>Ga0194133_10002655_pt1 | contig 27160 bp, 25 predicted proteins | sample TA2KigOf40mmetaG_FD_155448 | JGI IMG/M metagenome (GOLD analysis project Ga0194133, IMG submission 155448) | Freshwater microbial communities from Lake Tanganyika, Tanzania - TA2015055 Kigoma Offshore 40m | ecosystem: Environmental > Aquatic > Freshwater > Lake | place: Tanzania: Lake... | reverse complement strand
CGGGGCAAGTAAAACTAAAAATGGTTGGACTTATGAGATTGTGGACGGTGACAAGACAACTGAGAACCGCACAACTGGCGATGTGGCATTCGCGCTGGATGCGATCGCTGTAAACAGATCTGTTTATTTGATTTATGATTCAGTATTGGCCCTGAACTCAAGCCGTCAAGTTACTGAAAGCGAAGTAAGAATTGCTACCAGAAAGACTGTTTACCCCGAAGACTGGAAGTACCAAACTATTGATGGCCCAATGAGTGGAAATAACATTTCTGGGTACGCCGTATCTATCGTGGAAAAGAGCGGCCAAGTATGGGGCTCTTGGTTGAGATCAAATGGAGAAAATTTCCCTAATGCTCATCAGTTAGTCTCCTTAGAGTTAGTAGACAGTATTGAATTAAAAACCATTACGCCAACAAATTTTGGTCTTCCAAGTGGCCCTCTTTCAATTTATGCGGGAGGCATTTTTTTTGGTTGTCAACAGAGAATTTGTCACTCTAGCAATTTGAAATCTGATGTAAAACTAGTTAGTGCAAAAAAGATTCCGTCAACCTTGGGTCAAGTGCTCTCAATTGAAGGAAGTTGGTTCCTCATTACTTCTACTGATCAGGCCCTAGTGGCAATAAAGGCTTAGGTCTAAAGTCTTTTATAGTTGAAAGTTCTTATCAGAGGAAGTTTGAATTTATCCTAATCCAGTTGTGAGGAATTAAATCCTGCGGATCTTTAAATCCTTTAAACCACTTGTCAGGCGCAACGACCATTCCGTCCGGGACTTCCGAGAGGTAGGCAGCCCACCAGCTCAGACTTGAATTCGCAATTACATAGCCAGACGCCCCTGTCATTTTCCTTAGCGTTGTAAGGGCCGAGTCTTTTGGATCTTCAACAATTTCTATCGGGAGATCTGTGATTCCGCTAATCACTTTCTTAGCGTAGAAAACGTCATCAGAGAATAGAAGAATTTGTTGCGCTTCAATTCTTCTCTGCAGAATTCTTAACCCATTTTGGTAATAAGTCGGACCGAGAAAACCAAAACCTTCTTGGTCATAGTCTCCTCTTCTAACGTGCACCACAATGCTCGATAGTTTCTCTCTATGCAGGTTGTCACTCAGTTTGCTCCTAGTCAACTCTACGATTCTTGCTATTTCTGCTCCGCTCTCTTCGGCCCACCGATAAGTTTGAAAATATCCCATGGCCAAAGCGCTACAAAGCTCGCTGTTCTCTTGCAACTTAAAAAACCCAAGACCTTCTCCCGGAATGAATCTCTCAATAGATTTGTGTTTGCGAAGGTAGCGCTCTACGACCAGTTTTGCGAGTCTAGGCACAATTCGATTGCCTTGTGACTTTGAATACTCGCGCATGACAAAATTGCAGGCCTTGTTGATCAGAGTTGGCAAATCTAAACCCTCTACTTGGTATCCATTTTTGGACAAGTTGGCAATCAACTCTGTATCACCAGTAGGTACAAAATCGCTTTTCTTGCTGGGTACAAATCGAATAACTTCTCGACTGCTTGAATTTGCTACTCCAAAAGCGATTTGAAAAAGCTGATTACCAATTCCTCCCTGAAGAGTTACTCTAATCAAAATTATTTTGCTCTTCTTTTTTGTAGTAGATGGCTACTTTGTAATCGCCAAAGCAAAGTGGTGAATAACGCAAAGTTGCCAAGCAAAGATGTTCTTAGAAATCGACTTGTAAAAGTACCTAGCAGGCTCATTTTCATTAAGGGAGTAGAGTGTCGAACGGCAGATAAGAAGAGTCTTACGTAAAGACCAGCTACAACTTCCGTAATATCTCTTTGATTCCAAAGACATAATTCCAAGTCCGCCATAAAAAATGCCTCTGAACTCTCTCGCTGTTTTAAATCTCGGTTTGAAGTTAGTTGATTACTTGATTTCACCTGATACATATATGTTGTTACTTTAGAAAAGTGTGGTCTCGGCTTACGATGTAAATATCGAATAAAGAAAATTAGGTCCTCGCCCATACTGATATCAGGATATTTGATATTTTCGACACCATTCCTCTTGAATATTATCCTCCATAGTCCTAATCCATTTTCATACCAGTCAAGAGGTCGCGATACATGCGGGTGACACTTTGCACTTGGAAATGGCAAACCTGTCTTTTGCTCAAAAGTCGAATAACTTGTGACTATATAGTCCACCTCGTCATAATCCGCTTCATGTAAAACTTTAAATAATTCTCTTGGCAAAGGTTGATCGTCTGAATCCCAAAATAGGACCCACTCGCCTTTTGCCCGAAGTAGCCCTGCATTACGTGAAGTGCCGGGTCCCCCGAAGTGACCTTCAACTATTTCAAGATGATGATAAGTTTTGAAGGCATCTATGATGCAGGCTTTTGTTGAATCATCTTTACGGGCGCGGTCCCATACGAGAATTAACTGCACTTCTCTATTCCAGATTTCCAACCCAAGTCTCCAGGACGTTGAATCAAAAAGAAATCTAGAGGCTTCGTGAAATGGAATAATTACTGTCAATATGACTTTTGAGTTTTGCATAATTAGTCGTTTAATATTTCTATTTCTGATACCTGTTTTTGATTAAGGAGTCGATTGATTAGGGGAGTGCGAACTTTCCCTATTATTTTGAAATGGTCCAATACTGCTGAGTACCATTCAATTATGCTATGTCTTTTCTTGATGCCAAATACATGCCTCTCAAGAATATGGTTGACCTCCTGAATTTCGGAGGAATCAGTGCTTGCTTGTGCCTTTATCTCTTCAAAGAATTGTGAGTGGAGCTCTGGTAGATTTCTTATTTGAATCCCTAGCGGGAAGCCAGAGTTCATTTTGTTGGATGCAAATACATCAAAACCAAGGTTGCTAACCAGATTAACTGGAGGCATAAGACATTTCTTTCCTAGGTAGCGCATTGAAGTAGCTAAAGGAATATCCCAGGTATCTACGATGCCCTTCGATACTCTCTTGTGCCCAACTTTCCAAAAGTTCTTAACTTGAGAAGATAGCTTGACTTCCTGATTTGGGAACTGAACTATTCCTTCTAACATCTCTTTCCAACGGTCGGCCCACGAAGCCCAACCCCAAATTATTGGATAATTGCAAACTAGACTCTTCCTTTGGACTTTCTCTTGTTCTAGGTCGCCAGGAATTAATCTACTTCCCGAAATCATCCAAAATTCTCGATTAGTTTCAAATACGTTTAGAGCCACTTCAGCATATCTAAGAAAATCTAAATCAAAGTCAAGATCATCCTCGATTACTACTCCCATTTGCTCATTTCTAAAAAACCAATCGACAGCTGAGATAACAGCCACCCCTATGCCTTGATTTTCTTCACTTTTTCGCAACTCAAATTTTGGAAAGTTCTTTGATCTAGCATCCAATTCGGCAAAAAGGTTGAATTGCATTTCTCTATCTTTTTCATTCCTTGGCCCATCAACTGATACATATATTCGTCGAATTCCGAATCTTTCTAATTTCTCTAACACTCTTCCTGTATGAGAGTGTCTAACATGGCAAATAAGCAAGGCTGACTCCAACTTAGCCAATCTGTTTTCCTCTCCTCGGAAGAATAGATTTCCCCGATCTATTCCGTGCAATCCAAACAGGACTGATAAAACTTTTGCCGAAACCAATCAAGCTATTAGGCCTTGAGGTTGGAACAAATCTTGATATTGGGAACTTCATATCCTTTACCAAAATTGAAAAAAGGGATTGATCATTTCGATGCTCGATAAAGTTTTCCGCCTCTCCATCGGAGGACATTGAAAAATCGACGTTCTCAACGCGTTCCAAAGTCAAATCCATCCACTTTCTTGCAAGAATCCTGCCAGCTTCTCCCTGGAGCACAAAAAAATTTGCCTGGACTTGTGTGCTTGGCCTTGAGTCGACTGCCTCCTTAAAGAGGTCTATCAAATCCCTCTTTGTATAATCTCGTTCCGGTGTCTCGAGTTCGTAAAACCAACCGCCGTGTCTTCTAGCTAGTTTAAGAATTAAATTAAAAATTCGCTTTGATAGAAGGTTTGCGTTGATCTCGCATCCGCCATCCACCCAAACTACGCCATTGCATGCTCCCATTTTACCTTCAAGGGCATTACTAACGGCTTCCGCTTTCCATGCATAATAGCCATAGCCTTTAATGGTTTCGTCTAGGAATTTGCTATAGGTCCTGTAAGTCTTTGGACAGATTTCTTTAAGATTATCTCCCGTAATCACAACCGTCTTTGCGAATGGAAAGAGTGCGACACTTTGCTGAGCCACCCGATTTCCAGCATCCCTTAGAGAACCCGCGGTCAAGCCCGCCGTGATAAAAAGCCATGTGGGTTTGGTGTTATCTTGCATTTAGTCTTCTTCTAGCCGCATAGATTGCTTGTGAAATAAACGTAGATGCACTGAATCTATTTGAGATTCCATGCTTTGAATTTTCATATTTTTTCATAATTAAGCCAATGTTCCGAGGAAATGAAAATGCAGAAATGTCTTTACTGTGTATGTGTAAAGAGTAAATATCACTGAGACGATTCTTTTCGTCTGTCTCTACTGCGATTGAATCTCTCTTATCGATGAATCTGTACTTTTGTGGATTGATGAGATGTTCGCTATTGACTAAAAAACTCTTCACGATACCTCTATGATTTTTTGGGTCGATACCAAATAAGTACTGACCTAGAGATACGCTGTCAAAAATACCACCAAACAATTTTTCACTTCTCAGAATCTCATGTATAAGATCTTCATTAATGTATCTCTCGTTTACTTGCTCGAGGCTAGTAAACGTTGGCAAAACTAATACTCTCTCTTTGAATTCCTCCCTATATCTTCCCAAGACGCGCATATCGGTTGTAGTTGGATCTCTTTCGACTTCATCCAGAGCAAACTCGCACAATCTCTTGACTGCCTTGAGATCTCTAACATATAAAATACTTGCTATTCCTAGTCTCGGCGACTCAAGGGGAAATGCCAACTCTTCTTTTAGGGACTTGAATTTCTCGAACGGAAAAGTTGGAAAACAGAGCACATCTCCTTCAATATGCAGCACATTAGAAATTTGTTGTTCTTGCATCAAGTCTCGTATGGCTAGAAAGCGAGTCAAGGTTTTCACCCAAAATCCTGCTCGAAATTCAACATCGTGTCTGAGCTTCTTTGATAAAGTTTTGGAGTTATTGACTACTTGTTCGCCAACAATAAAAACATTAAAGTTACGTTTCCTTAAATAACAAGCCATTCTTGAATCGTCTACAACTACCCATAGCGGAATGTGTGGAAACGTCTCTTGAAAGTTCTCGATATTCTTCAGGAAATATTTTGGTAACGAAAAGCCCAGATAAACAAAAGCGGCGTTAATTGGTAGAGGCTTCATGGCCAAAAGGGTGGAAGTTTGACTTTATGAATATTTTCCCTTTCATATCTACAATAATAGCGCCCCAGCGCTTAATTTCGTCTCCTAAAAGAATTCTCATTTTTCTTGGTTGAAAGATGTCGCATAACAAGTGACAACACCGTTCAATGTTGAGCTATCCGAGATTGTAGGTAAGAGGTGATACCCGCTACCGGGTCACGGAAGGTGTAGCCCTTCAAATATTCGCTTTTAGGCGGCCAATAGTTGTAGTTATCGTTTACTGGATCCTCTCGAAAGTCGAAGTCCAATAAGTGATCTAGATTTAGGTTTCTCATGACTTGGTAGATAACGTCCCTAATTGTTGTGGCGAATCCATAATTTAGATCAATTTCACCAAATACCGAACCCTGTTGAATAATGTCAGAAAGAACTATACTTACATCTCTTAGATGGTGATACTCCCGTATCTGGCTTCCGCTGCTTAACGGAAGGGTGGTTCTCATTTTTATGGAATTCTCAAGTTGACCTATCAGCAAGTGTGCAGGGTTTTTATATCCTCCGTATATTGTATTTAGCTTAAAATTGATAAGTCGTGTTTTTGTATCAAACATCCTTAAGGCGGTTGATATTCTTACTTTAGTGTTTAGATAGGCGTTGGTATCATCTTGTACAAAGCTTTCAAGAACAGATCCAAAATTGACAAAAGTTGCTATTTTCTCATCAAGACTTTGCAATAATCTAAGGGGGAATTCGTAGTTTACCTTAACTAACTCATCAATATTACCTAGAGGGTTAGTGATACCCACGCAATTGATCAACACCAGGCTACTTTTGCTTAAATTTGGTAAGTCTGTTTCAAGAGCCATTTTAAAATTGCGCGAATTTGATTGTGAAATCCAATGCCGGACTCGCTGTCCAGAGATTGCAATTGTGGAATCTGGCAAGTGAGATATCAGGCCATTTCCTAGGCCTCCAGTACTTCCTATCAAAATGAATTGTTTCATCTAACTATTGGGTCTCTTTTGGGTTAAGCGCTTTTGCTGATGCATTTAGATGGATTGCGACTTCCCCATCGCTATCTCTATCCATCTCCTGTTTGGACTTATCGCAGTCAACTTCTCAAGTGCTACTTAATCGCGTGTGAGGTGATCTGAGAAGAGTTGTGTAGGGCATCCTACATTGAACTTCATATTTGAAACCTATTAGATAATCAATTGCATCGTTTCCGTGCAATTCCTCATCGGCCCTTAATGACTCCAATAATATAAACTTTGGCCACCTATTCTTATCTAAAGTCTCAAATTCAATACTAACTATGGCTTCAAGCTCCGCTCCCTCGATATCTAGGTTGATTAGATCAACAAAATAGGGACACGCTTCGTGGGACATAACTTGCTTGAGGCTTAAGCCAGGCACAGTTTCCATATCTCTATAGACCATCCCTTGCATCTCCAATTTCTTCTTCCATTCAAGATTAACTGTCGACACAGCTAATTCATCGCCTTTGAACAATTGATAACTGTCTTCGAGGCCTATCGCCGCGGCAATGAAAGTGTCTCGAGGGCGATCCCTCATAAATAAACTTTGAAGGCTAGAATTGGCATCTACGTTGATTCCTGACCAACCTCTTTCATAAAGGCGCCGAGTGACAGAGAAGCGACTTGGATGGTGGGCACCGATATCTATATAGAAACCTTGCGTTTGTTTTGGGAGAAACGCATCTAAAATCAAATCTTCGCCACACTGACTCCAACTTACCGTGAACGAGTGATCAAATCGCGTTTCAAGAAAGCATTGAATAAAAGGACCCCACTTTTTCTTATCAAAGGCAACAGAAACTATGCCCTTAAGCAAAATCCAAACCTTAATCATCTTATGCATAAGCAATTATAGCGATAATATTTACAAAATCTTTTAGGCGTTCATGGTGTCCATTATAGTTGTCTAATAACTGAGCCAAGGAGTAGGTTTGATTTTAACGAGAATAAAAACCCTAACTCGCAATAGTCTTGACTATACGATTCTTCGGATAAAGTGGTTACTTTCTAAATCTAATTATGAGAGTAGTTCAAATATTCACGCCCATTTATTGGTTGTAAAAAAACCTATATATGCAAAAGTGGTTCGTACTTGCATCGAAAGTTTCCTCTATCATCACCCAGATTCACAAGTGTCAATTTACTGTGACAAGGCGACCATATCCTCATTAAGAAGAAGACTATTTCTCGTTCGCCATTTAAAAGCTAATGTATTGACTTTGAAATTAATTGACTCCGATGACACATGGCAAACTTCTAAATTATTTTTGCTGACCCAACTGAACTCTCCTAATGATATCTTCTTGGATGCTGATTTAAAATTTAACGGAAGGCTTCCCTTATTGAGGACTATTACTTTTTTTGTTAAGGAAGAGAATTTTCTAGTTCAGCCTCAACGAACTAACATTCTTGAATCAAAAACTTTAGCCTCCACAAATCGAAATACCTCTATTTTTTCTTGGTCGGGTAAGGTTCCGGATGCCGCACAATTCCAAATTCTTGATGAAATATATAGTTCGCTAGAAGATATTTTGCTCCCCGATGCAAAACGTGAAGAATATCTTGGGCGACTTAGAGAACAAATTTCGATTAGTATTTTTGTTGATATTTTGAAAATGGATGTGGGCTACATTAAGTTTGAAGACAGCCAGTTTGACGGGAAAATTGTAGAGTCGTCGTACTTTGGCGCAACTGGGTCACTCTTTGGCGCTCTTGGAAATCGGACCCTTAGGTCCAAAATAGGTGCCTACTTTCTCGGTAGCAGTAAGAATTCATGACAGCCGCCTATTACCAATGCTAAAAATTTCCATTTCGATTTGACAAAGGTCCCATTGGTTCTTTGTATAGCAAAATTTCCAACAGACTCAAAGAATAGTTTGGCATCGTGAATATTTTTTCGCCACCAAATAAACTTCTTTAGAGAATTCAACAAATTTTCTTTTCGCGTTTCGCCTTTCCAAGGTCTATTAAGGCCTGGATGGAGAGCAACAACCACCACGGCATTTTTGCTCTCTAGTAGATCCACAAACTCCTTACATGAAAATAGTGCCCATTCAGCACCCTCTAAATCTACCTTTACTAAAACTGAACCCGAGTCGCCGATCGGCGGTAGTATCTCTTTCAGAGTTACAAGAGGAACGTCCAAAAATGCACTTTTACCCGTACCACTATATGTTATCTCGGTCAAAATCCTATTCGAAATATTTCCAGCCGATTGTTGGTCAATCTCACAACTTGGTGCGATTATTACATTCTCCAATTTGATTCGGTCTTGAAGAATTGGATTCGATTGAACATTACGTACGAGACACTCGAAAACTTCTCTATTTCCCTCTACTGACACAACATGAAAGCCAAGTGATGCCGCAATAAGAGTCATGGCACCTGTTGCCGCGCCAAGATCAACAAGCACCGAATTCGGGCCAGCAAAACGTTGAATGACTGAGATTGTATCCGCTTCATAAAGTCCACTACCTAGCTTTTCCCAGAATTGATAGCCGTAACCATCTCCTTCCAAATCGACATTAAAACTTGGAATCTCCGGTAGGAATTCAATCCTCAATTTATTCATTTAACTCTCTCGTTATTCAAGGGCGAACTCCTTGCCATATTTCTTTGCCTTATACAAATCATTTGGGGTGCCTATGTCAATAAATCTTCCTTTTAATCGATACACCAACATTCTGTTATTCAAGAGCGGCAGTAAATCGGTTGTTAAGTCACTCTTGCTATCATCTAGCTCACTTATTATGGATCTTATTTCTGAACGGAACAAATAAATTGCAGTATTTGCTAGAAAACCTTTCTTCATCTTGCTCTTCTCATATAGAGCACTAAGTCGCATTTTTGAGTCCGTTTTAACTATTCCAACTTTTTTGTGGTGAAGTGTGCGAAATGCTCCCATCACACCAAGAATTCCACTTGGGGCCCCTTTAAAAACTTCAAGAATTCCACCTAAATCATCAGTAAAAATATTATCGCCGTGCATGACCCAGAAATCCTTTTCGGATAGCCAATGCAAATGCTTTTTCAAGGTTCCTAACGTTCCCAAAAGCGATTCTTCGTTCGAAAAAGAAATTTTGAGATCGCTGCTATTTGAATCAATTGTGGAAGTGAAAATATCCAAATTCTTATGTGTGTTTATCATAAGTTCCTTGACGCCAAGTTTTTCAAGCTTGGATATTTGATACATGACACAAGGTCGCTCATTGATTTGAATTAGAGGTTTGGGTACCCCTTGTGCGGCATCACCTAATCGCCTACTTAATCCAGCACATAGGATCAGTGCTCTCATGTTGCTATCACTTCTCGTCTCAGTTCCTCAATTTGAATTGGCGTATTTCCCACCCTTGAAACTTGCATTGCTGCAGCAATTGATCCAATCAATGCTGTTCCGTAAATGTCCGCGCCGGAAATCAGTGCGAGCGTTGAACTTGCAAGAAGTGAGTCGCCTGCTCCAGAAACGTCAATGGGTGAGGAATTGAGTGCTGGTATCCTGTCAGTTCTTAGTACTCCACCCATAGAATCTATACCGTGCAGAAGAACACCGTCTGACCCCAATTTCAGTAGGACAATTTTGCAGTCAAGCTTTTTTTGAATTCCCTCCGCAATTTGGACTATTCCTGAACGCTCGTCTCTAAGTTCTTGACGCGCCTCTCTCTCAGTAGGTGTTACAAGATCCACACCTCTAAACTTTGAAAGATTTCCAATTTGAGAAGAAGATTGACTATCCGCGGAGGTAAACACAGAATTCCTTTTTGCAAGTGAAATTAATGATTTTGTAAATTGGTCATCAAACATTCCATATGAAAAATCTGAAAAAATAATTGCATCGAGATTAACGATTTCGTTCGCGATGGACTTATATACTCTCTCTTGGAAGTCCTGATTTATGGTCTCAGTAGTTAACTCAGTCAATCTAAATAGAGTCTGCCTGCCCGTGCGATAGCGTCGCTTCAATGTTGTTTTTCGCAAATCATCACAAAACATTCGAGTTTCGACTCCGGCTGAACCTAAGGCTTTGGCGACCCACTCGCCAGCAGAATCATTTCCTGAAACCGATACAAATGAAGTCTCGGCACCTAAGCCCGCGGTATGACTTGCAACAATAGCCGCACCACCAACAAATCGCTTCTCTTCGATGGGCGATACAACTATTGATGGCTCCTCTTGAGACATTCCTAACGGATGACACATGATTATCTCGTCTACTATCGAGTCTCCTACAACTAATACTTTTTTACCGGAGAAATTAGTAATCCAATCATTCACCTTCTTCTCACTCAGAGAGTTCCTGAGGACATAATCATTTGCCAATTTCCAAAACTTCTCTGGTTGAACGGAAGTCAATGGAATTAGATCTTCAGCATTGAAGAGATAGTTTCCTGAACTAAAGACTAGCTTGCCCCCAAATCGTTTCAAAATTTCAGATTCAGGAAATTCTTTATCTCTAAACTCCAAACCTCGGAGAACAAATTTGGGTTTAAACTCTTCGATTACCTGACCGAGGCGGTCACTTGTTCTAACTACCTTGTTTACATAAGGAATGCCTTCTAGGGCGCCAACTCGCCAAGCTATTTCTTCTACATCAATTCCCGTGGCGTCAAGTGCCACTACAACTTCTTGACAAAGTGATGCCGCGTAACGGAAGAGTCGCACGTGACCTGGATGAATAACCGCAAAGCGACCAGGAACTAAGACAATATCATTTGGCATTTAAATTACTCATCACAAACTAATAAGGTTCGGCCACCTTGAGCACTTATAGAATATTGCATTGCTTCATTAATCTCTTCCAGTCTAAATTCTTTACCTAGAAAATCTCCCGGCCGAACTTCCTCATGTAAAGTATTAACCACCTCGTTAAAGTCTTTCTGAGATGAAATTCCACCACCCCAAGTACCGTAGACACGTTTTCCCTGAATCAATTCAAATGGATCAATACAGATTTTCTGACCTTTAGGTGGGTGGGATGCAAAGATTAAAGTCCCTTTCGCCTTGAGAAGTTCAAAAGAAGTTTCGATGGATGTCGCTGAGCCTGTCGAATCATAGACTTCAAGGAATTTTTCTGTACCTTTTTTGCTATCAAAAATCTTAAATCCCATGTTTCTAGCCTTACTTATACGTTCATCTGATAAATCCTCAACAAACAGTTCCTGGACTCCTAGTTTTCTTAAGTAGACACTAGTAGCAATTCCCACTCCACCAAACCCCCTTACCAATATAGGCTCATGAAATCTTTTCTGACTAAACTCTTTAACCATACCCACCCCCGTTGGTATGGAACATCCAAAGAGCGGTGCCACTTTCGGGTCAATCTCAACTGGAATTCTGAAAATTTTGTCCTGGGAGATTACTGCGAGCCTCGAGAATACGGCACAACTTCCCGCGTTAATTCTTCTCTCGTTCTCGTCTAGATAGACCGGGGCCTCCGAAGGCGACAATCCATTACTAAGCCAGCTGAGTACTACTCTCTCATTCGACTTAAAGTCTATTGCACAATCCTTGCTTGCAACTACCTCCCCAATTGCCTCATGTCCAAACAAATGTGGGAGCCACTTTTTGTTGTCTCTTTGGCCCCTCCATTCAAAAATCTGACTGCCACAAATTGAAGCATATAGAATTTTCACCAACACTTGATTTGGCCTCAAATCCGGGATCCTAATTCTTCTTATCTCAATTTGTTTCCCGAAAGAAGATATAACTGCTGAATCGGTAAATACTTCAGACATTAGAATGGACCCTTAAAGCCTTCATATGGAACGTCAGTTCTACTTAGTATAAGCTTAGTAATAACTCTTTCGTCAGGACTCAAATCCAAAACTTTAAAAACAGCTTTTGAGATATCGAGGGCAGACACCTTAAATTCATAAATTACTCCATGCGAAGTTGGTTCATGTGCATCCCTTGCTGATACGACAATCGGTGGGTGAGCCAAGATGCCGTGTAGAGTCTCGTTGAGTTGATATGCGATTTCCTTACCAAAGTTTGCAAACGCGGGACCTGAATCGACAATTACGACTCTACTAGTTCTTCTCACCTCCCCTTCTAGAAAATTCATATCTAAAGGTTTAAGAGTGCGCAGATCTACGATGTTTGTTGAAATCCCAATCTCACTAAGAGTAGATGCGACTCGAAGAGCTTCAATCAACATAAATCCAGAAGCAATTATTGTGCAGTCTTTACCCTCTCTAACTACTGAGTGTTTTCCAATGGGTATTTTTTCATCAGAAAACTTCCCAACTTCTTGGAAGTGTAGCCATCTATCTTCCAAGAAAATTACCGGCGATTTACTGTTTATTGACGAAGAAAGCAGTTTTCCTGCCTCTGCCGCAAGTGCGGGCATTACAACTCTTAACCCCGGTGTGTGAGCAAAGAACGCATGCAAATTTTGTGAATGTGTAGGGCCTTGACCCCAACCCCGCCCCAATATCAGACGAATTGTTATAGGTACGGGAGTCTGTCCTCCAAACATATAATCCCACTTGCTGGCAGCATTAATGAGTTGGTCTAGGGCTAGCAAAAAGAAATCTAGTCGCTGATGCACCGAAACAACTTTATGACCTTTTATTGCAAGTCCAATACCTACACCCAGCATCGCATTCTCTGAGGTAGGAGTCTCTATGACCCGATCTTTTCCAAATTCCTTGGACAGTCCCGTTGTGGTTCCAAAGACTCCTTTCGGATCATTCACCCCTAACCCCATAATAATCAAGGATTCGTCTGCTTTCATTTCATGAAAAAGTGCATTACGTATTTCTTCAGCGTAGGTCGAAGTGTGTTTCACGATTTAGGATCCAAGACATCACTTAGTGTAGGGAAGGCAGATACCTCGGCAAATTTGAATGCCTCTAATATCTCAGCTTGAATTCTCGATTCCTCTTCTTGTAGTTGAGTAAGATCCAATAAATTAGATTCCATCAAGATGTCGCGTAGAATAATTAACGGGTCATTCCTCTTTGAATGTTCAATTTCAGTGACTGGCCTATAATCCAGATGGTCATCATCATTTGGACCACAATGCTCAAGAGATCTGTAAGTATTAATCTCGATTAAAAGTGGGCGTGCTAATTTTCTTGTCTTGGTTAACTCGATGGCGATACGTTCAAAAGCGCTTACGGGATCTCTATCATCTACTTCTATGGCATGTAAACCAAGGCTCTCCGCAACTCTGGTTATGGATCGATTTGGTGGTTGCCTTTCACTTAAAGATGTATAAACCGAATATCTGTTATTTTCACAAACATATACTGCGGGCAAACTCTGCAGCGCCGCGAAATTCAGAGACTCGTAGAAAACCCCTTCCTCGGTTGCTCCATCTCCGAAAAAGATAAAGGTTAAGCCCTCTCGGTTTTTTAACTTGTTACTGAGCGCTAGCCCCGTCCCTATGGGTATGCTGTTTCCCACGATTGCAGAGGATCCTAGGAATCCTGCTTCTCTATCGAAGAGGTGCATTGAACCACCCCTCCCTTTTGAACAACCGGTCACCTTTCCATAGATTTCCGCAATCATTTCATTTAACTTTCCTCCAACGGAAAGATAGTGTGCATGTGATCGATGAGAGCTAACAAAAGAGTCTTCCGAGTTTCGAAGAGCTCCAATCAGTGCGGCAGCCACCTCTTGACCTATAGAGAGGTGAACTGGACAACGCATATTGCCCTTGTCATATTCCCTAGCAATCTCTTCCTCGACTCTTCGAACCCTGAGAGCGATACTAAATAGTTCTTTTATTTCAAAATCTAATTGATTATCTAGGATACTCACGGCTTGAACCAATAATAATCGTGTGTATAACCGACCTCTTCAAAGACTTTTTTCCACCCAATCACGGACTTTATAGTTAAAGCTGTTAAATTCCAATCGAACATTCTCTTTTCTTCTTCTTCGGTCGCAAAAGCATCAACGGTGATGAACGCACCGACTCTCGCTACTCGTTGAATTTCAGAAAGAGCTTTTTTGCAATCTCGTTCATTCAAATTGTGAATGGTGTTAATGGAAATTACCAAATCAAAAGACCCATCCGGGTATGGAAGATTTGTTGCATTGCCGAGTCTCAGGTACTCCTTCACCTCTTCCTTTGCATTACTTATCGCATAAGCTGATACATCTATTCCCTCAATTCTCAAACTAGGATAAGTGCGGATAAAGTCATAAAGCATGAAACCTTTTGCACAGCCAACATCCAAGATTGATGAGTCCGGTTTCAATTTATAATGATTATAGAAATCTACAACTACTTTACTCCAAAACTTCTCCCTATAAACAAATCCTCCATACCCAAACTTTCGATCACCATCAAAGTAGTCAAAATCAAATTTTCTTGCAGTTTTACGTACATCCTCGGTTTTTGATGCAGCCCTTTCGTCTAAGTTTCTAACAGCTTTTGGGTAATTTATGAGAAGATCAATTTCGGCCACTATTCAGAAGTCTCCAGATGTAGATTATTCTTCTTCATCCAACTGACAGTGTGCCACTCTGGTTTATCCATTAATCTAGAAGTTTTGAGCGCTTCATAAATCTCATGAATCGCGTTTCGAACGCTAGACTTCGGTAAAAAACCGGTAGAAATCAATTTTGAAGAGTCCTGTCTATACGATCTGGGATCATTTGACTTTTCTACTCTCATTCCAACCCCGGTCGCCTCACACACTTGTTCTGCGATTTCTAAAATACTCATGTTTTCAAAACCTGCGTTGTAGATGCCTGAGGGTAAATCATTATCTAACAAATGACAATAGGTTGCCACCATATCCGAGATATGGATGTTTGGCCTTATCTGACTCCCCCCAAGAACTCTGATTTCACCAAATTTGAATGCCTGAAAAACAAACATATTCACTGCCACATCAAACCTCATGCGATTTGAAAGTCCGCACACTGTAGCCGGTCTTACTACATATACTTTAAAATCATCTACGTAACTAAGCGCGACTCTCTCTGCCACCATTTTAGTCTTATTGTAAACAGAGATTGGAATGGGAATTAAATCTTCAGTGACTCGTTCTTCTTCTTTAACGCCATAAACACTTCCTGAACTCGCATAAATGAACTTCTTTAGCGATGGTGTTCTTTTGCATAACTCCAGTAACTGGGTGTGAAACAAAGTATTCGTTTCCCATGAAAGCGTTGCATTTAATTCTACACTTGGGTCATTTGCAATATTAGCCAGGTGAACGACAGTTTCTATGTCAGTTAAGTCAGTGGGCTGAATCTCCGAGTAATTCTTCTTAATTATCGTGACATTTTTTGTTTGAGGTAAGTGGTTACCGAACCATTGAGTATCGATAATTGAGACCTCGTGGTCCTTTGTTGAGAGTGTCAGAACAAGTTCGGACCCAACGTAGCCACAGCCTCCTATTACTAGGATCTTCAAATTGCTTATCCTTTCATCCTGTAATTCAAGTCTGAGGCAGAGAAAGAGCCTAAATTTTCTTTAACCCACTCTATAGTACGCAGGATTCCCACATCAAGAGAAACTCGATCACTCCAACCAAAATCTGCGCGCAATTTTGAACTATCTAACTTGTAAGCAAAATCCTTACCTTTTCTATCTTCAACCATATCTACAGCGTTTTCAAAGTGAACACCCATCGCTTTACAGATTTTGCCTACAATCTCTGAAATCGAAACAAAATCCATTGTAGAGATGTGGTAGCTGGAACCATCGTGACCAAAAGATAGAATTTTCATGAGCGCTTCACTAACGTCATCTATATGAATGAAAGACCTGACTGAATTTCCTCCACCTTGCAGAGGTAATTTAGTCCCTGAAATAATCGAGAATATAGTCTTTGGGACTATACGATAAAGGCGTTGATACTCTCCATAAACATTTGCGGCCCTTGTAAACACAACTGGAAATCCAGTTGTGTTAAAGAGTGCTCGTAGATGCCAGTCCCCGGCTGCCCGAGATATTGCATATGGGGTTGAGGGATGAAAGTCCCAGTTTTCTCTAAGCAACCCGGGAGTTGTTCCATAAACTTCTGGGGTGGTGAAGTGAACAAACTTCTCAATATTGCACTTTTCTTGCTGTAGCACTTCCACTAATTTTGCCAGAGACCAAATATTCGTCTGGTACCACCGAGAAGGAACCGACCAACTCTCCGCCACCATGCTCATGGCGGCAAAATTAACCACGTGAGTTACTCTTTCTTTTCTTACAATATTTGCGATTTCTAAATAGTCAGTATTGATATCTAAACAAATGTCTTGAAAATCTTGTTTGTGCATTTCAGCGGCGTCATAAGGAGTGTTTAAAACCGTTTTCCTGTACACACCTATAACTTCATTTTCATCGCCACGATCTAAAATACTCCTGATAAGGCTTCTTCCGGAGAAAGACGATGATCCTAGAACTAGAATTTTCATCATTGTTAATTAAGTAGTCTTATTTGCTCAGTAATGCTGTGACTCATCATTGCATGTAAATCTTCAGCCGGGCCATATTCGCCGAAATTAGTATTAATATGTAAGGATAAATCAACAATCTGCCTCAAAGCTCCTCCGTCAAAAGCTGTCATCCCAATTGTTGTGCAACCTAATTCTTTAGCCTTTTCGACTCCTAAAATGAGATTTTTAGAATTCCCAGAAGCCGAAATCGCTAAAAGGACGTCCCCTTTACGCGCTAGTAAATCAATCTGACGTACAAATATTTGTTCGTACCCAAAATCATTTGCGCTAGCGGTAAGAACCGCATTGTTATCAGTTAAAGAAACGGCCCGAATGGGATTTTTCTTATTTAAGGATCCTACACCTAGATCTGTAGCAAGGTGACTGGCGGTTGCTGCACTACCTCCATTGCCGATCGAATATAGGGTGTGACCCAACAAATTCGCCCCATGAATTAGTTCTGCGGCTTGAAAAATCTGTTTTGATGGCCAATTTTCTAATAAAGTCACGATGCGTTGAGAATACCAATCCTGAGACACCCGCCCAGTATATTCCACTCTTTACAACAATTGCCGTTTCGGCGGTGCGTCGTAACAAATCAAGAGTTATAATTCTACATGACAACTGTATGCATCGTTGGTCTAGACAGTGATCTTGCTAAGCCGGTTATGAAATTTGCGCGTGACTTGAATTGGCGACTAATCGGATCTTCTCGAAATGTAGGTAAGTCTTTTACGAATGTTGATAGAGTTTATTTTCTTGATGTGTCATCTGTTGACTCAATAGAGTGTTGTGCCAACGAGATAGCTTCTTCTGAGTCTGAAGAACGCATCATTTTTGTTTTTTCCATTGGAACCTTGGAGCCTATCGGCCGTGCCGGTGATATAAGCATTCAAAACTGGAACTATGGGTTTGCAGTTAATGGGCTTGGACCTTTCAACTTTATTCAAAGATGTCTCGAGCTTCGTAAAGATCATAGGGATATATTCTTGACTTACGCAGGAAATGGAACTAATTCGGCACCTTCTCACTTTTCTTCCTATACCCTAGCCAAAATCATGCTAGTTAAAGCGATGGAGATACTTGCTGCGGAATATCCCAACAAAGCATTTATATCCCTAGGAACAGGTTGGATGAAATCTAAAATACACAAGGCAGTACAGAAATCTTCAACAGCTCCTGAAGGTGTGTTTCGAGAGACTCAAAGTCGAATTACATCAGGAAATTTCGGGGACCCTGATTTAATATCTACTTTCTTGATGAAGATTGTATCGCTGGATTACGAGGTCTTTTCGGGTCGTAATTTTAGTCTTCAGGGTGATACCTGGCTGGCTGACAACTTTTGGGAATCTATCAAAGATGATAAAGATGTCTATAAGCTGAGACGTGTAAACAGGTAGAGAAAGCAATAGTCTATGATTACAAATGCTAAAGTCTCTGACTATATTGCAGATTGTCTTTTTAATAATGGTTGCGAAGTTATCTTTGGTGTCTCCGGTGGTGCCTCTTTACATTTATTAGACTCCGTTCAAAGACATCCGGGCTTAAAGCTCATTACCGTGCATCACGAACAAACCGTGGCTATGGCGGCAGAAGCATTCTCGAGAATTTCGGGAAAACTTGGAGTTGGAATTGTTACTAGCGGCCCCGGTGCTACAAATTTGGTAACAGGAGTAGCGGGTGCTTTTTATGACTCTGTACCTTGTTTGTTTATTTCTGGTCAAGTAAGCACTTTTAGAAAGTCGACAGGTCTTGGAGTTCGCCAATATGGGTTTCAGGAGACACCGATTGTAGAGATCATAAAACCAATATCGAAGTTGGCCCTCAGTGTGGATAGTGCACAAGAGGTGCCAAAAGCCTTAGCTGACCTCATCGGTGCAGCTTTGCATGGAAGGCAGGGGCCTGTATTGCTAGATATTCCAGATGACTTGCAACGACAGTACATTAATATTCTCGAATTGTCAGAGCAAAATGGGCAAATACAAGAGTTAACTGCGGTCCCAGATAAAAGTTTGGACATAAGTCGGGCGATACAGTCCTTAGAAATTTACTTGAGCGAATCTAAAAAGCCAGTTATTGTTTGCGGTTCAGGTTTAATGAATTCACAATATGCTGAGACTTTTCTCAAAATTCTAGATCGTCTCTGTGTACCTGTTGCACTCACTTGGGGGGCAAAGTCGCTTATTCCCTGGGATAGAGAATACTTGCTCGGCACATTTGGAACTCATGGGGACAGAATGGCTAATCACATGATTCAAAATTCTGACCTGGTAGTCTCCTTTGGTTCCCGACTTGATACCAAGTCAACAGGTTCGCCACCTAGTTTGTTCGCTCCCGCCGCAAGAAAGATGATGTTTGACGTCGATAAAAATGAATCAAATAAATTTGTTGAAAAAGGTTTAAAAATCGACGAATATTTTCAAGTCGACTTTAACAACCCCGAGTTTGGATCATTCTTAGGCAAAATGGCTGAACTCAATTTGGATTGGGAGCGACACAAGGGCTGGATGGAATACTGGATTTCCACCAAGACCTTCTCCGAAGAACATAACGTGAATCCTAATTTCGTTGAACCTTATACGTTCATTCGAGAGCTTTCGCAGAGAGTCCCAAACCCTTGTCGCATAATTCTCGATACTGGTTGCACTGTGGCATGGTCAATGCAGTCTTGGTTAGTTTCGAGTGGTCACATGCTGTTTCATGATTTTAACAACACGGCAATGGGTTGGTCCATACCCGCCACACTTGCCTCCACTCTAGTACCCGACTCCATTCCAACCATTTGCTTGGTGGGAGATGGAAGCTTGATGATGACAATCGGTGACCTTGCTTCGATATCTTTACAAAGAAAACCCACACTTATCTTTCTGATGAATAACTCAGGCTACTCTATGATTAAACAGACTCAAGAGCAGTGGTTCGAATCTCGATATTTCGCATCCGACGATAGGACTGGACTCGCTTTCCCTAGTTTTGCACTCTTAGCCCAATCTTTTGGATTTGCTTATAGGAAAATCCAAAACACAAAAGAAGTCTCAAAAGTTATCCAAGATGAAAGTCTCTTCACTACTCATACTTTTGTTGAGGTAATGATTGATCCTGAAGCACGAGTTGTGCCACAAAATAGGTTTGGACATCCAATTGATGTTATGGAGCCTGAATTGCCTCGAAGTCAAATTGTAAAGTGAGGATTGCTTGCCAAAAACGATGGAGAAAAATTTCCTCTTGCCGGAGACTTTAATTCACTTCTAATGATGTTGACCGCACTATTTGGTGTAGTGCAAAAATTTCTGTCTTTTCTCGAGACAACGTAAAGCATATCTTCCACTCCTTGAAGGATTTCTTGCGAAGAGTTTTCTAAAACTCTTACACCTGAAGTAGAAATGCCCAAAGTTTCTGCATACGCCACTGAGCTATTTAGAATTTCTGACAAACTTAATTTATGCCTATCTCTCAAAATATGTTTAGCAAGGTACATGGTGAACTCACTACCAGTAAATGTGTTTCTCCCTAACGAAGTTGCATTTGTTTGTAGTACTGGCGTCCCCAAACTCTTCGCAAGTTCTGTAGGACCTGATTGAGTTCCCAAATGAAAAAGGGCATTTGCTAAGCAGAATATTTGAGAAGCAAAGGACTCTACGCCCTTGATCTCGATGACTCCATCAATGCCGATAGGTTTATCATTAATGCCCCCTACTGCAACGACCTGAAGACCCTTGCTTAATAGGAATTGAATCGATGCTTTGAAAGATTCATAGTCAGCGCCTCTCGGATCCAATTTTCCACTTGGAACTCTAATATTAACGGTAACAAACTGGTTATCTTGCAGTAATCCTTTCTCTTTCAAGTTAAGCCGCATTTCATTGCTGAGTTCTTCAGACAAATTAAGTATGGGGAACTCTTGATTTATTCTTCGTCCAGAATATGATTCCTCAAATAACTCATAAATATCCCTAAAACCATCCACCGTTTTGAAACAATCTAGGCGCTCAAATAAGTGCATAATGGATGGAATTTCGTGAGTCAGCCCCTCGCTTTCAATTTCTACTGATTGAACGTTTAATCTTTCAAGATTGAACATCTTAATGAATTTAGTACCGACACTTCGCTTCATTACCGGAAGAATCCGATGCGTGCTAAGAATCTCTCCTTTTTGGACCAAATTTTGGTGTATTAGAAATATTGGTAAATGACCTACGGTTGAAGTGAATTGAGGAGAATAAATCGGAGGAGAATAGTCGGGTTTATCTACGCCAAATTCCCCGTACATTTTCTCTAAGAGATGTGACCGCAATGAGACAGATTCGTGATATTTTCCCAAATTCCAAAGTTTCTCAATTTCCTCTAACAAAACAAATCTATCTACACTTTGATTTAGCTTTCCACCGATAATACCTTCACTGAAAGTCAAGAGCACTTGTCTGAAAGTAACAAATCTGATGTTACCTCTTCTGGTTGAAGAAAGAGTCATGAGAAGAATTCTCTGAAGAAAACACTTAAGTTCCTTGACAATAGCGAAACGAAATATAGTCATCTTCGGCGAAGCAAATTTACTTGATTTCTGAAGTCACAGTTTCGCTCAAAAAGCTCTTGGAAGGTTCCTTCATCTAAAATTCTGCCACCTTCGAGAATATAAATATAATCAAACGTTGCGATTGAACTAATTCTGTGCGCAATTGCAATCACAGTTAATGGCTCACGAAGGTATAATATGGACCGCATCACCTCATCTTCTGTGGATAAATCAAGTGCGCTCGTTGCCTCATCTAGCACAAGTAATTGTGGATTACTGTATAACGCTCGAGCAAGACCTAATCGCTGTTTTTCTCCGCCACTTAAAGCGGTTTGCCCTTCACCAAGCAGTATGTCAAGCCCAGGCTCGCCTAAAAATCTGCTAGAGAGTTTAACTTTTTGGAGAAGTTCCCAAATAAAATCATCATTTACTTGTGAGGGATCTGACTCAAGCGATATATTATCCCTCAAAGTTCCTTGAAAAATAAAGGTCTCCTGCGGTAGGTATGAAATTTTACCGGGATAAAGACTAACGGCCGTTTTCGGTTCGTAACCCGATAGTCTGATTAACCCATCGCTAGGTGTAAGTAGTCCTAAAATTAAATCGATTAGTGTTGATTTACCTGATCCAGATTTTCCAATAATTGCCACCCTCATACCCTTAGAAACTCTCAAATTAACACCCTGAAGGGTTGACTCCTGCCTGCCTTCATATCTGTATTCAACATCTATTACTTCGACCTGGGGCAGGAATGAATCATTTGCCTTGCTCTGAAAAGATGAATTGTTAGCCAGTAAGTATGGAGTTGATGTCTTCTCCCGCTTTAATTCACTCATATAAGACATAGTCAAGTTCACGGTGCCACTATTTGCTCGATAATTAAGCAAGTTCTGTTGTATTCGTAGAATTGCGGGTGCTACTCTGGATACGGAAACAAAAAACATAGCTATTACCCCTACCGACTTAGCAGCATCAAAAAATAAAAATTGGATACCTATAACACTGAGAACGGCGAAGATTAGAAAAGCTTCAAGGATATATTTCCCGATGCTTGGTAAAAATGCAGATTTAGCGCTCAAACTTGCGAAACTTGTATTGATACTACCTAGTCTGTCTAGACGCGATTCAAAATCCCCTCTGACGAACAATATTCTGAAACCGAAAATCATTTCAGTCAAGGTTTGATCTAGAAAGCGTGAGCTCTCTGCAATGCGACTACCTAATTCGAATGCAGCAGATTCTTGCTTTTTATGTAATGAGTAAGCAAAAGAACTGAATAAGATAAGACTGATAACTGCGATGGACGGGCTAGCTACTAGAAGAGCACAGATCATCACTATAAGTAACACGCCATCGGCAACTACTGTTATGAGGCTGGCAAGAATCCCATTTGCGAGGGCGCGACTTCCGTTTTGTGCAACGAAACGTAAATCTTGTGGTGGTGTATTACTTACTCTACTCAGACCACCTTTGAATATGTTGCTCAAAATTTCATTAGATATGTTTGACCCAATATAATTTAGGAATATTAATTGCTTTCGAGTTATAAATATCGACAAAAGAGTCTTCATTAGTAAAAAACTTGATGCCAATAAAGTTAAGTAAAGCACAACCAACCTAAAATCTTGGTTCTCTAAATTGAAAAACTTTAAAAGGCTTGTTATTCGCGGGCTCGGAGATATGCTCTGTAGACCACGAATTGCTAAAGTACCTATTAGGCCGAAAACTACAACACCAACAAGGTCGAATATTGCCAACAGCGAACTTGAAGCTGTGAGTGCTAGAAATCTTTTCTTCTCCCTTCCAGAAAGAGCATTAAAGGCCTTGCTTCCAGAGGAAGAAGCAATACGGGTTTTAAGATTTTCTAATCCCACAAGATGCTGGACCTACTTCCTTTTCAAACGTTTAATCACCTTCAGCATACACCTTATAAGAATATTGAAGTTAAGGTTCTTCAAATTGATTAAAGATTAATTCTGTAGGTGCCTCCTCTTTGAAATCTTCGACATTCCTGTTCACCCCCTGTGGTACCAGAAACAATTTGGAAAGGACCTAAAATGGTCATATGACAAACCTCGAGTAAAAGTATCAGCGTTGATTCGTTATCATCTGTTTAAGACAACCATTAGTGACTGATGCTGATTGAAGACTTCAAACTAATCCGATTTGATTCCATGAATGAAATTTTCAGACAACTTTCCTAGAGTGACCGCGCCCCACTGCTTACGTTTACGATTCAATTCGCACTCCTCCCAATCAATTAAGTTCCAACTATTTGCAAGAGTGCCACTTATGAATTCTTTAGTTGCTACTAATAATTCGGATTTTGAGTTCTCTCGTAATTCGATGTTTCGGCTCCTCAGAAAACCTTCAGTGGCATCCGCAAAGCCAATTTCAGGTGAGAGATATCTTTCCAAGCTTGCACTTTCTCCATCTTCCGTCATGATCTTGGGAAGATAGATGGTTTGAGGGAATGAAAAAGTATTGCGACCAATTGCTATCGTATTCGTTACGAGGCTTGGACAAGAGAGCATGAGGGCTGCCATTGAAAGTCCAGACTGGGTTCCTATAAGCGCTTTGCAATTTAATAACAAGAAAAGAAGTAAATGAATAGATGAATTTTGATTTGATAAGTCAAAAAACCCTTTAGAAGTAAAACCACTTAACTGCGACTCCCGAGATCCAACTCGTACAACTTGGATCCCTTCTCTTAGGAGATATTCGATGCTTGGAATAAAGTTTTGTGGACTTGCTCCACGTAAGTCTCGGCTCTTAAGACCGCGAACATGCAGGACTACAAAGGGTTCTTCTAAATTTAGACCCAAAGACTCAAGCTCCTGTGATGCGACTTCCCAGTAGTCAGTGACCAACTTCACCCTTTTTTGGAATTCCAATCTCCTGTTTTGATTCATCCTAAACTGTCTGAGCCCGTGTTTTTCAGCGAGAATGTAAATACTGAGAAATCCGCCTTTTGAACGCACTATTTCAAGATTCTCAACAAGTGAAGAAAGAGCAAGAGAATTTGTCGAGTTAAACTTGGCAAGCGGGATGCTGACGTCACAGTTACTTAGAAAGTCAAAAAAAGGATTGTTTGCTACTGAACTTGGCTTTAGAAGGTACCGGGACCCTAGATGAAGTTCGTATCCTCGACATTCTTGGTGAAGAAAGTACAAAGCTAAATGGCCAATTGATCCAGTGTATCCATCACCAATCAAGGGTGGATAATAATCGGAGGAGATATCGATGCCTTGTAGATCATAAAGTCTCTCCAGGCACGCGGTTCTCATGTCTACGCTCTCTTGAAAATTCCCCAACGTAAATGCACGCGACGCCGTTTGCCACATTTTGTGCAAATCCATAATTGTATTGCGATCCTCGTTTGCGTTAGACAAGATTCCAGTTGTCTTTAGTTCTTCAATCTGAACGGAGATTTCATTATCAATTAGGATCATTGATTTTCTGGAAACACAGATAAGTAATCTAATCTGAATGATGCTACGGATTTTCTCAATTAGCCTTAGCGTTTCAAGCAGATGACTCTTTAGCTTCACCAGGATCTTATCGCTAGTTTTCTCTAGAATCACTCGCACAGTAAAAGATTAACAGAAGTCTAAAGTGAATTCCTCGAAAGCGCGCAAACACAACAAATAGTCCATAGGATTGACTTGTGTCTAAAAGGCCCTTTGTTATCTTAGATCGTGATGGAACCCTAATTGAAAACATTCCTTATCTTTCCGACTATAAAAGGTTGAGGATCAACCCAGGAGTTATTCAAGGTTTGAAAGCGCTTAGTAAGCTTGGATTCGCTTTTGGTATTGTGTCTAATCAATCTGGGGTAGGTAGAGGCTTGGTGACCTACAAGCAACTTTTAGAGATCAATTCTCTTCTCATAAATTCTTTGCTTTCCATTGGTGTGAATATGGAGTTTTTTCTCTGTTGCTTCCATCCTCCCCTTGCAAACTGTGAATGTCGTAAACCTAAGGTTGGAATGATTGAAGCGCTTGGATTTCGGGATTTGATTGACGAAAATAAATCTTTCATGATTGGAGACAGCGATGTTGATGTTGCATTCGCTTGTAGTCTTGGGGTTACTCCAATTCTCTTGGGGAACTCAAGAATTGTTGCTAACACTTCGATGGCTGAAATTTGTATAAACGCAACGAACTTTTCTGACGCAGTAGCGCGAGTTAAACATCATGTCTCTACCAGATCTTAGGTTTCTTTGTGTCAATCGAAAAACAGGCTCTGCTGTCAACCTAATCTTGGCCACCACTCTTACTCTGCTCGAAAGTACTAATCAAAAAGTAGTGCCCTTAATACAACAACCTTGCAGCGTTTCGCTAAATTAAGCATTTGCAAGATTGAGCTTGGTAATGCAATACGGTTTTTGTCGGATCCCATCTATGCTTAGGCAGGGATTTCAAAGAAATGGAGCGAATAGGGTTTCTAATGCTTCTACACCTTAACTTACTTGATGACATATCTGTTCATTATTTGCATCACTCTCCAGTCTCATCTTGGTATCAAGAAAAGACGCTCTGGCTTCAGAAAGAATTTCAAGAGTGTTTTAAGGAACAGGTTGCCAATATTTCGCTAGGGTCTACTGGTCCAATGGTTGTTCGCAATATTGATTTCGGTTCCGTTACTTCTCGCCACTTGTTTGGACTTGATGAGATCATAATTTTCGCCTGGTACGAAATCAATCGCAAAAGGTATAAAAGAGTATTGGATTTAGGCGGAAATGTTGGGGTGCATTCAATAATCATGGAAAAGTTGGGGTTCGACGTAACTTCGTATGAGCCGGATAGTGTTCATATTGCACACTTTAAACAAACCCTTTTTGACAATAATTCGAAGAAGATTGAATTACGCGAACGTGCTATTGGTGTTTCCAAAGGCACTTTTGAATTTACAAGAGTTCTAGGAAATACTACTTCAAGTCATCTTTCTGGCTCTAAGCGTGAACCTTATGGATATTTGACTTCAATAGAAGTTTTGGTTGATTCAATCCTTGATGTCTTGAATGAGGGTTTCGACTTTTGCAAAATGGACGTTGAAGGTATCGAAGCAGATTTAATTGGGAGCATGAGTCCGAGCAACTTCATAACCCTCGAAATCATGCTGGAAGTTGGATCGCCTGAAAATGCTTTTAGGATTCATAAACAATTAGAACGCTTGGAAATCAATGCCTTCTCACAAAAAAATGGTTGGGGAAAGGTTTTGGCGCTGAATGATGTTCCAACCTCTCACCTGGAAGGAAGTCTCTTTCTAACACGATCTTCCTCTATGAATTGGCAACTCTGAAAACTTTCACAGCCGATTTTAGTAACTCCAAAGAATTATTGACTCACTGGATATCTACAAGGGTTGGGTCTGCATATAATCTTGGAATTACTCACACTTTTTAGGTTCCTGTGACACGATTTCCACAAGGTCAAAATCTGACCCATGCATAATTGCGTTAGATTTCTATGACGCAGTGATGCAATTGCAAAAGCAGCTTGACTAAACGGTTTCTTGCTTGAACCACCTGCCGGAAGTGAGCCTGTGTTTTCACTTTATAGAAGTGGGTTTGTGTTCACTGAAGTGGGGCTATAGAGAAACGATAAATTTCTTACTCTAGAACTGCATCTTCGTTAAGGTTGAAATGTTGACCAAAATATTTTCATGGCGCAGGGGGGCACATCGACTGATGTAACGAGAGCCGCCCGCAGGAATCGAACCCGCGACCTTCGCTTTACGAGTTCTCAGACCTCCTATCCACCACTGACTCACTGCGTTCATTATCGCTCAATCCACTGACATCCTTAGGGATAAGTGTCCATAGTTATTCGCCAATGTCCAGCTCGGTTGCATCCAGAATTGCATCCAAGTCTTGGCTTCGAAAGCAAACATTTCGCTTGAAG
>Ga0194133_10002649_pt1 | contig 27190 bp, 20 predicted proteins | sample TA2KigOf40mmetaG_FD_155448 | JGI IMG/M metagenome (GOLD analysis project Ga0194133, IMG submission 155448) | Freshwater microbial communities from Lake Tanganyika, Tanzania - TA2015055 Kigoma Offshore 40m | ecosystem: Environmental > Aquatic > Freshwater > Lake | place: Tanzania: Lake... | reverse complement strand
CGCCGGAGCTGGCGACGAGCCGCTCCAGGTATTCGACCTCGGCCTCCGGGGTGTTGCCGCGGTTGCCGCTCGCGAAATACACCGGGATCTCGCGCCGCCGCGCGCCGCCGAAGAGGTCCGCCACCGGGCGTCCCGCCGTCCGCGCCAGCAGCTCGAGCAGCGCCTGCTCCACCGCCATCACCGCCGACCAGAACAGCTGGCCCTGCATCTTGTAGTTGCTCGCGTGCCGGTAAGCGTCCCAGTGCAGGTCCTCCAGCCGGCGCGCGTCCTGGCGCAGGTAAGGCGGGAGGACCGCGCCCAGCAGCACCGGCCACGCCTTGGTCATCATCGCCGGATTGGGCACGGTGATCGCCTCCACGCCGTCCGCGGAGCGCGCGCGGACCACGTACTCCTTTCCGCGCCGCAGGAGCTCCAAGCTCCTGACGATGACGGGACTTGGAACGAAAGACACGTCCAGCACCGGGGCCTCGAGGATCCGGCGCAGTTCCTCCGCTCCGGGCGTCGCCCCCCGCAGGAGGCCACCGCCCGCCGCGAGCAGCACGGCCTGGCGCAGGAAGTTACGACGATCAGTGCGGGGCGGGGGGAGGGGAGGAGGGGGCACCCGAACGATTCCGCACGTCCGGCGCCCGGCCGCAAGGGCGGGCTGGCCAAGGCCGGACGGCGCGTGCTTGGCTGGGGCGTGATGCCCTGCTTCCCCCGCCTCCCGCTCCTCCCGGTCCTTCTTTTGGGCGCGCTTGCCCCGCTCCGCTCGGCCACGCCCCCGCCCAATCTCATCTTCATCCTCAGCGATGACCTTGCTCAGGGAGACCTCGGCGTTTACGGCCAGAGACTGATCCGCACCCCGCGGCTCGACCGGATGGCCCGCGAGGGCACCCGCTACACGCAGGCCTACTCGGGCACCACCGTCTGCGCGCCCTCGCGCGCCTCGCTCCTGACCGGACTCCACACCGGGCATTCCCCGATCCGCGGGAACTGGGAGATCCAGCCCGAGGGCCAGTTGCCCCTGCCGGCCGAGACCCCCACGGTCGCCGAAGTGCTGCGCCGCGCGGGCTATGCCACCGCCGCGATGGGCAAATGGGGAATGGGGATGTTCGACACCTCCGGCAGCCCGCTGCGGAAGGGCTTCGACCACTTCTTCGGCTACAATTGCCAGCGCCACGCCCACTCCTACTTCCCGAACTACCTCTACCGCGACGACCGCCGCTTCGAGCTGCCGGGCAACAATGGCGCCGGGGTCGGCCCGGTTTACGCTCAGGACCTGATCCAGGAAAACGTCCTGCGCTGGGTCCGCGCCCAGCGCGACCGCCCGTTCTTCCTCTATTACGCCATCACACTCCCGCACGGCCGCTTCGAGATCAACGACCTCGGGGACTACGCCCGCGAGCCGTGGACCGACCAGCAGAAGGCCTACGCCGCGATGGTCACGCGGCTCGACCGCGATCTTGGCCAGCTCCTGGACCTGCTCGCGGAACTCGGGATTGACCGCCGCACGCTCGTGATGACCGCCGGCGACAACGGCTCCTCCTTCGACCCGGAATCGGAGATCGGCCGCCGGTTCAACCAGGCGGGCAACGGCCTCCGCGGGTTCAAGCGCGGGCTCTACGAGGGCGCGCTGCGGCAGGCGGCCCTCGCCCGCTGGCCCGGAGTCATTCCCGCCGGCCGCGTCTCGGACGAGCCCTGGGCCTTCTGGGACTTCCTGCCCACGGCCGCGGAACTCGCCGGCGTGCGCCTCCCGGCGGACCACCGCACGGACGGCCGCTCCCTGGTGAAGTTCATCCGCGGCGGACCCGCCCCGCGCCGCGATTTCTTTTACTGGGAACTGCATGAGCAGCGCCCCCTGCAGGCCGCGCGCTTCGGGGACTGGAAAGCCGTCCGCAACGCCCACGACCAGCCGATTGAACTCTACGATCTGGCCCGGGACCCGGGGGAACGCACCAACCTCGCCGCCTCCCATCCCGAGCAGGTGGCACAGGCCGCGGCCATCTTCCAGTCGGAACACACCCTCGATCCGAGGTGGCCGCTCGATCGCCGGGCCGCCGCCCGCGAGGCGCCCGGCGGCAAGAAGAAGGCCGGAGGTGCTAAATGAATCCCCGCCGCGCATCCCGGTGCGCGTGCGGCCGCCCGCTGTTCTTCCGCCGGCCGTCCGACCGGAACACGTTCTCCGGGGTCGCCGACCTCCCGGACCTCGCCGTGCGCGACGGCCGTTGGAAACTGCTCTGTGAGTACGATGGATCGCGGGCGGAGCTCTACGATCTGGAGGCTGATCTGGCGGAGAGCCGCGACCGGGCCGCGGATTTCCCGGCCGAGGTCGAGCGCCTGCGCGCCGCGTTGTCCGCGCGGCACCGGCAGATGCCGCCGGCCCTCGGCGGCGCTTACCGCCCCGCGCCCAAGCGGAAGGGCTGAGGTCCTACCTAGGTCGGGCGCCCCCAGGCTTGCCTCGGGCGGCCCCCCGCGCCGTGTTGGTCGGATGCCCCCGCTGCCCCTGATGCGCCGGGTGCGGCAGGTCTTCCCGCCCACCACGCCCCTCGATCTGCCCGCGGCCGTCGCGGCTGGACTCGACCGCCTGTGCCCCGCGTTGCGTCCCGGCGCGACCGTGGCTGTGGGGGTCGGCAGCCGCGGCATTACCAGCCTCGCCCGCCTCGTCGCGTTGGTCGTGGCCGGGCTGCGGGAACGCGGGGTTAAACCGTTTCTTTTTCCTGCGATGGGAAGTCACGGCGGCGCGACCCCGGAGGGTCAGGTCCAATTGCTCGCCAGCTACGGGGTCACGGAGGCCGCGCTGGGCGTCCAGATCCGGCCTTCCCTCGAGGTGCGGCAGGTCGGGGTCTCGGCCGAGAGCGTGCCCGCCTTTTGCAGCGTCGAGGCCCTCGCGGCCGATGCCATCGTGCTGCTGAACCGGGTGAAGCCCCACACGGATTTCTTCAGTCCCACGCTCGGCAGTGGCCTGATCAAGATGACCGTGGTGGGTCTCGGGAAGCAGGCCGGTGCCTCGGCGATGCACGACGCGGCCTGCCGCATCGGCCACGAGCGTGCGATCCGCGGGATCTGGCGGGTCCTGCGGGACGCGACGCCCCTGATCGGCGGGCTGGCCGTGCTGGAGGACCAGCACCACGCGACGGCGCGGGTGACGGGCGTGCGGGCCGCGGACTTCGAGGCCGTGGAACCCGGGTTGCTGGCGGATGCCCGGGCGTTGCTGCCGCTGCTGCCCTTCGAGGAAATCGATCTGCTTGTGGTTGACCGCATCGGCAAGAACATCAGTGGGACCGGGATGGACACCAACGTGATCAACCGCTCGGTCCACGGCTATTCGGCGGCGCTGGCGCGGGAGGGGCGCCCGGCTCCCTTCATCCGGCGCATCTTCGTCCGCGGGCTGACCCCCGAGACCCACGGCAATGGCGTGGGCATTGGTCTGGCGGATGTCACCACCGCGCGGGTGGTGCGCAGCCTCGACCAGCAGGCGATGGCGATGAATGCCCTGACCGCGATGGCGCCGCAGTCGGCCAAGGTGCCGCTGTGGTTTGCCGACGACCGGGAGGCTTTGGTCCGCACCCTCGGGGCGCTGGCGTTGCGCCGGGGGGAGGAGCCGCGCGTGGTGCGGATTGCCGACACGCTGTCGGTGACCCAGTTGGAGGTCTCCGCGGCGTTGTGGCCCGAGGTGAAGGGGAGGGCGGACCTTAACTTCACTGGACCTCCGCGGGCGTGGACCTTTGACGCGGACGGGAGCTTGCAGGACTAGGCAGAGTCCGGGCCTGGGGTCGTGGGGGGGGCGCCGCAAAAGGCCCAAGGAGCTTACGGTTTTATCGGGGGTTTGCGTCGCTTCGATAGACGGCGCCGGCGTGGTGGTCTGCACGGATGCAGGCCGTAATGCGAGCGAGGCGCTTGCCCGGATCTGGCCTTGGCGGAGGCAATCCTGGCCACCCGCGCCCCCGGCTGCGGGAGCGGGCGGGGGATTTCCGAATTCTCGGGCAAACAAAAAGCCCCGGAAACCTTTCGGTCTCCGGGGCTTATGTGGGAGTGGGCGTTCGCCACGCGCTCTTTCCCGATCACACACGCTTGGGCGCTCTCGCTTTCGCGGGCGGTGTGTTTCCCGACGCCACTCTCCGCGGCAGGCGGAATTTCGGTCTCATGGCGGGACCGTCTCGGCCGTCTCCGGCCGAGATTTGTTGAGTGAGGCCTCTGCGCCCGGTTCGGACGCCCCCTGCCGGGGGCTTCGCGCCGGACGTGGTGCTGACGCGCCTGCGAAGGGCTACACGTCGGCACCGTGACCACGGGGACGGCGCCGGGGTTTAGCCGGCCGTTGGCCCCGTGTTACGGGTCTGACCTCTTGCCTCTCAGGTTGCGTTTCGCGTTTGCAGGGGAGTGACGCCGTTTTGCGGCCCCGCTCCCGGAGGAGGTGTACGGACTTTGCCGGGTCCGTGCGCTCCCCGCCTTCGCCCCTCCCTTGCGCGCCCTTTCCCCGCGTGGGGACAGGGCCTTCTGGCGGGGTGGTCCCGCCGGGTGAGGCGCTGGCGTTCTGGTCGGCGCAGTAGCAACCGATACCCTCTGGGGTGACTGCGTGAATCCGCGGTTCGAAACTTCCCGCGGACCTGACTCGGCTGGGCGTGGTTTCTAATCACGCCTCGCCGCACAGTTCCTGATTCGTGCGTGGACTGACCGGACACGACTCCGGCCAGAGGAACTGGTGATATATGCCTGGGCGCGACTCGCGTCGCGCCGAGGGGAGGGCGGCACCAGTTGCCGCCATCCATTCCCCGGTTGCCCGGGAGTATCCCAGTCGTGTTCTCAACGGCGTTTTTCAGGCCGTTGCACTGCGACTGTTCTATCAAGGAACAGGCTGACAATGCGCGCACCGGGCCGAAATGAAAGCAGGAGTTCTTCGCATTCGCTCCACCGCCCGGAACGGTGAATAAGTTGAGTCCAACCTTATTCACCGGTTATTCACCAATTGGCGCCGGAGCCGCGGCCTCAGGTCGCCCAGGCGCGGTCGCCGGGACGCAGGGGAACCGAGCCGCGGTAGGCGCCGGGCACCGGATCGTAGCGCAGGGCCCGGGTCGCGCCCGCCTCGGCCGTGAAATACCCCAGCAACGTCAGGTCCTTCACGTGCCGCCACGGCGCCACCCCGGCACGGGCGGACGGCGGCTGGCGCTCCAAGGCCACGAGCAGGCGCTCCTGCTCGGCGGCTGGGAGCTCCGGGAACGGGCGGGCCCCCGCCGCTTGAGCGCGGCTCGCCACCTCACCCAGCAGTCGCCGCACCGCGTCCGCCGCGGCGGGCGGATGGCAGTCGGCGGTCATCCGCAAAATGAAGCGCCCGATCGCGACCGAACCCGCCCCCGGGGAACCCGGGGTGGCGGGCAGAATGGTTTCGCCGATGGCGTCGAGCAGCGCCTCCTCGGCCGCGCTCCAGCCGTCGGGGCGCGGCAGCGCGGACCAGCCCCGGTGGGGCAGGGAGCCGAGCGCGGCGGCGGCCCCGAGCTGGGCGGCGTGGCGAAGCAGGGTGCGACGGTTCACAGGGTGCCTTTCCGCAGCTCCTCGACGGCGTGCCGGGCGGCCCGGGCAGTGAGCGCCATAAAGGTGAGGGACGGATTCTGCACGCCCGTCGAGGCCATCGCCGCGCCATCGGTGACGAACACGTTCGGGCAGGTATGGAACTGGTTCCAGCGGTTGAGCAGCGAGGTCCGCGGGTCGCGGCCCATCCTCGCGCCACCCATCTCGTGGATATCCAACCCCGGGTTGCGGCGGTCATCGGTCGCGCGGATGTCGCGGGCGCCGGCCGCCTCAAGCATCGCGCGGCCCTGCGCGAGGAAATCGCGGATCATCCGCTCGTCATTCTCGGTGTAGCCGATGGAGGTGACCAATTGCGGAATGCCGAACGGGTCACGCTGGTCGGTGGAGAGCCGCACGTGGTTCTCGTACCGCGGGATGGTCTCGCCCTGCATCATCATATAGATGCCCCAAGGGCCAGGAAGAGTCAGCTCCTCCTTGTAGGCGGCCCCGATCCCGGGCGCGCCTTGGCCGCGGGTCCAGCCGCGGCGGGACGCGCTGAAGAACACCATATATCCGCGCTGGAAATCCGTCTCCTGCCGCGTGACGTTGCGGAAGTTGGGCATCATCGGCTGGGTGGGCCGGCGGCCGGAGTAATAGGAATCGGCGAAGCCTTCGAGCGAAGCGTTGAGGCTGCCGCGGTAGTTGTGGAAGGCCACGTGGCGGCCGAGCAGCCCGTGGTCGTTGCCGAGGCCCGCGGGGTACCGGCGCGACCTCGAGTTCAGCAAAATCAGGTTCGTGTTGAGGCAGGCCGCGTTCACGAAGATCACCTTCGCGAAGTACTCGGTCACGGCCTTGGTCGCGGCGTCGATCACCCGGACCCCCGACGCGCGGCCGGTGGCGTCGTCGTGGAGGATGGACTCGACGACGGAGCCGGGGCGGACGGTGAGGTTCCCGGTGCGCGCGGCCCAAGGCAGGGTGGAGGAATTGGAGGAGAAGTAGCCGCCGAACGGGCAGCCGCGGTAGCAGAGGTTGCGGGACTGGCACCGGCCGCGGCCCTGCGCGAGGTGTTCCGGGCGGGCCTCGGTAAGGTGGGCGCAGCGGCCCTGCACGACGCGGCGGCCGGGGAACGCGTCCTCGATGCGCCCGGCCATCGAGCGCTCGGCGTCATTCATCTCCCACGCCGGGAGGAACTCGCCGTCGGGCAGACCCTCGACGCCATCGCGGTTCCCGCTGATCCCGACGAAGCGCTCGACGTGGCTGTACCACGGGGCGAGTTCGTCGTAGGTGATCGGCCATTCGGCGAAGCCGTCGCGGGCGGGCCCCTCGAAGTCGTGGCGGCTCCAGCGCTGGGTTTGGCGGGCCCAGGTGAGCGATTTGCCGCCGACCTGATAGCCGCGGATCCAGTCGAAGGGCTTCTCCTGCACGTAGGGGTGCTCGGCGTCCTTGGCGAAGAAGTGTTCCGTGGCCTCGTCAAAGGCGTAGCACTTGTTGGCGATCGGGTTGGCCTGCGCGAGGGCGCGGGGGAGGCGGCCGCGGTGGGGCAGGTCCCAGGGGTTGGCGAGCGCCGTGGGGTAGTCGCGTTGGTGCTGCACGTCGCGGCCGCGCTCGAGCACAAGAGTGCGGAGGCCAGCCTCGCAGAGTTCCTTGGCCGCCCAGCCGCCGCTGATGCCGGAACCGACGACGATCGCATCGTAGGTGTGGGCCCGCGCGCCGGGAGTCGTGGGGTGGCTGCTCATCGCGCGGAGGCTCGGGGAAGGCGGGCCGGGAATCCAGCCGTTTCCGGCCCGAGGTAACGCGGCGGCCCGCGCGCGGAAGCGGCGGCATTTGGGGTTGGCCAAGGCCCGGGGGTTGGCCCAGAGCGGTGCGCGCCGCGCCGTCCTATGTCGTCGATCCCGGACCTGCCCATCTACGAACTCGAATCCGCCCTCGTCGTGGCGCTGCGGCAGGGCAAGCGCCTCGTGATCCAGGCGCCGACCGGCTCCGGCAAATCCACCCAGATCCCGCAGTGGCTCTGGCGGCACGGGTTGTTGGGGGAGACGGGCCAGGCGGTCGTGCTCCAGCCGCGGCGGTTGGCAGCGCGGATGCTGGCGGCTCGCGTCGCGGAGGAAGCCGGGACCCGGCTGGGCGAGGGCGTCGGTTACCAGATCCGGCTGGAGTCGCGGGTCAGCGCACGCACGCGGATCCGGTTCGTGACCGAGGGGATTCTGCTGCGCCAGATGACCTTCGATCCTACGCTGCCCGGGGTGGCCGCGCTGGTGTTCGATGAGTTCCACGAGCGCCACCTGCACGGGGATATCACCCTCGCGCGAGCCCTGCAGATCCAAGCCTCCGTCCGGCCGGACCTGCGGATCCTCGTGATGTCGGCGACCCTCGACACCGGGAGCCTCGCCGCTTACCTCGCGCCCTGCGAGGCGCTGGTGTCGCGGGGGCGGACTCACCCGGTGCGGATCGAGTACCAGGCGCGGCCGGTCAACTTCGAGCAGGAGCCGGTCTGGGAGGCGGCGGCGCGGGAGTGCGAGCGGGTCGCGGCGGCCACGCCTGGCGACCTGCTGGTCTTTATGCCGGGCGCCTACGAGATCAGCCGGACCCTGCAGGCCCTTGAGGGCGCGCGCGGGTTGCGGGGCTGCGTGGCGCTGCCCCTGCACGCGGAACTGTCCCCCGAGGCGCAGGACCGGGCGGTGGCGCGGCAGGCGGCGCGGAAGATCATCGTGGCCACGAATGTGGCCGAGACCTCCCTGACCATCGATGGGGTGACCGCGGTGGTCGACTCGGGCCTAGCTCGGATCGCGCGGTTCGATCCGCAGCGCGGCATCAACACGCTGCTGGTCGAGCGCATTGCCGCGGCGAGCGCGGACCAGCGGGCGGGGCGGGCGGGCCGCACTGCGCCGGGAATCTGCGTGCGCCTCTGGACCGAGCGCGAGCACGCCCAGCGGGCGCCGCAGGAACTACCGGAGGTGCGCCGGTTGGACCTCTCGGAGGTGGTGCTTACCCTCAAGGCCGCAGGAATCGACGACATCGTCGGCTTTCCGTGGCTGGAGCGGCCGGACCCGCGGGCCCTGGAACGCGCGGAACTCCTGCTCGCGGACCTCGGGGCCCTCGGGCCGCTGGGAGCGGCGGGCGGCCACCGGGCAATCACCGAGGTCGGGCGGCGGATGCTGTGCTTTCCCGTGCACCCCCGTTACGCCCGGATGTTCCTTGCGGCGGAGGCGGCCGGTTGCGTGCGGGACGCCGCGCTGGTGGCGGCGCTGGCGCAGGGGCGGGGGCTGCTGCTCCGGGGCGTCTCGCGGGAGATTGACCGGGCGCGGGAGGACACGTTGGGCGAGGAACGGACGAGCGACTTCCTGCTGCAACGGGCCGTGTGGGAGGAGGCGCGGCGGTGTGGGTTCGAGCTGGAGGCGTGCCGTCGCTTGGGCATCCACGCGCAGGCGGCGCGCCAAGTGGGGCCGTTGCTGGCCCGGTTCCTCGAGATCGCGGCGGCCGAAGGCCTGCTGGTCGAGGAGCGTCCGGCCGACGCGGACGCGCTCCGGAAGTGCATTCTGGCCGGCTTCTCCGACCAGCTCGCGCGCCGGCTCGACGCGGGGACGCTGCGCTGCGAGTTGGTGCACCAGCGGCGGGGGATGCTAGCCCGCGAGAGCTGCGTGCAGGGTTCGCCCCTATTCGTGGCGGCGGAGATTAGCGAGGTGGGTGGGCGGGGAGGGGAGGTCACGACCCTTCTTTCCCAGGCGACCGCGGTCGAGGAGTCCTGGCTCCGGGAGCTGTTCCCGGAGGATTACCAGGAAACCCAGAGCGTCGTTTACGACGAGCAGGCGCGACGGGTCGTGGCCCGGCGGGAGCGCCGCTTCCGCGATCTCGTGCTCGAGTCCCGCGCCGGGGGCGATGACGTGCCCGCGTCGGCCGCGGCCGCGCTGCTAGCGCGCGAGGTACTCGCGGGCCGCATCCGCCTGGAGGGCTGGGACGAGGCGGTCGAGCAATGGATCATCCGGGTGAATCGGCTCGCTGAGTGGTTCCCGGAGCTGGAGGTCTCGCCCATCACCCTGGCGGACCGAGCAACCCTGATCGAGCAGGTTTGCTACGGGGAGCGCGGGTATCGGGACCTGCAGGACAAGCCGGTGCTGCCGGTGCTGCGCGAGTGGCTGACCACGGAGCAGTTGGCGGTGCTCGATGACTACTTGCCGGAGCGCCTGGTGATGGCCAACGGCCGCCGGGCGCGGCTGACCTACGCTGCGGAGGGCCCGCCGGTGCTGAGCGCGCGGATCCAGGAACTGTACGGCATCGAGGGCCGCTTCGCGGTGGGCAACGGGCGGGTGCCGGTGCGGATCGAGGTGCTGGCCCCGAATCAGCGGCCGATTCAGGTGACGGAGGACTTGGGGGCGTTCTGGCGGGAGATGTACCCGAAGGTGCGCGCGGAGCTTTCGCGCCGCTACCCGCGGCACGAGTGGCGCTGAGCGGGTCCGGGCTTGACCGAGCCGGGTCGCCAGCGCTGGGATGTCCTTCTTAAGGCCGGTCCCCGACGGCGCTTTTACCCCATCCGTTTCCACCCCCGTATTCCGTTATGACCTTGCTTCTCCGTCGCACCTTCCTCCGCCAGTCCGCGTTCGCCGCGGGTTCGCTCGCACTGTTGGGCGGCACCCGTTCGGCCGCACGGGTCGTTGGCGCCAACAACCGCCTGCGCATCGCCGTCGCCGGCCTCAACGGCCGCGGCAAGAGCCACATCTCTGGCTGGTTGGAGCAGCCGAACGTCGAGATCGCTTACCTGATCGACCCGGACCAGCGGGTGCTCGAGCGGACCCTGAAGAACGTGCAGGAGCGGGTGCAGGGCCGTTACACCCCGCAGGGCGTCGCGGACGTGCGGAAGGCGCTCGCGGACCCGAACTTGGACGCCATCTCCATCGCGGCGCCGAACCACTGGCACTCCCTGATGACCATCTGGGCGGCGCAGGCGGGGAAGCACGTGTACGTTGAGAAGCCGATGAGCCACGACGTGGTCGAGGGCCGGGTGGTGGTGGCCGCGCAGCGCAAGTACGGGGTCGTCATCCAGCACGGCACCCAGCGCCGCAGTGACGCGAAGCTGGCCGGCCTGCACGCGGCGATCCAAGCGGGCAAGTTTGGGCGTTTGAAGGTGTCCTACGGCTATTGCTGCAAGCCGCGTGACACGATCGGGATGAAGCCTGCAGGCGCTTCGCCGGCGGGTCTCGACTGGAACCTCTGGCGTGGCCCCGCGCAGACCGCGTACCATCCGAATCTGGTCCATTACAATTGGCACTGGTTCTGGGCCACCGGCAACGGCGATATGAACAACCAGGGCACGCACCAGTTGGACGTCGCCCGGTGGGCCCTCGACCCGAAGCTGACCAACCCGGTGCGCGTGATGGCGCTGGGCGGCCGCTTCAAGTGGAGCGACCAAGGCGAGACCCCGAACACGATGTTCGCCATCGCGGAGTACCCGAACGACCAGCAGGTGTTCTTCAACGTCCGCAACGTGAATCATCCGGGCTACATCCACCAAGTGAAGAACGAGTACTACTTCGAGGATGGGGGCCGCATTGTGGACGGGACCTACTTCGCCAAGGGCAGTGCCAAGGGCGAGAAGCTCGACCTGCCGCCGGGGCAGGTCACGGCGGGCGGCAACTGGGGCTCGTTCATCGCGGCCTGCCGCGCGGGCAAGCCGGAGATGGCGAACGGCAACGCCGAGGAGTCCCACTACGCCAGCGTGCTGGGGCACCTGATGAACAACTCCTACCGGCTGGGCCGGAAGGTGCCGTTCAACGCCAAGGCCGGGCGCTTCGGCGACAATGTGGCCGCCGCGGAGCATTTTCTGAAGCTCCACGAGATGATGCGCGACGGTGCGGGGGTTCCCGAGAACGGGGCGGAGTATGTCGTGGGCCCCTGGCTGACCTTCGACCCGGCCGCCGAGCGGCACACCGGGGAATTCGCGGCCGAGGCCAACGCGCTGTTGCAGGACCCGAACCACAAGGGCTTCGAGATTCCCTCCCCGGCGAAGGTCTGAGCGGCGTCGGACGCCCCGCCGTGCGCAAAAGGGGTTGCCTCGGCGCGTCGGCGGCGGTGCCGTGGGCGCTTCCCGGCGTCCATGACCGAGCTCCTCATCATCAAGCCCTCCTCCCTCGGGGACATCGTCCACGGGTTGCAGGTGGCCGCGTCCCTCAAGGCGCAGGTCGAGGGGCTCCGCATCTCGTGGGTGGTGCGGGAGATCTTCGCCCCGATCGTGCGGGCCTGCACCGCCGTCGACGAGGTCCATATCTTCGAGCGCGGCGGCGGAGCGAAGGGCTTCCTCCGCCTCACCCGCGAGCTGCGGCGGAAGCACTACGACTTCGTCTTCGACCTACAGGGCCTGCTGCGGACCGGCCTGCTGACCTCGCGGGTGCACGCCGACCGTAAGGTGGGGCGTTCGGACGCGCGCGAGTGCTCGGGTTTGTTCTTAGGGGAGCGTGTGCCGCTGCCCCGCGACGGCCGGCTCAGCCACGCCCTCGAGATCCTGCTTCAGTTCTGCCCGGTGCTGGGCGCCAAGGCCGAGCTGCGCGGCATCCTCGGATTCCGGCCCGTCGAGGGGCTGAGCCTGCGCTTTGCGGACGGCCGGGGCGGTGGCCGGCCGATTCTGATGTTCGTGGACAGCCGGCGGGCCGAGAAGTGCTGGAACGGCTTCAAGCAGCTCACGGAGCTCATCCTGCGCGAGGACCGCTTCCGCAAGGTCGTCTGGGCGGGCAGCAGCTACGTCCACGACCGCGGGGCCTTCCCGGAGGCCCAGTTCTTCAATCTGACCGGAAACACCAGCCTCGTCTCCCTGCCCGCGCTGATCCGCCGGGCGGAGTGGGTGATCGCCAACGACAGCGGGCCGATGCACCTGGCGGCGGCGCTAGGCGTCCCCGTGATGGGCATCTTCGGGCCGACGAATCCCCGGCTCTTCGGTCCCTATCCTCTGAACGCGCCCGACCACGTCGTGGTGCAGGCCCCGGTGGGCGACCTGCGCCTGCTGACGGCGAAGGACGTCTATGCCCGCTTCCAGCGCGCCCGGGCGCGGCGCACATAGACCTGTTTTCCCATGATTGACCCGAAGCTCCTCCGCGAGTCGCCGGACCTAGTCCGCGCGGCGATCGCCAAGAAACACCTCGACGTGGACCTCGACGCGGTCCTCGCGGCCGATGCCGCATGGCGGGGCAAGCTGCAGGAGGTCGAGTCCCTGCGCGCTGCCCAGAAGGCGGCCAACACGGCGATGGCGGCGCTGCCGAAGGGTTCGCCGGAGTTCGTGGCCAAGGTCGCCGAGATGCGGGCGGTGTCCGCTTCGGTGAAGGAGCGCGAGGGCCAGCTGAAGGAGCTCGAGGAGCGTTTCCACCGGGCGATGCTGACCGTGCCGAACCTACCGCACGCCAGCGTGCCCGAGGGGCGCACGCCGGAGGACAACGTCGTGTTCTCGACCCAAGGGGACTGCGCCGCGGTCTCGCCGCAGGCGGTGCCGCATTGGGAGATTCCCGGCTTCGAGCGGCTGTTTGATTTCAACCGCGGGGCCAAGGTCACGGGCGCGGGCTTCCCGTTCTACGTGGGCGATGGCGCGCGCATCGTCCGGGCCCTGCTGCGCTACTTCCTTGAGGAGAATGGTCGCGCGGGGTACGTGGAGGTCAACCCGCCGGTCTTGGTCAACGCAGCCAGCGCCACCGCCACCGGGCAGCTGCCGGACAAGGAGGGCCAGATGTACGAGACGACCCCGGACCTCCTGTACGCGGTGCCCACGGCGGAGGTGCCGCTGACGAACTTTTTCCGCGACGAGATTCTCGAGGAGTCCGCGCTGCCCGTCTACCGGTGCGCGTACACCCCCTGTTTCCGCCGCGAGGCAGGCAGCTACGGCAAGGACGTGCGCGGGCTCAACCGGCTCCATCAGTTCGACAAGGTGGAGATGCTTAAGTGGGTCCACCCGTCGCAGAGCTACGTTGAGCTGGACAAGCTGCGGGATGACGCCGAGCGGCTGCTGCGCGGGCTGGGCCTGCCGTACCGGGTGCTGCTGATGTGCGGGGGCGACCTTGGCTTCGTGCAGTCTAAGAAGTATGACCTCGAGGTGTGGTCGGCCGGCCAGAAGCGGTGGCTGGAGGTCTCGAGTTGCTCCAATTTCGAGACCTTTCAATCGCGGCGGGCGCAGATCCGGTTCCGTGCCCGGGAGTCGGGGCGGCCCGAGTTGGTACATACCCTCAACGGGTCCGGCCTCGCGGTGCCGCGGGTACTCGCGGCGCTGCTGGAAAACAATCTCCAGGCTGACGGCCGGGTTAAGCTCCCGGACGTCCTGGTGCCTCATTTTGGCCGGGAATACCTCAGCTTTGCGTGAGGCGGCGGCTCGCATCGGCGCGCTGCTGCCCCGGGAAAGGCTGGAGCCGGCGGTCCTCGCGTGGACCCGCGGGCGCCGGGGGGACGAGACGTGGGGTGTGGGCTTTTCCGGGGGCGCCGACTCCCTTGCCCTGCTGCTGGCCTTGCGGGCGCATTGGCCTGGCCGGCGTCGGCAGCTGCTGGCGCTCCATTTCAACCACGGCCTGCGGGGAGCGGCGGCGCGGGCGGACGCGGACGCTTGCCGCCGGTGGTGCCGGGCGCTGGGTATCCGGTTTCGGGGTGGGCGTTGGCGGGCGCCGGCGGGCGGCGCCAGCGAGGCGGAGGCGCGGGAGGCGCGGCTGGCGTTCTTCGCGCGGCACGCCCGGATCGTCTGGCTGGGCCAGCAGGCGGACGATGTAGCGGAGGGAATGCTAATGCGGTTGGCCCGCGGCAGCGGCACGGCGGGTTTGGCGGCACCGCGACCGGTGCAGCCGTTCCACGGCGGCCGCTTGTTCCTGCGGCCCTTGCTGGGAATCCGCGCGGCCGAATTGCGCCGGCTGCTCACCGACGCCGGGCTGCAGTGGCGGGAGGATGCCTCGAACGCCACGGATCAGTATTCCCGCAATCGAATGCGACATCATGTCCTCCCGGCGTGGGAACAGGCGGCCGGGCGAGATGCGGTCGCCGGCACCACCTTGGCCCGCGAGTTGCTCGACGAGGATGATGTGGCCCTGACGCGGTGGCTAAACGAACTGCGGCCGCTCCGGCGCGATGGCCGCCTCGATCTGGCGCGTCTCGCAGGCCGGCCGACAGCCCTTTGGCGCCGGGCGCTGCATCGTTGGCTGGCGCGGCACCCCGCTGCCGGGGAGCCTTCGCGGCAGGCGTTCGCGGTCCTGTTGGCCGCGCTCCAGCGGGGTGGACCGTGCCGCCAGAGCTTGGGGCGGGCGGGCTTCGCGCTCTCCGACGGGAAGTATCTGCGCTACGCAATCCCTGAGCCGGAGAGGGTTAAAAAACGAAGGCGGGCCCGTTGACTTAGCCCGGGGGAACACTCACCGTCCTGTAAAGTCCATTCCGTGATGTCTGACTCCGATACCAAAAAGCCGCGTCGCCCCTTGAAGAATCTTCCGCCGGAACGCTTTCAGCCGAAGATGCTGTTCTTCTGGCTCGCGCTCGCTGCGGCCGTGGCCGCGCTGCTGCTGTTGCCGAATCAGACAGGTTCGACCCCGGAAAGCCTTACGATTCAGGAGGTTGCTGAACGGGCCGAAAACAACCTGATCAACCGCGAGGCCGGCAAGTCCGCGGTGATCCGCTCGGACCCGAGTGGAGGTCGCGATTGGATGGTCATCGTCGGGCAGAGCCGCAAAGATGCGAATGCGGCGTGGCGCGACTTCCGGGCGGCGGGCCGGGTGACGGAAGCCACTCACGAGCGGCTGAGCAAGAGTAAGGTGTTCGCCGAGCAGCCGACGCAGACGCTGCTCTCATCGATCGCGGCGCAGGTCATCCCGTTCGTCATTATCATCGGTCTGCTCTACTTCCTGTTTGTGCGGCAGCTGCGGCAGGCTGGTCGTGGGGCGCTGAGCTTCGGCAAGAGCCGCGCCAAGCTGCTGACGCGGGACCGCGACCGCATCACCTTCGCGGACGTTGCCGGTTGCGATGAGGCGAAGGAGGAGGTTTCCGAGGTGGTCGAGTTCCTGCGGGATCCGAAGAAGTTTACCAAGATGGGCGGCCGGATTCCGAAGGGTATTCTGATGGTCGGGCCTCCGGGCACCGGCAAGACGCTCCTCGCCAAGGCCGTGGCCGGCGAGGCGGAGGTCCCGTTTTTCAGCATTTCCGGCTCGGACTTTGTGGAGATGTTCGTCGGCGTCGGCGCGAGCCGCGTCCGCGATATGTTCGAGCAGGGCCGCAAGAGCGCCCCTTGCCTGATCTTTATCGATGAAATTGACGCTGTCGGCCGCCAGCGTGGTGCGGGTTTGGGCGGCGGTAACGACGAGCGCGAGCAGACCTTGAACTCGCTCCTGGTGGAGATGGACGGCTTTGACACGACCGAAGGGGTCATCATCATCGCCGCGACTAACCGTCCGGACGTGCTCGACAGCGCGCTGCTGCGGCCGGGCCGCTTCGACCGTCAGATTTACGTCGACCTGCCTGATCTGGTGGGTCGCGAGCAGATTCTTCGGGTCCACGCGAAGAAGGTCAGTCTGGCCGAAAACGTGGACCTGCAGGTCATCGCGCGCGGGACCCCGGGTCTTTCCGGCGCGGAACTGGCCAATCTCCTCAACGAGGCCGCCCTCCTCGCGGCCCGGCGCGGCAAGAAGAAGATCGAGATGATCGACGTCGATGACGCCCGCGAGAAGGTGCAGTTTGGCCGGGAGCGTCGCCGCCTAATGGATGACGAGGAGAAGAAGCTGACTGCTTATCACGAGGCGGGTCACGCCTTGGTGCAGGCAGTGCTGGATGACGGCCATATGCCGGTCCATAAGGTGACCATCATCCCGCGCGGCCGCAGTTTGGGGAGCACGATGTTCATCCCGAAGAAGGACATCTTGACCCACGCCAAGAAGCGGATGCTGAGCCAGATCGCGATGGGTTTGGGGGGCCGGATCGCCGAGGAGTTGGTCTTGGGCGACGTCTCCAGCGGAGCGGCGGGCGACATCAAGCAGGTGACCAAGGTTGCCCGCCATATGGTCTGCGATTGGGGGATGAGCCCCCTCGGGCCCGTGGCCTACGGGGATTCCCACGATACCGTGTTCCTGGGGCGCGAGATCACCCGCAATGAGAACGTGTCGGAGGACACCGCGCGCAAGATCGATACCGAGATCCACCGCATCATCGAGGAGCAGTACCAGCGGGCGACGCAGATCCTATCGCAGCACCGCCAAGCCTTGGACAAGATTGCCGAGGCGCTGCTTGAGTACGAGACCGTCGACGGCAAGCACGTGTTGGAGATTCTCCAGTTCGGGGAACTGCGCTCGCCGGTGATGTTGAGCCAGCCACCCAAGGCGGAGCCGCTTGTCGCAAAGAAGCTGCCCGAGAGGCCGGCGTCCGCGGAGCCGCTCGCCCCGGCCGCCGCGCCGCATCCGGCGTGACTTCAGCCAGACTCATTCAGCGGGACTAGTCGCCTCGAGGCGGTTGGCCGGGCCCCCTCGGTCTGTGGCAGCCGCTCCACCGGCCTTCCGGGTGGGCGCCAGGCTCCCGCGATCGAAATCTGCTCGCCCTGTCGCCCCGCTGCTCAGCCGCCCACGAAAGGGGCCCGGCCAGGGAGTTTCCCCCGCCTGCGGGCGTAGTCGCCTCATACTTTCGGGATGGCCCCCGCACGGGGGCCTGTTTTGGTACCGGTCATGGCATTGAAAATCTGTTGCATTGGTGCCGGCTATGTCGGCGGTCCCACGATGGCGATGATCGCCCTCAAAGCGCCGGGCATCCAGGTCACCGTGGTGGACCTGAACGCGACGCGGATCGCGGCGTGGAATTCCGACACGCTGCCGATCTACGAGCCCGGCCTGGACGAAGTCGTGCGCCAGGTGCGGGGCCGCAACCTGCATTTCTCGACCGCGGTGGCCGCGGGGATTCGCGAGGCGGAAATCATTTTTGTCTCGGTCAACACTCCCACCAAGACCTACGGCGTGGGCGCGGGGCGGGCGGCGGACCTGCGGTACATCGAGTCGGTGGCTCGTTCGATCGCTGAGCACGCGAATGGCCCGAAGATCATCGTCGAGAAGTCGACCATCCCGGTGAAGACCGCGGAGACGATCAGAGACATCCTTACCGCCAATTCCCGCGGGCATGCCTTTGAAGTGCTCTCCAATCCGGAGTTCCTCGCGGAAGGCACCGCTGTCGCCGACCTGACGGCGCCGGATCGCGTCCTGATCGGCGGCGAGCGGACCCCGGGCGGCGAGGAGGCGATCAAGACCTTGGTGGATGTCTACGCTCACTGGGTACCCCGCGAGCGGATCATCACCACGAACCTGTGGTCCTCTGAGATGGCCAAGCTGGTGGCCAACGCGTTCCTCGCGCAGCGCATCTCGTCGATTAACTCCATCGCCGCGCTGTGTGAGGCCACTGGAGCGGATGTGGACGAGGTGGCGCACGCCATCGGCCGCGATTCGCGCATCGGACCGAAGTTCCTCAAGGCTTCCGTCGGTTTCGGCGGGTCCTGCTTCCAGAAGGACATTCTGAACCTGAGCTACCTTTGCGAGCACTTCGGCCTGCCCGAGGTGGCGGCGTATTGGGAGAGCGTGGTGCGGATGAACGACTGGCAGAAGCACCGGTTTTCTCAGCGCATCGTGAGTTCACTGTACAACACGGTTGCCGAAAAGCGCATCGCGGTGTTCGGGTTCGCCTTCAAGAAGGACACCAACGACACTCGGGAATCGCCGGCGATCGCGGTGTGCCGCGCCTTGCTGGCGGAGCAGGCCCGCGTGGTCGTCTATGACCCCAAGGTGCCGGCGCCCGAGATCCTCGAGGAGGTCGTGGGCAAGGGTAACCACGAGCCGCGGCTCAGCGTAGCTCAGAGTGCGTACGAGGCGGCGGCCGGCGCTCACGCGATCGCGGTGGTCACCGAATGGGACGAGTTCAAGACGCTCGATTTCGCCCGCATCCAGGCCGAGATGAAACACCCGTCCTTCCTCTTCGACGGCCGCAACATCCTCGACCTGCCCCGCCTGCGCGCCCTGGGCTTCCGCGCCCATGGCATCGGCAAGTGACAGCCGCGCTCAGGCGCTCGCCGCGGGAGCCTGATGAATCCGCGGCGTCCACGCGACGTAGCTGGGATCTTCGGGCAGGAATGCGTCCGGCGCCGCTGCTGGCCGCAGCAGGTCCGCGTCCCAGACGCGGGGTAGCATTTGGGTCCAGTCGTAGGGCGTGACCTGCACGCCGGCGGGGAGCTTGGACCAAGTCCGGAAAGTCGCGGGCAGGTACAGCGGAGGCTGCAGGTCGCGGGTGGGCAGCCGGCGCAGGGGCTCTCCCGCGCGCTGGTGGTGCCACGTTTCCCGGCGAGCATCCGCGATGATGCCCGCGGCGGGCTTGCCCAACGCGTGCGCCAGCACCGCGAGACTGAGGTAGCGATGCACGGGCGCAGGGTGGAGGAGGGTCCAACTGCGGAGGGCCATCGCCACCGTGCGGATCCCGAGGATTGACCCTGGACCCTCGCAGAAAATCCAGCCGCGGACTTTCGAGAGGTTCGCGCCCAGTTCCTCAAGGGCTTGGAAGACCGCGACCCCGGGTTCGCCCGGTGGGGTGGACCAGCCAGCTTCGCCGGAGGGATGGATCAGGCCGGCCTGCACCTGGGACGCCGCCGCGTCGAGCAGCAGGACCGGCCCGCCCTGGCAGACTTCCCGGAATGTCGCCATCCCTCGGGTTCAGAGCCCGGCTACCTCCCAGCCCCGACGGTAGGCCCGGCGCAGGTGGGTGTTCGCGGCGGCAACATTGGTGAAGGCGAGCTTCGGGCCGTCCCAGGCCAGTTCCTGACTCGGGAAGCGCACGGCCACGCTGCCGAGCAGGACCGCCTCCGTGAGAGGGCCGGAATAATCGAAGTTAGCCCCGGGGCGACCACCGTTGATGCACGCTTCCGCCCATTCAGTCCAGTGATGGCCCTGGACCCGTTCGGGTAGGACGTAGTCGCGAAAATCCGCGAGTGGAAACAAGCGCGGGGCGGCAATGTGCGGGACGTGCAGGACGCCCTTGGTACCGACGATGATCGAGCCTTGGCTGTCCGAATCCGCCTTGCGCCCGCCCTTCGCCTTGGTGGCGTCGCGGGGATCGGCGACCAGCGCCCGGATCTCCGCCGGCGGCCGCTCGTCGCCGTCGTACCAAGTGACAGGCACCGTCTTGCCCTCGGTGTAGGCCGTGCCCGGGAAGACGTAGCGGATACGAGCGTTGACCGACCAGTTCGAGGCGTCCGGCGCGGGGCCTTCTGAACGCAACGAAAGTGGCGAGGTCAGGGCGAGGGCCTCGAAGACTGGGTCGAAGATGTGGCAGCCCATATCCCCGAAGGTGCCGGTGCCGAAATCTAGCCGCTTGCGCCATTGGCCGGGGTGATAGTGCCCCGCGACGAAGGGCCGCTCGGCCGCCACCCCCTGCCACAGGTTCCAGTCGAGCGTGGCGGGCACAGGATCGCGGCGTTCTGGCGGTCGGCCGGTGTCGCCCCATTTCTTGCTGCTCCAGCTGTGGACCTCGCGCACCTTGCCGATCACGCCTGCCTGCACGACCGCGACGGCTTGGCGGTACACTCGGTACGAATGGATCTGGATGCCCATCTGGGTGACGAGGTTCTTCTCCCGGGCAAGGCGGGTGAGAACGCGGGTCTCGTGGATCCCGTGGGCGAGCGGCTTTTGGCAGAAGCAGTGCTTGCCGAGCTGCATCGCCGCGTGGGCGATGGGCGCGTGCATATGGTCCGGAGTGGAAACGTTGACCGAGTCGAGGTTGCCCTGCTCCTTCTCCAGCAACTGCCGCCAGTCCTGGTAAACCCGGACCTCGGGGAACGTCTCCTTGACCTGCTTCACCCGCGCAAGGTCGACGTCGGCTACCGCCACCAGCTTCACAAAGGGATTGCTGGTGATGGCCTGTATGTCGGCCCAGGCCATCCCGGCCGCGCCGAAGCTGGCGTGGCGCAGGATGCGGCTGGGCGCGGCAGCATAGGCGTTCCGGGCGAACCAGGGCGCGGCGAGGGACGCGGCGCCAACGGAGCGCAGGAAGGAGCGACGGGGCAGGGAGGGGTAGCGGGAGGGCATCGAGTGGGGGCCTCGGAGGAGACCGGTTGCGGACGGATGAGGCAAGGCCGGTCTCCCTGGGCGTTCGGGCTTGCTACGTGGGCGCGCGACCGCAACGGTCCCCCTCGCTCTTGATCACCGCTTTCCCCCTCCCGCAGCGGGCCGCGCTGGCCGCCGCGTTGCTCCCCTCGGTCGTTGCCCTGCGCGCGGCGCCGACCCCCGGCCTCCAGACCTAGACCTGCCGCAATATGGACTTCGACCACGTCGTGGCTCTCGCGACCAAGCACGGCATCTCCCAGCTGCGGATGATCGGGAAGCACATCGGTCCGAAGGGGCCGGCCGCCGAGCCGCTGCTCAAGAAGGCGATCCTCGAGGCCAAAGGCCTGCAGTAACCTTGGCGCCTATGATCCGGCACAACCGCGGTCTTATGATCCTCGCCCTCGGGTTCGCCGCGTCCGCCTTGGCCGCTGCCCCGCGCGCCCCGAACATCCTGTTCATCTTCTCCGACGACCACGCCTACCAGGCCATCAGCGCCTACGGCGAGGGGCGGCGCCTGCTTGAGACCCCGCACCTCGACCGGTTGGCCAAGTCCGGGATGCGGTTTGACCGCGCCCTCGTCCCGAACTCGATCTGCGGCCCCTCGCGGGCGGTCGTCCTCACCGGGAAGTACAACCACCTGAATGGGTTCGTGAACAACTCGAACTCCCGCTTCGACGGCTCGCAGATAACCTTCCCCAAGATCCTACGCCAGGCGGGATACCAGGCCGCCGTGATCGGCAAATGGCACCTCGTGTCCGATCCCACAGGCTTCGATTTCTGGCAGATCCTCCCCGGGCAGGGCATTTACTATAATCCGCCGATGATCCGGATGGGTGAGCAGGTGAAGACTCAGGGCTACACCACTGACATCATCACCGACCTCTCCCTCGAATGGCTGCGGCAGCGGGACAAGAGCCGGCCGTTCCTGCTGATGGCGCAGCACAAGGCGCCGCACCGTGAGTGGGCGCCCGCCCTCCGCCACCTAGGCGCGGACGGGGATCGGGTCTATCCGGAGCCCGACACGCTGTTCGATGATTACGCGAACCGCGGTATCGCCGTCCGGGATCAGGATATGTCCTTGGAGAAGACCTTCACCGACCGGGACGCCAAGTTTGACCCGCCGCCGAATATGACCCCCGAGCAGCGGAAGGTCTGGGAGGCCTATTACGAGCCCCGCAACGCTCGTTTCCGAGCGGCCAACCTGCAGGGCAAGGACCTCGTCCGCTGGCGCTACCAGCGTTATATGCACGACTACACTGGGACGGTGCGCGCGGTGGACGAGGGCGTCGGCCGGTTGCTCGATTACCTGGACAAGGAGGGCCTGGCCGAGAACACGATCGTGGTCTACTCGAGCGACCAGGGATTCTTCCTCGGGGAGCACGGTTGGTTCGACAAGCGCTGGATCTTCGAGCAATCGCTGCGCACGCCGCTTCTGGTCCGCTGGCCTGGGGTGAGCCGCGCGGGCGGGGTGAGCAAGGACCTAGTCTCGACCCTAGATTTTGCGCAGACGTTTCTGGATGCGGCGGGCTTGCCGGCGCCGGTGGAGATGCAGGGCCGGAGCCTGCGGCCGATCCTCGCGGGCAACCGCCCGGCGGACTGGCGGACCGCCTTTTATTACCAATACTTCGAATGGCCGACGCCTCATCGGGTGAGGCCGCATTACGGGATCGTCACCGACCGCTACAAGCTCGTGCACTTCTTCGGCACGGCGGAAGACTATTGGGAGCTGTACGACTCCGAGAAGGATCCTCGCGAGCTGCGCAACGTGCTCGGCGATCCGGCCTACGCCGCGGCGCGGAAGCACCTGGAGGAGCAATTGGTGCAGCTGCGCCGGGAGCTGAAGGTCCCGGCCGTGATCCCGCCGGAGTGGCTCGGCCGCGCGGGCGGCGGGGCCAATAAGGCGCCCAAGAAAAAGCAGGCCAAGCAGCCTTGAGCCGACCGAACCGGCGGGGCGCGCGGCCGGGCCGGGTCAGCGGACGATGATCGGATTGGCCACCTGCCCGCTACGGGCGAGCTCCTCTAAGGCCTTGGGCATTGCGTCCATCAGTTTGAGGATACGCTCGGGGTGGGAGGGATGGGTCGAAAGCAGCGCGGGGGGCATCGGGTCCTTGCCAGTCTCGGCCTCGAGTGCCTCCATCACCTTTACCGCCGCCTGCGGGTCGTAGCCGGCTCGGGCCATGTACATCAGCCCGACGTAGTCTGCCTCGCGCTCCTTTTCCCGGTCGAAGGCGAAGCCCCCGATCCCCGTGGTGAGGCCGTAGACTTGGGCCAGGGCGTCCACCGCGAGTCCGGAGGCGCCGCCGGCGAGGCCACCGATCACGCCCACCGTGCCCACGGTGGAAACCGCCAATTCCCGAGAAAGCTTCTCGTGGACGTGCTTGGCAGTGACGTGGGCGATCTCGTGGGCGATCACCGAGGCCAGCTGGTCGTCGGTCTTGGCGATCCGGAAAATCCCCGTGAACACGCCTACCTTCCCGCCCGCCATTGCGAAGGCGTTGATCTGCGGATTATCAAACACGACGAATTCCCAGTCCGCGTCCGGCATGTCCCAGAAGACCACCTTCGCTAGCCGCGAACCGACCCGCTGGAGCTGCGCCTGATGGGCCTGGTTGCGGGATGGCCGGTAGCGTTTCTTAAGTTCCTCGAACATCCCTACGCTCATTTTGGTGACCTCCTTGTCGTCGACCAGGTTCATCGCGCGCCGGCCCGTGACCGGCACTTGGTAGCACCCGGCGAGCAGGAGGAGGGGGGCAAGCAGGACGAGGGCGAGCCGGGCTTTCATGGCACGAACAGGGGAAGGAAGGGACGAGTGCGGTGGACGCAAGTTTCCGGCGGGGGGACGGTGCCCGCTAAGCACTTTGCATTTTGAAGGATTCCTTTCACTGTCGGGGTATCTAAGCTAGCGAGGTCTCGGAATCGTTTGAGCTAACCTCCACGCGTCTTCCACGTCTTATCTCATCGTCACCCATGGCCGAGGAATTTCCCGGCGGCCCCAAGCGGCGTCGCATCATCCACTGGAATCCGGAAGCGGGCAAGGAGTCTGCCCGACGTGGCCCTGCCTGGCCGCGTCTAATTGCGTGGACCTTGGGAGGCGCGGTCGCGCTGCTGTTGGCGGCGGGGCTGGTCATCCGCGGGCTCAAGCTGTTTTTGGGTCCGGAGGTCTTCGCCCCGACGTCGGCACCCGCGGCGGGCGCGCCCTCGATCGCCGAGGCCAGCTCCGCATTCATCAGTCAGGCTAAGGCGGAGCAGGCGTTCGAACTGGCGGGCAAGGCGCTGAAGGAGCTGCGCCGGGTGCCGGCTGATCATCCTTCCCAGATCGAGCAGCTCATCACCATGGAACGGCTCTTCACGCAGGGCGAGGCGCTGCTGCGCAACCGGGACTTCGGCCGGGCTTTTTCCGTGTTCGAGGCATTGAACCCTGAGATCGAAACCTTCACCCGCAACGTGAAGGCCAAGGGGGAGGCGCGGCAGGGATACGACGCGATTCTGCTTCGCATCAAGGAACTGGAACTGGCCCGCAGTCTCGCGCCGGGCGCGTTGGAAGCCGCCTTCGAGGCGGTCGGGGCCGGTAGCAAGGTACTTGCTGATGGCAATTTTGCCGGGGCGAAGAAGCAGTTCGACGCGGGGTTCGCGCAGTTGAAGATTGCGGAGGATGCCCTAGCTACTTTCGTCAAGGCCCGCCTGTTCGATGGTCAGCGCGCGCTCGCGGCGGGGGAGAAGTCCGGTGCGCGCCAGGCATTTGAGCAGGCCCTAGCCAAGTCCCCCGGATTGGAGGCCGCCGTACAAGGTTTGAAGCGGGCCGAGAATATCGACCGCGTCCACGCCCTGCTCCAGCAGGGCGCGAAGCTTGAGCAGCAGAAGAACTTCAAGGAGGCGTCCGAGGCCTATAAGCAGGCCTTCGCACTGGACGGGTTTTCCGCTGCGGCGCAGGAGGGGCAATCGCGGGCGGCGCAGCTGGAGAAGGAGACCCGCTTCGCCGCCGCCAAGTCGGCGGCGGAGGAGGCGATTCAGGCGCGCGATTGGAACCGGGCGATCACCGAGCTGCAGAACGCCCTGAAAGTTACCCCTCAGAACACCGAGGTTCAGGCGCAGCTGAAAACGGCCCGCGCTAACGCTCACCAGGAGTCGGTGCAGAAGGCCCTCGCGAAGGCCTTCGACTACGAGAAGGCTTACCAGTGGTCCGAGGCGCGCGAGGCCTACAGCGAGACCCTGAAGCTGGACGCAGATCATGCCGAGGCAAAGGAGGGCTACACGCGGGTCGGCACGGTCATCCGCGCGCTGCTGCAGTATCAGAAGTATGTCGAGGCTGCGGAGCAGTTAGCCAACCGGTCCGATTTCCAAGGGGCCATCCGCCGCTTTAACGAGGCGATGGCCGTGAAGCCGTCCTATCTTGTGAACAGCGACCGAGTCCAGCAACTGCATGCTCTGCTGATGGAGCAGAACAAGCCGGTGGACGTGACCTTCAAGTCGGACGGCAGCACGTGGGTCCAGATCACCAATTTCCGTGCGCCCCAGAAGTTTGACTCTGAGGCGATGCGCATTTTGCCCGGCGACTACGAGGTGATTGGCCGGCGCAAGGGCTACCGTGACATTAACTTGCTCCTGCAAGTAAGGGCGGGCACGCCGCCCCCGATCGTGACCGTGATCTGCAACGTTCCCTCCGATCAGAAATGACCTCCGTGCGTCCACTCCTTTTTTGCGGGGTGGTTTTTACGGGCTTCGCTTTCCCCCCCCTCCCGGCGGCCGATGCGGGCGGCACAGCCCGTCCCGGCTCGCCCCGGGGCGCAGCGGGGGCCCGGGGCGTGTTGCCCGACCCGGCGCTCCTCGACGGTTCCGCGCACGCTCCCGAGAAGCGGCCCGTGCTCGGGATGATCGGGGACTTTGAGCTGCCGGGCGATGACCAGGCGCGGGCGGACAAAGTGGGCGGCCCCAGCCAACCGCCGGGACCGAACGGCAAAGAGGCGGCCGGCGAGGGTAACGGGGGCACGCCGGGAAGGCCGGGCGGCCAAGGCAAGCCCGAGGCGAATCTGGCGGGCGGCGCGGGAGGCAAAGAGGCGGAGAAGCCCACGGCGGGGGTCGGGAATGAGGCCCAAGGCATTCAGGTCGCGGAATTGAAGGGTGAGGCCGCCGCGCCGGCTTCCGACGGTAAGGGCCCATCCCGGCCGACCGCGATGGCCATCGGCGATCAGGCGATGCGCATTCCCCAGCAGCCGCGCAGCCCTGCTGTCGTCGGCACCCAGCAGGTCGCGAACGTGAATACGCAAGACTATGAGAAGGGTACCGGCACGGGCGGCAAGGGCCCGGTGAATAAGGGCGGCCCCAACCGCACGGAAAAAGGCCGGGTCATCCCGTCGGGTCTCTAACGGATTCGGCGATGTCGCATCTACGCCTCCTCCTGCTGTTGGCTTGCGCCGTGCTCCCCGGCGTCGGGCGGGGCACCACGCTGATTTACCCAGTCTCCGCGATCGAGGACCTTTGGAATCTGCCCGCGGACGAGTTCCGCCAGCGTCACGGTGGCATCAACATCACGGGGCTCGGGCCCAGCGATGAGGGCTGGTATGTGCGCTACCGGCACGAGAATCTGACCTGCCTGTTCGGCCCGATGGCGGACGCTGATCAGGCCCGGCGGCGCCGGATCGAGATGGAGGTCGTGCGCGACGCGGCGATCAAGCACCGTGCCTCGCTCGGCTCCAGCCAGGTCGATCACGTGCGCTTCACCTTCTCCGGTGTTTTCGGCCGCGGCGGGGATGGTCAGGGCGGCGGCCGGGGCTCCGAGGCGCTGGCGCGGGTTTCCGCGGACGGCCGCAGCGGTCCCGACGGGGACCTCGACGGGGATGGCATTCCCAATCGGGAGGATCCCGATATGGACGGGGACGGCATCCCCAACGAGCGGGACGAGGATAGCGACGGAGATGGGGTGCCGGACGCCCAGGATGAGTACCGTTACGGGACTAATCCCGATCCGTCCGGACCCGGGGGCGCGGGCAATGGCCGCGATGGTCCGGGTGGTGATCTGGATGGAGATGGCACGGCAAACGCGGCGGACGGGGATATGGACGGGGATGGGATCCCCAATGCTCAGGACCCGGACATCGACGGGGACGGCATCCCTAACGCGCAGGACAAGTACCCGTATGGCCGAGACGACGGCCCGGACGGCAATTCCGGCAGCGGACGGCCCGCGGGTTCCACGCCCGGGGCGGACCAGCAGGGTACGCCCAGCCGGGGCGGGCAGGAGGGCCAGGGGCGGGATTTGGGCGCGCCGACGCCGCTTGCCGGCTTGGGGCAGTTAGGGCAGCCGGGCCAAACGGGACGGCCGCCAACCGGTCAACCGGGGCGTCCGGGACAGCCGGGTAGCCAGAGCGCTTCCAGCCAGTCGAGTTCCTCCGCCTCCAGTTCCAGCCAAGGCGGCCAACCGGGACAGCCGGGGCAACCGGGCCAGCCTGGTCAGCCGAGTCAGCCTTCGTCCGGCAGCCCGATCGATCTGCTGGCGGCGGTGCTGCGGGCGATCCTCGGGCTTTGAGCAGGTGCTAGTTCCGGCCCGGTTTGGCGCGGGCTCTTAGGGTCGCAGATCGACGGCGGCCCAGGGGAACGCGTCCTCGAGGGTGGTGCGGTAGCCGAGCACCTTGGGACTGACGAGCCGCGGCAGGGTGTGG
>Ga0194133_10002645_pt1 | contig 27204 bp, 31 predicted proteins | sample TA2KigOf40mmetaG_FD_155448 | JGI IMG/M metagenome (GOLD analysis project Ga0194133, IMG submission 155448) | Freshwater microbial communities from Lake Tanganyika, Tanzania - TA2015055 Kigoma Offshore 40m | ecosystem: Environmental > Aquatic > Freshwater > Lake | place: Tanzania: Lake... | reverse complement strand
AATCATTTTAGTATTAAAAAAAAGGGTAATCAGCCGACAATGAAAAATACGGAAGTTATATTAGGGGATGTCCCTAATATTTTTATTGACATTATGATTTTATAATTGAATATTATATATTTCATAGAATATTCAAATTTTTACAAGTCAATATTTATAAAAAATATTTACAAAAATTGTCTCAACATAAGTTGCCCGTCAAACTTTATATCGTGAATTATCTCATTTATCTGTTCTTTATTCATAAATCCAAAATTTGTATAGGAACCATCTATACTTTTCAAAGCATCAATTTTAGTAATACATTTATATACATGAATAATACAGCGATAGCCTTGACATGGATAAAGAGTCTTAAATTTTCCCAAACTTGCTTTTATTCCGAGTTCTTCATATAATTCTTCTTCTGCTGTTTGTCTTGGCGAATGGGGATATGCTATCATTCCTGCTGCACCAATATCCAATTTAGAAAGTTGTTTACGTGTATCATCTCTTTCGCAAATTAAAATATTTTCATTAAAGTCGTATACAACAACCTGTACACCCTCGAATGTAATACCCGTGTATTTACACTGAAAAAAGGCAAAAAGTGGCATATAACAACGCCTTATTGCAATACCCGTTTTTAAATAAGATTTACCAAAAAATAGTATCATTTCTAACTTTTCATCACGATGTTTTTGTTTTGCTTGGTTGTAAAGCACTTCAACACGTCGCTTAAAGTAAAAAGCAGTGAGAAGGATAACTGTAAAAACAAGAAATATCATTGTTCCTTTAATTTAAATATATGTATATCAATAAAGAGTTTTATTTTCAATTTTTTTATAAAAATTGAAATATCAAATACCAGAATAATTTTCAACAAGTAAATCTCCAATACTTGCATATCTAATAGATTTACTTTCATTATCTATAATATTATAATTTCCTGCAAAACCATTGGCAAACTTTTCTTGTACATACAAAGAGCCTGATATATTAGTATTAATCCAAAAACTTTCATGTATTGAAGTATCTTTTTTTTTTATAATGATAAATCTTAATTCAGGTCTTTCTTGTAAAATTTTCATAGATTTATTATTTCCAAAAACATCTGGTACTTTATATAAATTTTTATCAATACCTTGGTGTTCTCCGATTATACGAAAAATTGTTTCTAGATCACGAATATTCCTCATTTTTTCTTGAAAATTAAAATTTGTTGGTTCACGATACCAGTCAAGAATAATTTTTTCAGTTTCCTTTTTGTCATAAATGGATAATCCAAATCCAATTTTTACTCTCTTAGCAAGTTCAGACATTGGTGGTTCTGATATTGAAACCTTAGTGGTTCTTTCTTTTGTATCTTTACACCTTTGCACATTTAAAACGCCGATTTTTAAATATGCAAATTATAAATAATTTTTTAATGTTTTTCTTCTATTAGAATGTTTATGAGAAGATTTGTCATTGGTTTTTCCAACAATAGTATTTTTAATTCTTCGGTTTCTAATTCTAAATTTATCTGATTATTATTATAATTTCTAAAAGTAATAGAATGTAATGAATTGGGAAATATTGTATTGTATATATTTTGATTAAAACGATTTCCAAAAGTAATTGATTGTAATGAATTGGGAAATACTACTTTATCTATATTTTGATTAAAACAATATCCAAAAGTAATTGATTGTAATGAAGTTAGAAATACTACATTATCTATATTTTAATTAAAACATACTCCAAAAGTAATTAATTGTAATGAATTTGGAAATATCACCTTATCTATATTTTGATTAAAATATAATCCAAAAATAATTAATTCTAATGAATTAGGAAACACTACCTTATCTATATTTTCATCAAAACAATCTCCAAAAGTAATTGAATTTAATGATTTTGGGAATACTACTTTATCTATATTTTGATTGAAACAATATCCAAAAGTGATTGTTTGTAATGAATTGGGAAATTTGACTTTATCTATATTTTGTTTAAAGTCATATCCAAAAGAATAGATTGTAATGAATCTGGAAATAATACTTTATCTATATTTTGATTAAAATTATATGCAAAAGTAATTAATTCTAATGAATTTGAAAACACAACTTTATCTATATTTTGATTAAAATCTGCTCCAAAAGTAATTATTTCTAATGAATTTGGAAAAACAACTTTGTCTATATTTTGATTAAATTTACGTCCAAAAGTGATTGATTCTAATGAATTTGGAAAAACAACTTTATCTATATTTTGATTAAATTCGTCTTCAAAAGTGATTGATTGTATATCATCAGGTATTTCATTATTATAATTTTCATCATCAATTTCATACTTCATGATTATATATTTATTACTATTATGCTCTATAACTATTATATTTATAAATTCAATTTTTAACAATAAAACTATGGATATGTTATATTTTAAAAAAAAGTTATTCATAAACGATTTTACAACCAAATGGTATTTTGGATTTTTCTATATTTTTGTTTCGTTCTTCTCTTTTTTCTATTATATCATATTCATCTATCTCTAAAAATACTATTTTTTTTATATTTATAGGAACATTTGTAATTGGTTTTTCCAAATATTGTATTTTTAATTCTTTATTTTCAAATTCTAAATTTATTTGATTATCTCTATAATTAATAAAAATAATAGATTGTAATGAATTTGGAAATTCAACTTTATAAATATTTTGATTAAAATAATATCCAAAAGTAATAGATTGTAATGAATTTGGAAATTTTACTTTATCTATATTTTGATTAAAACGTACTCCCAAAATAATTGATTGTAATGAATTTGGAAATACTACTTTATCTATATTTTGATTAAAATCTATTCCAAAATTAATTGATTGTAATGAAGTTGGAAATACCACCTTGTCTATATTTTTATTAAATTCACGTCCAAAAATAATAGATTGTAATGAATTTGGAAATACAACTTTATCTATATTTTGATTAAAATCTTCGCCAAAGGTAATTGATTGCAATGAATTTGGAAATACAACTTTATCTATATTTTGATTAAAATCATCATCAAATGTAATTGATTGTAATGAATTTGGAAATACCACCTTATCTATATTTTTATTAAATAACCATCCAAAAGTAATTGACTGTAATGAATTTGGAAATATTACTTTATCTATATTTTGATTGAACGAACTTCCAAAAATAATAGATTGTAATGAATTTGGAAATACTACTTTATCTATATTTTGATTGAACGAAACTCCAAAAGTAATTGATTGTATATTATCTGGTATTTCATTATTATAATTTTCATCATTAATTATGTAGTTCATGATTATATATTTATTATTTGTACTACTTATTACTATTATATTTATTATTTAATCAATTTTTTTTAAATACTTTATAAAAGGTAATTGTAGGGGAACATAAGTACACCAAGCACAAGGTTAAAAAAAATAATAAAAGCTAATTTTAAAATGTATAATATAGATGAGTTTTACACCCTTGCAGATTTAAAACGCCTTTTTTACTCAACATAAAAAAGGCGTTTTAAATCTTCAAGAGTGTAAATAAATATAAAAAATATTACGTAATGTTTCATATACCTAACTCAGCATCTAACTCTTCAATAGTCTTTTGTTTTCTTGCTTTAACTATAATTTCATCGTTTTTTGCATATTTAAATTTTCCTTCTGGCGTTAAAAATCCAAATAATTCATTTGGTCCATTATCCTTGATTGTATAGATTTTTGAATCCAAATTTATATATTCAACTCCTTTAATATCTACATATTCATAATTATTTTCATCTTCTGCTTCCTCCCACTCTTCCGTTTTTTCTACTTCTTCTGTTTCTTCTTCTTCTTTTGGTTCTGGATTTTCTAAAATTTCTTTTTCTAAAGTTTCACTATTTTTTAAATACATATCCATTATTTCTTTCATTAAAGTTTCATTGTTTTCAATTTGTTTTTCTATGAAGTTTATTGTATTTGACATTTCATCACAATAATTTACAATTTCCTGTTGTTTTTTGAGTGAGGGTATTTTTATAGTGATATCTTTTATATTTTCTAATGATAATTTTGGAATTGTTGCCGTTTTTATTTTAAATTTAATTTGCGTTTGTACAAATTCACTTTTAAGATAATAGTAAAGATATTTTAATAAAATTTTATTATCAATATTCACAAATTTACATGCATTTTCAGTCAAAATACAATTTTTATTTGAACTATAAATAGCAATATTTCCAATTGTACCAGCAATTGAAATTAATAAATCATTATTGTCTAATTTATAATTAATGAGACTATCAAATATTGATTTTGAAATATTTTTATAATTTTCATCGTTCATATAATTAAAATCAGTTACTTGTAAATAATAATAATTTGTTTTTGTTTCAGAATATGTAGAACCCTTTGGTATTCTTTTACCCCCTTTCAATCTACAAATATTATTTATTTTATCTTTTTTTTCGTGTTTTGTTTGACTTTCTACATAATACTTCAAAATCTTTCTATATTCTTCTGCAATCTTTTTAGAATTTTCAATATTGCTATGCAAAACATCCAATTTTTCAACTATTGCATTTTGGATTATGAGTGAGGGGATGGGGATTTCAAAACTTTTCCATAAATCAAAATTATATGATGGTATTGTTCCAATATTAACTTTTTTAATTATTTGTTCTATATTTGAGTTAACGGCATAATACACATATTTATAATTACATATTTTTTTGTCAAGAACTATTCGTTGAACTACATTTGTATAAAGAGAATTTATTAGTGGTATTTTTACGTAGGGGATACCGCTTCCATTTCTTGGTAATAATAAATCTCCCTCTTTTGTTAATTTTTTTTCAGGAAATTTACTATAATTCGTCATCATATAATTTTGACAACAACTATATAATATTTTATCACCAATATTCCAATAATCCTTTGATATAACTTCACCACTATTGTTTTCTATAATTAATTCTCCAAGTTTCTTATATACAATGCCTTCTATTTTTTCAATTTCTATTGCATTGTATTTATTAACAAACAATGAATATTTATTTTTTACTATATCATCATATTTAACTTTAATAACACTTGTTTCTTCCACATCTTCGCCTTTTATTTTTAATTCACTAAATTCTACTTCTTTAGTTTTTCCGTCCTTCACAAAATATAATATTGAAGTTTTCACACCAGTATTTAAAAAGAAATCGTCATTTAATGCTATTATTTTCTTTAAATTAAAGTTTTCTACTAAATATTTACGTGTATCATTGTGTAAATTACTATCATTAAATAATACTCCATCAGGAATAATTACTGCACATCTCCCTTTATCCGCTAAAGATTGCATAAATAATTGTAAAAATAAAGGTTCTGCTTTAGTTCCTCTCATTTTAAGTTCTTTAATTCTTTCACAACAAGATGCATGAGTTATATTTTTAAGACCCATTGGCTCATTTGCTAAAATTACATCGGCTTTTTCAAAAATAGTGTCATTCGGTAATTTCATATCATTATGTAAAGTATCTTGTTTCGCAATAGTATCTTTACATAATTCTCCCATTTCTAAAAGTAAATTTAACAAAGCCATATTTTTTACATTATCATCAATATCAAAACCATAAAGATTATTTTTATTTTTACTCCAATCTATTTTATTTTTGTATTTATCATTTAAATATTTTACACTCATTGTCAAAAATCCACCTGTTCCCATTGTAGGGTCAACAATTTTTTCAATAGAACCATTTTTTTTTAATACTGGTTCGCATAACTTAATCATAAAATTAATGGCTAAACGATGAGTATAGTATTGTCCTAAATCTCGCATTGCATTGGATGTACCAGATTTTAAATGTAATTCATAAATAGTTCCAATAATATCATATTTGTTTGATAATTTAGTTATATCCAATTTACAAAGTTCTTTAAAAATTTCCATTAAATGTATTGGACTTTCTAATTTGAATTTAATATTTTTAAAACCTAATTTATTAACTATTTGATGAATAAAATGATTTGCTCCTACTTTTGAATAAAATTTAGCCTTTAATTCTTGTGGTTGAATTTCTTCTCCTTCGTCATTTTTCATCATGCTTTTAAATGAATATTTCTTTTCCATTCCTATCTTTTCACATAATTCATCTGTTAAAAGCCTACTTAAAATAAAGACTATACAATGATTAATACTTTCCATACCTGTAATACCTTCTTTGCGTAGAATGTTTCTAATTGAGTTAATTACACCTTCCATTATTATATATATTAGATTTATATAATTATTTCTTTATATTATTTTAAAATTTCAACTTTTTAATTTTAAAATATGTTATATTATATTTTAAAATAATTATATAGGAAAATAAAAATAAATATATAAAAAGGTTAATAATCATAAGTTTCTGTATCTTCGTCCATTAAACTGACAATATCAAATTTATTATCTAAATCATAATAAAACCCATTATTGACATAATCAGGAGAAGGTAACTTTATATCAAGTTGATAATTTATTTTATAATCTTCAAAATTAAACATATTCAATTGTTTAAAACTAGTTTTTAAATCTTCTTTTGTGTAATGATATTCCTTTTTGATTTCGTTAAAATAATCATTACCTAAGCAATATTTAATCCAATTATTTGTTAATGGTATTGTATTCTCACCTTCTTGTTTTAAAAATTCCAAACATTTTGTTTTGGTATCTATTAAATCTAAACCATTTACAATTCTTCTTTTATTTTCGTATATAATTTTATTTCGTATTCTTGCTTCTGGTTCGCCTGTTTTATCGAAAATTTTGGTAATAATACTTTGTTTAAATTCTTTCAAATCAATTGTTTCGGCATATGTTTCAATACTTTCAATTAATTTATTTTCTGATTTATTATTTATTTTTCCTGAAACTATTTTATTACAATCCTTTAAAATAAACTTTTCCGATACTATCTCATCAGTTGTTCCTAAAGACTTTAAAATACTTCTTAACTGAAAATATGAATCTTTTTTATTATCTAAAAAGTCATTCAAGTCATCAATTATAAATGGGACTATAACTGTAGATATTTTATTAGGTTTTTCTTTGCATAATCTTAAACACCTGCCAACATATTGAATTATGTCAATTGTAGATGTTTTATTGTCTGCGAAACACACGCTATCGCATATCGGAATATTCACACCTTCACCAAAAATTCTTGCACTACAAATAATTCCTGATTTTGCTTTTGAAAAATTATTTACTTGACTTTTTCTTATATTCATATTGTCATCTCCACTTAAAAATTTTGTAAATATATCTTCATTTTTCTTTTCTTTTTCTAATAAAATATATATTAATTCCATTAATCTCTTTGCATTTTTATTTGTATTTGAAAAAACTAATAAATGTTTTATATCTCCACAAATATATGTATTTACAATCAAACAAGCAATCAAAAATAATCTAATGTCTTCTGCATCATTGTTAATTTTAACAAGTTTATTTTGTTCTATTAATTTACTATAATTATTATTCATTATAAAAGGGGCAACTATACTATAATCTACTAATTGTTTGTCACTAATTGCTTGACGAGTGCTATAATTACAAATTGTTTTACCATACACTTTTTCATTATCCATTGATAATATTTCTTCTTGTTGTTGACTTGTTAATTTACTAACATTATAATTATAAATTCGTTCTGTTGCTGTCATAAATAATCTTTTATGACTTGTTAATTTATTTGATAATAAAGTTGTAAATGTTTTATTTATTTGTCCCACTGTTCTATGTGCTTCATCGAATATTGCTAAATCGAATTTGTAGTTTGTATTTTTACAAGCATCTTTTAATAATTGTGATGATTGATAAGTCGTTATAACTATAAGTTTTTTTGTTTTATTAATTTTCAAAAAATCAGTAATAGTTTCCGAATCAGTAGTTAAACTATATTCATTGTCAAAATCTTCTTTTTTGTCGATATCTGAACCAATTAATAAAAATACATAATCTTTATTTCCATATAATTGTTTTGCCCAAGTTTCATATGTTTCACTTAATAAATATAATGATGGGACTACAATATAAACACTATTAGAATTTAATATATCGATTGCTGTGAATAATCCAATTATAGTTTTTCCAGTTCCACAAGGAAGATAAATACGTCCATAATTATTCTCTTCATAATGTTTTTTTATTAAAGGCAATATTTTATTTTGTTGATGTGGTAAAGGTGTTAATTTTTTAAATTCTATTATTTTATCGCTTTTAAGATATTCTCTAAAAATATTCCAAAATTCTTCGTCGCATTTATCAAAATGTGAATAAGTAACATTTATGTATTTATGATTTTTTAATTCATCGCATACATCATAACAACTTGTAAAAAATATACCATTATCAAAACAGCATTTTGTGCCAAATGCCAATGCTGGAAATGTTGCTAATTCTCCAAAAGGTATTGTTTCTTTATTACTTCTATATTTTACTTGTAATGCAATATATTTATCGTCATTTGTTATTAAAATTCCATCGATACCTTTGTCTTTACTTGGTAAATTAAGTTTATTTTTTATTTCAAAAGGTATTTCATCGTATAAGTAAACTTTTTTATAAATATTTTTTAATGATGGTATTATTGTAAAATATCCCTTACTAAAAATTTCAAAAAATTTTCCTTTCTCTTCATTTGTAGAAAGTTTTGATATCATTCCATCAAATTTATTAAAACATTTAATATTTTTTATTTTATTTAGTAATATTTCATTTAATTTTTTATTATTCGATAAATTGAATTTATTTTTATTTTTATTATCATCTTGTTGCGGTTCATCTATAATATCATCGTCTTGTATATGAATAATTTTTTTTCTTATTTTTATATTCGTTTCGACATTTGATATTTTTAACATATGACAATATATATATTAATAAAATTTTTTTTTTATATCATATTTTCAATTTTTATATACTATATTCTTATACATTGTTAAAAAGTTAAAAATAGAAATGTATTAGATAATATTAAAAATTATACATTTTTATTTATTGCTTTTAAAAAGGTTTCTAAATTTTATATATAGAATGATTTATAAAAAAGATATAAAAGAATATTTTATTATATAATTCTATATATAATAAAAATAAATGTATAAGAATAATTTTATAAATAATCTTAAAAAAATCGAACTTAAGAAAAATGACAAAACACCAATCACTAAATGGAGAACCCCATCTAATCAAGTAGATTTTGTTAACCTAAAATATAATAATGTCGGCTTTCCAACAGGTTTAATCAATAACATTATAATTTTGGACATTGATGCAAAAGATGAAGGTATTGAAGAATTTGATAAATATATTGGACAATATGGAAAAATAAATACTTTTGTTGTTAAGACACCCAATAAAGGTTTTCATTATTATTTTTTATATGAAAACTCAAATGAAGCAACACAACATTTAATTAATGAATGTTTAACAAATAGTACTAAATATAGAAATAAAGGTTTAGATATTAGAACTACTGGTGGATATATTGTAGCACCAAATAGTTCTATAAATAATGTTTTTTATGAAATTATAAATGATGTTAAACCAATTGAATTACCTGAGGAATTAGCATTATGGCTTTTAGAAGATGTTGAAGATGACGAAGAAGTTGAAACTGAAGAAGATAATGAAACTGAAAATAAAGATACTAAGACTAAAAATAAACCTACAAAAACTACTAAAACCAAAAAAACTACAAAAACTAAAATTACCAAAAAGACAGCTAAAAAGACCAAAACAACAAAAAATTACAAAATAGATAAATACAAATACGAAATAACAGATATCGAATTAGAAACATTATTAAATAAACTTGATAAAAGTTATCTTACAGACTATACCAAATGGCTAATAGTTTTGACAATACTAAAAAATTTAAATAAATACGAAATATTCGATAATTGGTGCAAAAAGAACCCTAATAACTATAATTCACAACAAAACCTTAAAATGTGGAACGCCAACAAAGGCTTAATTAATATAAATTATTTAATAAAAAGAATAAATAAGGAATGTAATTTAAATATAAAATTGGCTGAAAGGTATATACCTATTGATACAAAATTAAAAACAAACATTAAATCGATTATCATCAATAAAGAAAAATTGGAATTTGATGAACAATTAATAAAAGATAATGAAGTTTTAATTGTTGAATCCGATACTGGAACAGGAAAAACAACACATGTAGTTAAACAAATAAAAAAATATATTGAAGATAATAAAGAAAGTAATGACATTGAACATTATAAACTCATTTCAATTGTAAATTTAATTAATTTATCAAACCAACAATTAAAAACCGCAAATGAACTTGGGTTCTCATTGATTAGTTATAAGGATAAAAAAAAGAATTTTAGAAGAGACAATATTATTATTTGTGTTAATAGTTTGGTTTTATTAAAATATATGGATATTGAATATTATAAAAATAAAATTGTTTTTATGGATGAAATAAACAGTTTTTTAGAAGGATTAACACATAATGATTTATTAATCCCCAACATCAAAATAATTTACGAAATACTAATAAATTTTATTAAATATGCTCATAAAATTATCATTGCGGATGCCTCTATAAAACAAAACGTACTTGAATTCATTAAAAAATATAGAAAGGAAGATACAACCAAAATTATTGTTAATGAACATAAAAAATATAAAGACATTAAGGCAGTTAGAGTATTAGATGAAAATTTATTTTTAGATAAGTTACTTGAAAGAATTAAAAACAATAAAAATTTCTTATTTGGTTGTGATTCATGCACATTTGTTACTAAATTTTATAATTTATGCGTTCAAAAAAATAAAGATAAAGCCGATAAATTTATTTTAATCACTTCTGAAACTGAATTCATTTTAACAAATGCAACAGAACAATTCAAAGATATGTGGGTATTTTATAGCCCAAGTATTATAACAGGAGTAGATTTTTCTATTGAAGAAAAACAAGATCATTTTATTTATGCTAAAGGTGAATCAATTAGTCCAGATTCCATATATCAACAAAGCACCAGAAATAGAAATATTGATACATTATATTATTACTTTAATACAAAACAGAACAATTGTATTTATGAATCATTGGATTATACAAAAACTTACTATAAAGAATTGATGAATGCAAATGATGTATTAAATAATGTTTGTAAACAATTAAATGATGATGATGAATCTTACATACTTGAAAATAGATTTTTTGAATTATATTGTTACAATGAATACATTAAAGAATGTTTTAATACAAATAAAAGAATTCATTATGAAGTATTATTAAAAAAGAAAGGGTTTATATTAAGCACTGAAGGAAATGAAAAAAAATTATCAAAGGAAAATAAAAAAGAAATAAAAAGTATTATGTTAAGTATAGACATAATAGACCAATATTTAAAAGATAGTGAGGAAAACAAAAATTTTGATTTCAAATATGAGAATTTAAGGAATTTAATCACTTATTTCAAGTTAAAAGAAAATGAATTGAAAACTTATCAATCTATCCTAACTAATAAATTTGAGCGTGAACATTATTTTAATTTAATAAATTTATTGAAAGGAAACGAAAAAACACTATTAAAAGTTGCTAATTTAGGAAGTTCTAGTTATGAAATATTACAAATTAACAGTATTGAAAATAAAATCAATATTATTAAAAAAATGTATGATAGACACAAGATTAAATATTTATCATTAGAAAATTTTGGAGACATTGCTAAAATAAATATAACTGATGACGAATATAAAATAATAAAACATATTTTTAGAAGTAAAAAAGAAAAACCAGTAAATGTAAAAGAATTACAAAAATTAATAATTGGTATGCTTAAACACATTATTGGTTATACTGAGATTGTGGAAGTTCAGAGGACAATGAATAAAGATAAAGATTATATTTATAAATGCAAATGGAACTTCGAAAAAATAAATTTTTTTTTAAAATTATATAAAAATAAAGATAAACTGATTAAAATATCAGAATAAATTTTATATTCAATTATTGCTGTAATTATAAACCTTAGGTTATTATATATTGCAATAATTGAATATAAAATTTTTTTACGATATTTTATATTATTTTAAGACCTTTATAATCTTATTGTTAAATATTTAAAAAGTTAATTCTTATATTATCAAAAAATTCAGAAAATATTTAAAAAGTATATAAAATAATGCATTTTTTGATAGAAGACCATAAAAAAAATAATATTATTTTTTTAAGACCCTTTATAATCTAAAATATATTAAACCTAATAAACTTAAAAATTTATTGTATTTTTAAAAAATGCAAATCAGAATAAAATTTTTTATTACCATCAATTTCCTTTAAAACCTGTTTATTCAATAGCTTATAGTTTTCATTCTTAAAAATTGATTTTAATAATCCAATTTCATTATTTTTTGTATCTTTTGAGGTTTTAAAATAATTCCAAGAGCCACATTTATATAATTTTTGAATTTCGGGTATTTTGTCCCTTAAATACTTTTTTAGTTCTTCATTATTTTCCAGTTCGTAAAGCAATATACCTCTATTAGTTTCCGTCAAACCCATTTTTTTTTCGAGTTCGTCAATAAAAAGTTTTCTTTCGTTTTGAAAAGTTTCGGCTTTTGTTTTTTTATTTCTTGTTTTAACTACTTTACTATTATCTGTTTTATCTGAATTTGTTTGATTTGGTATATCGGCAACGACATTTGTTTCTGTTTTTTGCTTATTCCTTTTAACTTTATTTTTTGCAGGTTTTTCTGAGACAACATTTGATTCTTCATTGCCATTTTCAGCAAGTTTTTCAATTAGAATATTCATTTTTTGCTTCATTTCATTAATTTGTTCATTCATATTATTTATTATATTTTTTAATTCTTCAGTATTATTATTAGTTATGTTCTTTTTTTTACTCATTATTACTATATATTAGGTATATATATTATTTTTATTTAATTTAATTATTTCAATATTTTTTTAATAATGCAGGTTTTTATAAGCCCAATTATTCTTCATAACAAGAAAAATAAAAAAAGATATTGTTATGAAGAATAATTGGGCTTTTTGTATATTGCATATGATCTAACTATTGACAAAATGATTTTGAACGAAATTTAGTAATAAGATGTATTAAAGCAAGTTAAAAGGAAAAAAGTATATTTTGCTTTAAGACACTTTATAATAAATAACTCGTTCAAGTGGGCATTTAATGAATTGTTAAATAGTAATACTTTTTATATTTTGATACATAGATATACATTCTTAAAATAATATAAAAACATATTTTAATAAAAGATAATTTCACAACCCAAAGTTTACCTAAAAATCAAAATATAGATAATGAAGTTGGAAATGCTACATTATCTATATTTTGATTAAATTTGTTTTCAAAAGTAATAGATTGTATATCATCAGGTATTTCATTATTATAATTTTCATTATTAATTTTGTAGTTCATTATTCTATATTTATTATTTATACTACTTATTACACCTTTTTCACTGAAAGTCGAGACACTTCACAGCAAAAAAAATATAATTGCACCCATAAGGGCTTAATGACATTTGACACCATTAGTTATACTAATTATAGGGTTATCATCTTTTATTTTATCAGAAAATTGGTGGAGCAAAAAAAATTTAACATTTAAGAGAAAATGATAAACATATATAAAAGAAGTCATAAATGTTGTTTTATTTGTCACTTTTATAAAATGTATGGGTATTTGAATTACATTTGTCTTTGCCATATTCTAAATTTTTCATTAAATTCGTCTTCAAAAGTGATTGATTGTATATTATCTGGTATTTCATTATTATAATTTTCATCATTAATTTCATACTTCATGATTATATATTTATTATTTGTACTACTTATTACAATTATATTTATTATTTAATCAATTTTTTAACAATAGAACTATAGATATGTTGCATTATTAAAAAAATTTATTCATAAACGATTTCACATCCAAATGGTATTTTTGATTTTTTTATATTTTTTTCTCTTTCTTCTATATAATATTCATCTATCTTTAAAAATACTATTTTTTTAATGTCTATTGGAAGATTTGTCATTGGGTTTTCCAAATATTGTATTTTTAATTCTTCAATTTCTAATTCTAAATTTATCTGATTATCATTATAATTTCTAAAAGTAATAGAATGTAATGAATTGGGAAATATTGTATTGTATATATTTTGATTAAAACGATTTCCAAAAGTAATTGATTGTAATGAATTGGGAAATACTACTTTATCTATATTTTGATTAAACCAACTTCCAAAAGTAATTGATTGTAATGAATTTGGAAATACTACTTTATCTATATTTTGATTAAAACGAACTCCAAAAGTAATTGATTGTAATGAATTTGGAAATACTACTTTATCTATATTTTGATTAAACCAACTTCCAAAAGTAATTGATTGTAATGAATTTGGAAATACTACTTTATCTATATTTTGATTAAAACGAACTCCAAAAGTAATTGATTGTAATAAATTTGGAAATATCACCTTATCTATATTTTGATTAAAATCATCATCAAATGTAATAGATTGTAATTAATCTGGAAATAATACTTTATCTATATTTTGATTAAATTTACGTCCAAAAGTGATTGATTCTAATGAATTTGGAAAAACAACTTTATCTATATTTTGATTAAATTCGTCTTCAAAAGTGATTGATTGTATATCATCTGGTATTTCATTATAAATAATTTTTCCAAACAATACGATAATATAATTTGGACTGCAGGTATTAAACGTCATTCTCTTAAACCCGAAGTATCAGAAAATGTTTTTGTTATAGGTGATAATTCAAAAGTTAATCCTCCAACAGCTCAAAAAGCAAAACAAGAAGGAAGATGGTTGGCAAAATATTTCAATAATGATTTTAATGAAAAATTCCAAAACTTTGAATTTAAAGAAAAAGGCAAAATAATACATACTGACAATGGATTATACATTGAAATAACTAATAATTCTACTATATGGCTTCCAGAATGTTTTAATTGGTTAATTTATAAACTTATTGATTGGATGTAAAAAATATAAATTTTAGGCTTCTCCTCTACTTCTACATTTAGTACAAAAATATATAAATTTACCATCACATTCATCTTTACAAATAGTCTTTGGTGCATAGTAATCTCCGTTACTATCATGAACAAAAAATGGAGGCATAAAATGTTTATTTTCACAAATTTTTATAGTTGGTATTTCCAATTTTTCGGCATCTTCTTTGGATACACGGATCCAAACTTTAGGACAACCGCATTTTAAATAGTTAATATGAATATTTTTTCTAAGCTTAGGCATTTTTTTTATTTATAATAATATTTATTTAAAATATTTTAATTTTTCAATTTTTTAACAATAATAAATATTTAAGTTTTTTAATCTACATGGGTGGCGTGGAGTTGCTAATAATGTTATATAAAATAAGAGTTGAACGAAAATGGAATTATTATAAGGTTATGCTTCAAAGCAAGATACATAATCAAGTATATTTTGCTTTAATTAACTTTATCATAATAATATAGTTAAAGTGGTATAAAAAGTAATTAAAGATAGACAGGACGAAATTTAGAAAATATAATAAGAAGAATTAAATTTCATTGCCGATAATTACAAAAGGTTTTATATTTTTTTTATTTTTTGTAAATGAATAAATTCCTAGTAAATTTGCTATTTCTTCATATAACTCTTGATGTTTGTCTCCAGATACATATTTAGTATAACAATCAGTTATTACTTTTTTTAATTCAGTCGGTTCTATTCTGTAAATTTCTTTATTTTTAATTACTTGATGCTTTTTTAATTTTAGTTTGAAACATTGTTCAATTATTTTATTATTTTTAACTAAAGCAAAATATTTTAAATCTACTTCTTTAATACGTCCTACATTATAATTATTCAATCTCAATACAATATCATTTGTTCTTCCTACTTTGAAATTAAATTTTCTTTCATCAACAGCGAAAAAATAAATTGATTCCATTTTTGTATATTTAGATAAATCTTTTTTATTTGTCATTGCTTGATAAATTAAATGTTGATTTTCAGTAATAAACTCACGAAGTTTTACAAAATACATTCTTACAACTTCAGATTGTTTTGAATCGCCAGACATTGCTAATCTTTCAAAACATTGATAATTTATCATATAAGTTAATCCTGCATTAGATTTATCAGATTTAATTTTTATATAATCTACTTTTTCAAAATATATTTTTGTTTTAGAAAATTCATTCATTAATCTTCTTCTTAATGTATTAAGTTTAATATCTAAAAATTTAGCAACTTTAATATCTTCTATTTCAAAATTTAATTCACCTCCAATTTTAAACTTTTTAAAAAATGTATCTATAAAGTCATGATCTATATTTGTATGTTCTTTTAATAATTGAATAAAAACACTATCTTCAGGCATAAAAAAGTTATATATAATAATACTATATATTTTAATTTTTCAGGGTGGCTGGAAAATTAAAATCTTTTATACTATAAATTAAAAAAAAATACCCCTATATTATTTTTATAAAATAAAAGTTGAACAAAAAATGTAATTATGATAAGGTTATGCTTCAAAGCAAGATACATAATCAAGTATATTTTGCTTTAATTAACTTTATCATAATAATATACTTAAAGTGTATAAAAATTATTAAACATTTGTACTTTTATATTTTGCCCTAAATTGTTGGTAAATAAATAACTTAGGCTATTTGTCTTCCATAAAATACAAATTAATTAAAGATAGACATTGAACGAAATTTAGAAATTATAATAAGAAAAATTAAAGCAAGAAAAGCTTAAAAAAGTGTGTTTTGCTTTATTTAGAAATTATAATAAGAAAAATTAAAGCAAGAAAAGCTTAAAAAAGTGTGTTTTGCTTTAAGATACTTTATTATAAATTACTCGTTCAAGTGGGCAAATAGTAAATTGCTTGGCATCTATACATTTTCAAATTACTTGTCTTATACCTTTTTTAACTTCCTAAAGACAAAATATATTGCGTATCCCCAGAACCATCTACATAAGAATAAATAAATTCATAAAATCTTTTGTCGCCCATCAAATCTATATAATGTAATATTTCACCTTCTTTATAATAATTACAAGCATCTGTTACATAATCAAAAATATTGTCGTCATCTGTTTCTTTAATTTCTTCAAATGTCAATGCCTTTTCATTATAAAATTTATAAATCGTTAATAATAATTCTTTGGTAGTAATTTCTTCGTCTGATAGTACTATTACTTTATGTGTTTTTGCAAATCTTTGGACTGGTAAAACTAAATATCTCTTATTTTTATCACTAGGATTTTTTTCTATCAATACTTTATTAAAAAATGCTTCATCTGGTTTCATGTAAATGATTCTTTTATGACACAAATACATTTTCTAAAGACTTGGTATGACCAATTATTTTATAGAAATAAAGTAGATATTATTAAACTAATTGCTAAAGATTATGGTTATAAAATTATAGAAACTGATTATGATCCTGATTATATGTTTTTAAATTCACTTAAAAAGGATATGAAATTAAAGAAAGAGGAAATAATAGAAGTATCTAAAAAAATATTTTTTGGAGAAAAAGTGGATGACAAATACAAATACTATATTGATAATTTAAGAGAACAAGTAAAAATGAGAGAAAAATATTTGCACAATATAAACGATATTGATAAATTATGCGAATTGGTCAGTGACCATACTAAATTTATTAATTATATAAATAGAAAATATTTGGAATTATCAAAAAGTCAATTCGAAAAGAAACTTGTTGAAATTAACAATAATGATATTTTACAAATTATAAAAGATAATGATATAGTAAATAAAATTAATGTTTGTTTTTGGTTTGAAGAATTATTTAAAATAAATCGCCTTGAAATTGAAAAAATTGAGGCAGTTGATTTAGAAAAAACCAAAAAAATATTGCATGAAAATACAGAAAGATTTTTTTATCTTTTTAAAAATAACGAATGTAAAAATAAAACCATTAAATCAATAAAACATAAGATTGATTCAATTATAAATGTAAATTATTTACAAAAGTTTATTGCAGAATGTTATAATTGTATAGTTGAAGATAGAATTAAAATAAAATATAAACAAATAAAAATTAATAAAATATTAGTTGGTAAATATTCTTTTATTTTATTATAAATTTTGAAATATATATAAAATAAAAAAGTATAACTGCAAATAGGTTTTTAAAACCCCAAACTATAATAATAAAATAAAAAAAATCTAATATGGGGTTTTAAAAACCTATTTGCTATTTAACTTTTTTATTTCTTAAAAAAATAATTTAATGATTACTTATTATTCTTTTAATAAAATTTTATAAATTATTTAAAATGTAAGTAATCATTACATTATTTTTATTTTTTATAAAAAGTCAAAAAAGTATATTGTTTTTTTATGTTGTCAAATGTATGAGTCTTTAATTTACCAATTACATCGTAATCATTATCATTATAAATTGCTCTAATTAAAGAAATATAATTATCTTTACCTTTATATGGATCATTACTAAAAAATCCCCAATATCCATATTTATGATATTTTTTTATATCAGGTATTAAAATATCTACTTCATTCTTTAAATTACTATTATTTTCTAATTCATAAAGAAAAACACTATTTTTAATTTCATCAATACCTATTATTTTATTTAATTTTTCAATTAGGGCTTTTCTCTCATTCATATATTTAGTTTTTTTATCAAGACGATTTCGTTTCCTTATTATTTTTTCGTCAGATAATGAATTTAAATTTTGCATTTGTTCATGACTTGAAACTTGCATAATCTTCTTACTATATAAATAGATAATATTTTTTATTTAATATTATTTAAAATAAAAGTGTTTAAATAATAAATTTAAAAATTTCGTTTTTTGTAAAATAACATTAAGGTATATTGTTTTTTTATATCGTTAAATGTATTCACTTTATGTTTACTTACTACATCAAATCCACTATCATTATAGATTGCCCTAATTAAAGAAATATAATTTTCACCTTCTTTATTTGTTTCAGTACAAAAATACCCCCAGTGACCATATTTATAATATTTTTTAATATCGGGTAATAATTTTTCAATTTCGGGCTTTAAATTACTATTATTTTCCATTTCATATAAATAAACACTATTTTTGGTTTCGTCTATACCAATTAGTTTATTCAACTTTTCAATAAGTTCTTTTCTTTCATTTGCATATTTAGTTTTTTTATCCGGGCGATTTCGTTTACTTATAACTTTTTCATTATTCATTGAACTTGTGTTTTGCAGTTCATCGCTTGAAACTTGCATTATATTCTTAATATATATGTAGAAAATATTTTTTAAATTCTAATTTATTTTAGTGTAAATTATAAAAATTATATTTAGTTTCCTTCGACATTCCACGACATTCTAAATTTTGGTTCACGAGGCATATCTATATATCTTGTCCCTCCAAGTTTTCTACGTTCTTCTCTTTGTTGATATGCTTTGTGTCTTTCATATGCTTGAGTTTGTCTTTTTAATTTTTCTTCGTGTCTTTTCATAATCAATTGAGTTTCAGAAAGTTTCTCTATTGGTCCAAAAATTCTTTCTAATTGTTCTTTTTCTTCTTTCTTTTTACGTTTTTCTTCTTCTCTTTTTTCTCTTAATTCTGTTCTTAATTCTTCTCGTTTCATATATTCTTCTAATTTTCTCTCTTTAATTCTGGCAATCATAATAGCTTTTTCTTTCATATATGCCTTTCTTGATTCATATTCTTCAGGAGTTTCTTTTTTAATTTTTCTTTGTGCCATACTCTCTTTTCTTGCTCTGTATTGTTCAGGCGTTTCTTTATGAGTTTTGCGTTCATAAAAAGTAAAAGGAATTTCATCTGGAATAGTCAAAAAATCAATTGGATTTTCATTATCAATATTAGGATTTAATACCATTGTAAAGTTAAATATATTTATATATTAAGAATATATTATAAAATCAATTTTTTGATGTTTTGAAATAAAAAATTTACTTAAGAAAATAATTTTTATTTCAATATTTTATAATTATCACCTAAGGCACTATTAAAATAAACATCAAAATATGATTTTTTTAATGATTTATGAATTAAAATATCATCTTTAGGAATAAGAATTGAAGGTGTTGATATGTCCATTACGTCGTAGTTTTTAAAAAGTTATATATGGAACAATATTGATATAAATACCTATTATTAAATATAAAAATCATTTTTTAAAAGTATATCTGCTTCCTAATTACCTAATCGCCGAACAAACGAGTTTCAATATGACAAAAGTAACATCGTGTTAACCTATACAAAATTTGTCATAATACATTCTTCGTTTGAATTCAAATATATTTAAATTAAAATCTTCTATAAATTAGAATTAGCCATAATTATACTTTACTCGTTTTACCTAACTAAATTATTCGAGTATATAAAATATATGGCTACTATTTTTATTTTTTACATAAATTTTTTCTTTTGTTGATTTTTAATTTTTTCATCAATTGTATATTGACCACAAGGTCCACAATGGTCTTCATTTGCATAATCAATTTTAGTGTTAGTTTTTTTGGAACAATAATCAATATTCCATCTACCAAGAGGTCTTATTTCTAGACCTTTACTAATAAACTTGCTTTCAACAAATTGAGCAAATTGTCTAAACATTGTATAGTAATTATTTATAGAATATATATTAATACTAATAAAAAATCAATTTTTTTATTCTAAAAAGCATTAATATTTGTAATTCCTCTTCCTACAATTAGACCATGAATGTCTTGTGTCCCTTCATATGTATTAACAGCCTCTAAGTTTAGCATATGTCTAATAATATGATATTCGTCTGATATACCATTACCACCCAAAATATCTCTGGAATTTCTAGCAATTTGCAGAGACTTTATACAATTATTACGTTTTAAAATAGAAATATTTTCAGGAATCATATCTCCTTCATCTATCATTCTTCCAACTCTTAAAACGGATTGAAGTCCTAATGTAATTTCAGTTAACATATCAGTTAATTTTATCTGAATTAATTGATTTGCCGCCAAAGGTTTATTAAATTGTTGTCTATCCATAGCATATTCTCTGGCTCTTAAAAAACAATCTTCTGCAACACCTAAAACACCCCATGCAATACCATATCGTGCATTATTTAAACACATAAAAGGTCCTTTTAATCCTTTAATATTTGGTAAAACATTTTCCTTTGGAACTTTTACGTTATCCATAAAAATCATTCCAGTATTTGAAGCTCTTAAAGAAAATTTACCTTCAATTTTAGGTGTAGATATTCCAGCCATTCCTCTTTCTAAAATAAAACCCCTAATTTCATCATTGTCGTCTTTAGCCCATATAACAAATATGTCTGCTATAGGTGAATTTGTAATCCAGTTTTTGCTTCCATTTAGAGTATAATATCCATCTTTAAAAGTTGCTTTTGTTTTCATACCAGATGGATCACTTCCGTGGTCAGGTTCTGTTAAACCAAAACATCCGATTAAATTGCCTTTAGAAAGTTCTGGTATAAATTTATCTTTTTGTTCTTGTGAACCAAATTTATAAATAGGAAACATTACTAAAGACGATTGAACACTAGCACAACTTCTATAACCACTATCAACCCTTTCTAATTCTCTATTTATTAAGCCATAAGAAACATAATTTACTCCAGCACATCCGTATTCATTAATTGTAGGACCTAATAAACCATATTTACCCATTTCTTTCATAATATTTTTGTCAAATTTTTCATTTCTAAAAGATGGTACAATATTTTTAAAAAGAACATCTTTGGAAAAATTATGTGCCAAATCTCTAATTGATTTTTCGTCATCTGTAAGTTGATTATTCAATAGAAAAGGATCTTTAAAATTAAAAATTGCTCTTTTAGAAACAATATTTTTATTAATAGCTTTACTGATTGACTGACTAAACATGTTAATAAGCTAAAGTAAATAATATTTAAATTAGTTTTTTATAGTAGTATATATTTTAATAAAAGATTATTTCACAACCAAAAGGTAATTTTATATTAAAATTCTTTATTTCTTCTTCTAGCTCCTTTTTAAAGTATATTTGTTTAAGACCTATAGGTAAATTAGTTAAATCACAATTTAAAAATTTAAATACAAGTATTTCACAATTAACATCCAAATTATCAATATCATAAGTTGTATCTTCTATGTCAATTAAGGAATTTTTTATATTTAAAATTTGTTTTGGTAAAAATCTAAAGTTATTACCTTCTAAAAATAATTTTTCTAAATCAATTAATTTACCAATTTCGGTGGGTAAAGATGTTAATTCATTATGTCTTAAATCTAAAGCTTTTAAATTTATTAGATTTCCAAATTCAGGTGGAATTTCAGTTATGTAGTTGTAAGCTAAATTTAATTTTTTTAAATTAGATAGATTACCAAATTCTTTAGGTATTTTATTAAGTTTATTGCAACTAAAATAAAGTTTTTTTAAATTAACCAAGTTTGCAATTTCAGGAGATATTTCTTCAATATAGTTGTCTGTTAAATCTAACATTTTTAAATTTACTAATTCATAAATTATTTCTGGAAAACACTTTAAATCTTTTAGACTTAAATCAACTTTAATAATTGATTCAGGATTACAATCAAAGATTTCTTCTAATTTTGTTAAAGGCATATTAAATATATAAACAATGTAATATTTAATAGATAATTCAATTTTTAAAAAAATTCTATTTCACAACCAAATGGTAATTTTATATTATATTGTGTTAATTTATCTTTCAAAATATTTTTAAAGTATATTCGTTTAAGGTTTATAGGTAAATTAGTTAAATCAAAATAAAAATTATTAAATATTAATATTTCACAATCATCATCTAGATTATCGATATCATAACTTTTATTGTCTAAAATTAAATCATTGTTTAATAATTCAATCGGAATTTTTTTTATTTTGTTTTTATTAAAATAAATATGTGTCTTGACTAATTTCGAAATTTCAGCAGGTATATATTGTATCTTATTAGCATTAAAATAAAGAGTTCTAAGTTTAGTTAATTTGCATATAGAACTAGGTATTTCTTCTATTTTATTGTATCGTAAATTTAATATCTTTAAATTTATTAAATTACATAATTCCTCTGGAATTTTTTCTATTTGATTATCATTCAACCAAAGATGTTTTAATTTTAGAAGGTTTTTAATTTTAGGACTAATAGCTGTCAAACCAGCATTCTGTATGTATAATTTTTCTAAATTTACGAGACTAAATACTTCGTCAGGAATACTTATTAAATAATTGTTACTAAGATTTAACATTTTAGTAGTATTGATATCATATTCCTCTTCTAGAATCGTAACTGACATTTTTATATTTAATATCAAGCATATTTTTTACATATTTTTCATTTTTTTTAAATTTTAATCTATTTCTATATAATTATTATCAAAATCGGTAACAATACATCCAAAAGGTATTTTAGTAATACGCAGAGCATTATTGTAATTTTTAACCTTAATTTGTTTAATGGTTGGTGGTAGATTAGTAATGTAATATTTTTAAATAATATATTTTTTTTTATATTCAACATAATCTCGTGCAAAATAAATTTTTACAATTTCTATAAAATAAGGCAGATTGTCTCAAAAAATATAATTGGAAAAAAAACCTAATTCAATGACTGATTCAGGTAAATGTTGAATTGTTTTATTAAAATTATAACCTAATAATAAATGTGTTAATGTATTAGGTAAATTATCTAGTGGTTGATTAAAATGTTCTCCAAAAGACAAATGAGTAATTGAACTTGGTAATTTATTTACTGGTTGGTTAAAGTATGCTCCAAAAGTTAAATGAGTAATTGAATGTGGTAAATTTTCTACAGGTTGGTTAAAGTAGTCTCCCAAAGTTAAATGAGTAATTGAATTAGGTAAATTATCTAGTGGTTGATTAAATCGTTCTCCAAAAGTTAAATGAGTAATCGAATGTGGTAAATTTTCTACAGGTTGATTAAAGTATTTTCCAAAAGTTAAATGAGTGATTGAATTTGGTAAATTATCTACTTGTTCATTAAATGCATCTCCAAAAGTTAAATGAGTAATTGAATTAGGTATATTATTAATTATTTCATTAAAAGAATATACATCTAAAGTTAAATGTGTTACTGATTTAGGTAAATTAATTGCGAACGTTTAAAACCACTGCGTAAAGTTAAATGTGTAATTGAATTATGTAATTTGTTTATTGGTAGATTAAATTTGTAATCAAATATTATATGAATAATTGTTTTTGGTATTAATTTTAATTGTTTTTCAAATGGTTCATTTAAGTCGTAATCATAATACAAATGAGTTACATCATCTGGTAGATTCAAACTTTTTGTTTTTTCATCGTATTGCCTAAGGAAATATGCATATTTTATTTCATTTTTTATATTATTATTGTTGTACATCTATATTATTTATTTAATTAATCAATATCTATATATGTATATATGTATAATACATAAATATAATTTTAATTGTTTTAAAATTAAATTTTATACAATAATATATCAATGCATATTATAATAACAAAACAAAATTATAAAAATAAAATACCAGAAGGAACAACCAAAATTGAATTTCATAGTTCCTTTAATGAAAGTCTTGATGATTTTATTTTTCCTACAACAACTGAAATTGTAATTTTTGGTTTTCTATTTAATCAAAGTTTAGACAATGTAGTTTTTCCTGATGGTATAACTGAAATTATTTTTGGTGATCGTTTTGATTACTCCATTGATAAAATTACATTTCCAAAAAAATTACAAAGACTTGTATTTGGTACACTTTTTAATTTGAATATTGATAATGTAATATTTCCTGATGAATTAAAAGTAATTGAATTTGGTTATCAGTTTAATCAAAATATAGATAATGTAAAATTTCCAAAAAGTCTTCAATCTATTTCATTTAGTGCAATATTTGAACAAAATTTAGCTAATGTTAAATTTTCAGAAAATTTAAAATCAATAAGTTTTGCTCTATACAGAAATAATTATTGGAATTATGAATTGGATTTAGATGAAATTAAAATATTAAATTTAAGTGAACCAATAACAAATTTACCAGTTACTTTAAAAAGAGTTGTTTTTAAAAAAATACGAATACAAAATAAAAATCAAAATAAATATATAAATTTAAGAAATGAAAAAATAGAACGATCTAAATTTCCATTTGGTTGCGAAATTATTTATGAATAGGTATTTAGATAAATACCAATTCACATCCAAAAGGTAATCTTATATCAAAAAGTTTAATTTTTTCTTCAATATATCCTTGAATACTTTCATTTTTTTTAAAGTATATTTGTTTTAGAGTAACTGGTAGATTAGTTAAATCACAATTTAAATTATTAAAAATCAATATTTCACAATCAAAATCTAAATTGTTAATATCGTAGCTGGTATTGTCAATTTCTAAATTTTTTATATGTAAAAAATCTTTTGATATATTTTTTAATTTATTATTAGTAATTTTAATTTGGGTATTTACTAATTTACTAATTTCTATTGGAATATATTCAAAATAATTTTTTTCTAAATATAAAATTTCTAAATTAGTCAAATAACTAATTGAAAAAGGAATTTTTTTTAATTTATTACCACAAATTGCTAAATGTTTTAGATTAATTAAATTTCCAATTTCTTCAGGCAATTCTGTTATTTCATTATTATTTAACCAAAGAACTTTTAATTTGATAAGTTTGCCAATATTTGGACTTATACTAGTTAAATTATTAAATCTTACAATTAAAATCGATAAATTTACAAGACTAAATACTTCTTCTGGAATACTAGTAATATTATAACTAAGTTCTAATGAAGTAGTTTTAAAAATATCATAGACTTTACCTAATATAGTTACTGACATAATATTTGTTATAATAATATTTGTTATAATAATTATTATTATTCAATTTTTGTAGTATATTATAAAAAATCGAAAAAAAAAAATATTCTGAACATCCCATTCAAGATACAAAAATATCTCCGCTCCTTCAAGCCTTCCAAAGCCTTCCAAGCCCAGCAAATTTCAAATGGCAACTGACCACCTACGACTCTTGAGTTGTGATGTAGGTGATCCTGATGTTGTTATTACCCACTTCGAGATAGGTATCTCAAAGGATATGCTCATGTTCTTCGTGAGCCTTCTCAGCGACCAGACACAGCTTCCTGACATCCTACATGATAGCTTTCTGGAACGAATGGAAACTTTGATGTCTCAAGCTCCTCGACCTGTTGCTTCAGACATTCTTGGGTTTCCTGCAGACCAACTTGTCTTAACAAATCGACAGGTAGCTGAAATCTTCTGTGATGTGATCCATTGCTATGGTCACTCCATCTACGATGGCGAAGAACTAGTAGCCACTCTTGATGATGAAAGCATTGACCTTGATTACATATACGATTGGGACAATGCCCTGCTTGAGTTTCTTGGTATCCATGTTTGATGGCACAGAAAAACTGGATTTGCATACTTGTAAAATATTACGTTGTTTTTGTATAGTACCAATTCTGAACAACGTATGACACTTTTTGTTTTTTAGATTGTGATAATTTATTGTAATAATTTTTTTAATAAAAAGTATTTCTATAAAAAACTATCTGCAAAAACGATGAACAAAACTAGCATTGGGAGTTACTTCAATAATGCGATCCATTGGTTGCAAATACCACCAAATAGTTCCATTTTTGGTATCTCGGTAATTTAAACTAAGAGAAGACAAGTATCTTTCAGTTTCAGGTGTCATTGAACCTTTAACCAAAGGTCGCCAAATTTGTCTTTGTCCACTAGCATCTGTCCAAGAAATCTTTTCAATTTCTGGATTTAGTAGCCATGCATTATAGGCTTCAGCAATAGAAGAATAGTGTTCAAGATGACCTAAACAACGAGTTTGAATTTCAGAAGGCTCAATAGCCAAAGATGTGATTGAAGTTGGTGAATTGACACGTGGCATAATTAAGGAATATATATAATTTAATATATTAACTATCTCCAAAACTTTAACTTTTCAATTTTTTTACAATATATGTCAATAATTAAAAAGTATATATATAAACCATTTATTATAATAAAGGGTATATATTATATATATTTATACTATTAAATAGTTATAATATTAAGTATAGAAGAGGACAAAATTGTCCTCT
>Ga0194133_10002642_pt1 | contig 27224 bp, 21 predicted proteins | sample TA2KigOf40mmetaG_FD_155448 | JGI IMG/M metagenome (GOLD analysis project Ga0194133, IMG submission 155448) | Freshwater microbial communities from Lake Tanganyika, Tanzania - TA2015055 Kigoma Offshore 40m | ecosystem: Environmental > Aquatic > Freshwater > Lake | place: Tanzania: Lake... | reverse complement strand
ATTGAAGCAAGTGAGAGGAGAAGTTAGAAATTTTACAGAAATCCACACCCTTAAATGGATCTTGATAAAATTTTGCAAGCACATCCCCAACTGTCCAAGGAAGGTTTTGGCGCAGTTTTGATCCTCGCCCCCTCAACCCCCCTAGGCCTGTAGGGCCTGAAACAATAAAAGCTGAAGCTCACATTCTTGAAAACTGTTTACAAAACAAAAGATGTTCAGCAGTTGCAAGTTAACCCGGGAAGCGCCGGGTACCTCAGTTAGTATAATAAATATTATATATCCAGAAATTTGCTAAGAAGTTGAAGTTTAATCCATTCAACATAACAAATAGCTGATTTGCAATTAATTATTTCCAAGTTTACATTTGATGATTGTTGTTTAATAAAACTACTTTACAACTGTGCTTAAATATAAGCAAGTTTTATCAGGTAATCTCACTCAGAGATAAGAATTTGTAGGATTTTCTTTAACTCAAAAATCTGATAAAATGCTTTGTTTTACGAAATCTTTTTTTTTGGTGATTGTTTGTTTAAACGCCTGCAATTTGAAGTGATTTACAAAACATTATTTTCAAGGTGTGGCTTTTTTCTGTCCATTTTAAAATACTGGAATTTTATTATTTCAGGTTTGACTATTGCTCTTGAAGAAATCCAGAGCCCCGGACATGGCCAATCCGAATTCTCATGGACCCACCACCAATGGTGGTGGTATTGAAAGTGATGAAGAAGATCTTTCCAAATTAAGGCCTGTTGATATTGAACAAGATGTCAGGGAAATGGAGAGGAGGAAACGTGTGGAGGCCATCATGAGCTCAAAATTGTTCAGGGAAGAGCTGGAAAAGGTAGTCGGTGATTCCATAAAGGTAAGGTTTGTTCAAATGAAGTAAAAGCTGGTCAAAGTGTCTAGCGAAACACAGTCATGAAGACGGTTTTTTCCAGGCTAGGAATCATTTTTTGTATTTATGTGACAACCCGAGGTCTTTAGTTGCCTGATGGTGCCGCCAGGGCTGGGCCTAAGCATCAAACCAATGACCCTATGACTCTGCAATCCCCAGCCAGATACCATAGCAATGTGCTACGGCAACCCGCATATTGGCCTAAAGTGAAGACTGGGATACATTTTGGTTTATAATAAGCATTTTTCATTATTGGTAGTAGTTTAAGATTATCAGGGTTAATAAGATTTCCTTGCACTTGGAAACAAACACTGTCTTGATATCATTGTGACATTATTCTCTACCAAGTGCTGTAATCATTCAATAACAATGGTGTGGGACATTCAAAGATTACCCAAACCTGGATGGATAAATAAAAATGAAATATGGTGATAACTGTTAAAAAACAGTCTGATATAAATCTCTCAACTTGTCCTGCTTGGTTTCATATTTCGATGGAATCCCTGATGATATATGCTCACTCTCTTTGATTCCCTCACAGTGCCAAGAATTACGCTTTTATTCCTTCACATCCTATGCATTCTCTTACTTGTGGAAACAATTGCATTGTAATTGAGAAGACATTAATGATATAGATTCAGAATACAAACAATGTGTGTTTTGTTTTTGAGAGATACTCACGACAAGTCTCAGGTACATGGCTGATGCATGGAACGCTTAGATGGATGGGGATTGGTTCAGATGCCAAAAAGGTGCAAGGGTATGACGTAAAACACAATAATCTACAGCGAATCTTAAAAAGATGATTTCCTCAAGTATACTTTCCCAGACCCTTCATTGCGTCAGATCATTGACATGCTTGATCTAAATCTACCAGCTCATCCTTTGCCTTTATTTCTCCCCATAGTCCCCACACAGTATTGAGCTAGTAGGTTTAGATCAAATATGGTAATAATCTGGCGCAGAGAAGAGTCTCGCAAAGAATACTCAAAGAAATCATCTTTTTAAGAGTTGCTTTAGATTATTATTATCCTGACCAAGGGTGTCTTGTTGGAGCTGGGGCTAAAAATTGTAAGTAAGGCCCAGGATTGAACTGACAATCTTAAATCCTTTTCCTCATTCCAGTGCCTTTAACCATCCTGCAAAGGAGACCCTAAAGATGGGCGTGTGATAGAGCTGAAAATCAAATGCCAAATCCTTCACTTTGGCCATTATTCTTTATATCTCAGATCATCAAATAATCTCTACCGAACCGAAGGGGGTGTTTAGAAATTCTGAATAGGGATCGGGCATGATGTTACATGTGCATCCGCCACCTCATTCTCTTCCCATGCCAGTGAAGCTAGAGGTCTGAAATTTAGCACGCATAATCCCGACATGTATGGCTCCAAAGTGACCGATCAGATTTTAGATATTTTGTCTAGAAGCTGAGATGTTTAAGTTTAAAGTTATATTGTAAACTAGGTAGGCTGGCCACTTAAAAAATGTTTTTATCAGGATAAGGGGAGGGAAGGATCGCTTGGGAGGGTTTGGCATTTTGACATTTCCCGCACAAAAAATGCCCATCTACTTGATTATCATATTATTTTCAGGACTCTGGATCTGACGGGATCTCACAAATGCTTTCCAATATGTTAAACGTCAGACAAGGAACTTCAAGTGGATCTGCAAGAACTTTTGTCATTCCGATCAATGACATTCGTGGCCTAGAGGGTATGGGTTATTCCAAAAATGAGAAGCTTCTGCGTTGCAAATTGGCAGCTGTATATAGGTAAATTACATCTTTGATGAACAAAGATTTGGAATTACTTCATTTGTTTATTCAAGATTTCATAACAATTTGAACAAGCACTTAAGCAACACCTACACATTTTATATTTTAAAAGTTTTCTGTGCATTTGCCCAAACATGAGTATATTTTGGCTACCAAAATATTTAGTTAAATCATCCTCCATAAGTTACCAAGCAGGTAAATTTATGTTGACTATTCCTATGAGCACATACATAGCTAGCCGTATGGTATCTCTTAAAAGGATAACGCTGACCCAGAAAAATCACGCCTGCCACTTGTTGACGGTAAACTAACTCTTGAAATGAAAGTCTAAGAAAATACTCAAGGAGGTACTTTATTGAAAAGAGAAGGGTTAAACTTGCATACTGAAACTTAAAACTAAGGCCTAATTATCCAGCCCAATCTTACATCTAAGAATAGTGAAAAATAACTTGTCGACCAGATAAGGTGGGCAAGCCTATTTATCAACATGGGAAGCAGGAGCTCACAGATCAAGTGCGCTTGGGAATCAACCGTGGATAGATAAGCTACATGATCAAAATAATAAAGTTTGGAAAATAGTAAAAAATTCTGGGGTCCTTATGGGCTATTCATTTTTCATTTACAAAAAAAGCAATTACTATGAGAGTATGAGAGCAAAATTAAACATAAATTATTTGAATAATTTCAGGTTGATTGACTTATATGGCTGGTCACAATCAATCTATAACCACATTACGGTTTGTAAACCTTTTGTCAATAAATTTTTCCTTCACTTCTTTTCAAATGAAACTTGAATTTTTTTTTCAAAAGGTTCGTCTAAGTCAGGATACAGAAGAATTCTTGCTGAACCCATTTGGCATGCTTTATAATGAAATCACTGCCTCAAGTCTTGTAAAGGTATGATTCATACTAAATATTCCAATGAAAAAAATGTTAGGTTTGCACTATAAAGCTAGGTCATACAAGTAATAAGTCTACTTGAATATTACTAAGCTAGGTCGTACAAGAAATACGAATCAAGAGCAGCTAAGCTAGGTCGTACAAGTAATAAGTCTACTCAAATATTACTAAGCTAGGTCGTACAAGAAATACAAATCAAGTGCAACTAAGCTAGGTCATACAAGAAATAAGCCTATTCGAATATTACTAAGCAATAGAGTTAACAAAACAACCGTCCCTTAAGACGGCAACTAAAATGACACTGCCTGAAGCGTGTTCATTTGACACCTTGCCCAAGGGGGGTACATTTTAGATCTCGATTGATCTGCCTCTATCTGCCATGAAACAGTTCAGTATGGATTCTTTTATTGACTGGGAAACGTTGATCACTACTTCGTTCGCACATCTTCCACGTTCTTTTCAGAGCACATCCACTTGTTATGCAATTAAATACTAATGTCATGAAATCTACATCTCTAGGTTGACATGCAAGGCAATGTTGTAGAGCCAGGGACAACTAATTTTGGCGTCAATGTGGCAGGTTTTGTGTTGCATTCAGCAATCCATTCATCACGACCCGACATCAAATGCATTATTCATCTGCATTTGCCAAACATTGTTGCTGTAAGTAGATTAATTTCACGTATGGCATGGAAAAATGACAGATAAAGATCTTCATGGATTCATTCAATGAATTTCCAGATGATTAATTTGCTATTGTACAAAAAAAACAAAAAAATGGTATATTTGTCAAAAAAATATGATAATTTTTGAACTTTTATTTAGGTATCAGCTATGAAATGTGGGCTTGTGTATCTAAGCCAAGAATCTTGTCTTCTTGGTGACATCTCTTACCATAACTATGAAGGTCTGGCTGTTGAACATTCTGAAAGAGAAACTCTGGCCAAGGATCTTGGCGTTCACAATAAGGTATCCTTAATTTAAGTGTCAGGGTTGTCAAATAGGTTATGCTCAGGATATCCTTCCCAGCAGCCTTGGTTTCGATTCCCGCCTGGGGTCACCTACCCCCAAAAAATTTAAAACATCCTAATATGCCTTGTCTGACCGCGAGTCGCAAGGCATACTCTAAAATGTTAAAAAAATAACTAAGGGGCAACAGGGCTATTGCTACCCCATTATCAGGCCTGAACTTAAAATTTTTCACTTTGAAAGGCCCATTGCCAATTTCTTTGCCCGGTTTGAATCCAAATAACTTTCCTCCCTTTCCTATCTCAAGCAAGGCAAAGTTATGGGACTCTTTTGATTGCATTCTTAGTTGTTTTTACAAAGAAGGCTGAAATCAAGAGTACATATTTGTGAGTACCCATATATAATTGTAAAAAATATAGCAATATAATCCCTAGGGTTGGCATGGCTGAGTAGTTATAGGCACCTGACTGAGAACTAATATCTTAAGTTGTGGTTTCAAATCCATGGCCATGCGGCAGTTTTACAACCCCTCAGAAAGCTAAAAACCTAACAAGGCACCCTCAATCAGGTTAATAGTAATATGCAATGACCGTAAATGTGATTCTGGGACTCTTATAAGAGTGGTGAGATCGTATTGGGAGAAGTGGAGTCTACATTATTATTATTATTACTGCCTTTTTCATGATATTGCAAATACTAAAATATTTCCTCCCTTGAAAGGTTATGCTGTTGAGAAACAATGGAGCTGTATGCTGTGGTGAATCTGTTGAAGAAGCATTCTTTTATGCTTACCATTTGGTGCTGGCATGCGATACACAGGTAAGTGTTTATAGATATAGCAATAATGTAAATATCAAAACCTTGAGTCTCTATTGAAGGTCAAGATGATGCCACACGGTTTGGATAACTTATACGTCATAGATGATGCAGCCAGACGGAAGACTTTCGAGCTGGCCCAAAGAGGTGGTGGTGGGGTTGACAGTAAGTCAGAGGGGGGTCCAGATGGCTCAGGGGAGAAAAAGAAAAGAAAATGGGCTGTTGGCGAAATGGACTTTGAAGCACTCATGAGGATGCTCGATAATGGGGTTACTATAATTTCTGGAATCTCCAAAGTATCTGTATATTTAAACAAACTCTTTTGGATTCCAGGGATACCGTACCGGCTACCCTTATAAGCAGCCTTTAATAAAAGAAGAGCTGTCTAAGCCCAAGAGTGATGTGGAAGTCCCACCAGCTGTTTCATCATTAGGATATCTTCTTGAAGAAGAACAACTTTACAAAGATGGGTAAGTTATTGTTGAATTCAAAAGTAATATTTTCTCTTAATAAAAAACAAGTGTATTTGATAAGTCCAAGTGGATATTTGTTAGAATTGGCACGCATGTCATTGCCAATAGGTCTCTGTGAATCTCACTTCTTCTTATTCTAGAACCCAATGGTCAAAGTTTGTTGTCCCTCTTAGTTACACCTGCGCCACCTGGTGGCAATTTCCCTGGCACGCATCACTGATTTTATTTTGCAACTTAGCAATTTATGAATGAGTGTATTCAAATTAATTTTTCCACCCCTTTAGGGTAAGGGGCAGGTAAAGGTAACTTTTGCAAGTTTAAAGCCTTTTCCTACAGGCTGCTGTTAGTTTTTCTCTACTTTCAATAAGCAAGTCATTCCAAACAGGCTGCCATTTATATTCCCATACTAATCATTTTACTGTCTTCAAATTAGACAGAAAGTTTTTTTGGTACCAATTTATATATAAAGCCCCTGCTTCCTAAACAGTTCAGGATTGATCCTTTTCTTGATCGGGAAGGTCATCACAGGGATATTTCGCTTATCGCTTATCTCACGCCTATCACTCTCAGACCTCCGTCTCCATTCCCTTACCTCCTATTTAAGTTTAATTATCAATCTGTCAGCCCTGCTCTTTATTGTGAAAATAGTTCTTGAAAATTTAAAAAAAAATTATTGGATGAGATAATTGGAATATCAAAATTTGACAAGTTTAAATCTTTACACCTGGAATCAAATTCTTGCCAAGCTTTAAGGCCACCAAATTCTGTTCCATGCCTCAATAAAATTATTTAAGGTCATTTTTTCAGCATCAAAAAAGCATAAATACAAAAAATAGAATTAAATTGAAGCTGTTTATAATTTCAGACCTCTCAGGGCACTTCTAAGTGGCTTTTCAAGATCAAACAAAGAGGCTGGACGTACCAAATGGATGAACTCTCCAAATGTTTACCAAAAAGTAGAAGTTTTGGAGACAGGAACCCCAGATCCTAAAAAGATTACTAAAGTATGTTGAAATGACTTTTTATCCTTTTAAAGTTTTGACAAAAAAATATCTTTATTTTTAGTGGGTTGCTGACGGATCACCTTCTCATTCAACCCCCATCAAAGTAGAAAGTCCCAACCAATTTGTACCATTAGGAACTACAAAGAAAGAATTTAAGAAGATACAAGCGGCTGTAAGCTTTTTTCAGTCTACAAATAACACACAAAGCAAATAGTTAAAATTTAAACCCAATTTAGATGAAAGAGGGTCGTAGAGCTGGAGGAATAACAGCTGGGCCAGAATCTAAGGTCCTGGAAGGATTAACATGGGAAGAAGCTAGAAATTTACAGGTTAAACAATTTTCTATTTTTTTGATGGTGTCAGTTTCCAACAATTACCCTCAGACTCTCCAATCACTTAGTTGTGTTTGGTAAGAGACCCGCCATTTAAGTCTACGGTCACCGCAGATTACTATTTCCCTGACTGAGAGTGCCTTGTTGGTTTTTAAGCAATCCGGGGCTGTAAATATGCTACATATGGGCCTCAAATTGAACCTATAGCCTCAGATCTTAGTTCTCAGTCAGGTGCCTATGACTTCTTAGCTACACAGATCCCTAGTTTGGGAGATTTATTAGAGTTCAAACTTGGTAGAATTACTCACATCTCCATAACAAGAAGTTTTTATTTTATAATTTTTTTGAAAATAAACCTTTAATGCTTGCCCTCCCAGCTCAGGGGTTGGGTAGCTCAGGTTCTAAAATAAGTTAAAAATACTTTATACCACATCAAACTACTTTTGTTTGGTTAACAATTTTCAAAAAAAATTCCATTGCTTTAAGGACTTATTGGGCTCCAAGGTCCAGGGGCTGCATAGATATTCATGAAATGTCTACACTAATTGTTTGCCTTTGTTGAAGAGTTATTCACAAAATAAGATTTCCCAAAATTGTTAAAACAAGGCATTTCCAAATACACTTTCCCAATTTTTATTTTCCCAATGCAACCCTGATTGGGGTCAGGTCACGTTCATCCCTGCAGGGTTAGATTAGGATAGTTTTGTCAATAATCTTAGGGGAAATATTTGTTCTAACCTACCTTAAACCCCAAATGTTTTTGGAAATCATGCATTTGGAGAATTGTATTTGAGAAAACGTCATTGGGGAAATCTGATAAACTTTTATTTTCCCAATGCAACCTTGATTGGGGTCAGGGTCATGTTCACGATTAGGAAAGTATTGATCAATAATCTTAGAGGAAATATTGGTTAACCTACCTTAAACCCCAAATGTTTTCAGAAAACATACATTCGGTAAATTGTATTTGGGAAAACGTCATAGGGGAAATCTTGATAAACTCAAACAGCACCCCTTTAAGCCCATGTAAACGATGAAGAATATTACATTCTAGCTTCAAAATTTAATCTTATTTTTAAATAATTTTTTTATAAGTTAAAAAAAAAACTAAAAAAATTATTCATACTTAGGAATCCGGCAAGTATTATGCTGGAGATAACATTGACTTTAAAGTTGGAGCTGCCTCAAAAGGTATCATTCAGAGAGATTTTCAACACCATGCAACAGTTTTCCGGTAAGTCGAGACAAAACAGTAATAAAAGTTGACTTCAGTTTAACAGAAGATAAAATTACAGGTCTGCATATGCGAAAAATCCTTTTGATAATGTTTCTGCAGAAGAATTGGCAGAATACCAGAGAGTTATTGACAGCAAGAGTCGGCAAGGAGATGGTGAGTATAAACAGCATTTTATCCATCCTGAGCAAAGCGAAGGAGGGGTTTAGAAATATTGTAAAGGGATCTGTTTAAGAACGCTTGACGTCATGCATGCGTGCACATGTCACCTCATTCTCCTCCCACACCAGTGAAGCTAGAGGCCTGAAAATTAGCATGCATAATTCTTACATGGATGGCTCCAAAGTTACCGATCAGATTTTTGATATTTTCCCTGGAGGCTGAGATATTTAAGTTCAAAGTTTTATATTTACGCCCTTAATAGCTCCCATAATTTAAAAGCTATAGAGAAAAGTAACATTTTTGTTCAAACATTTAACTGAAAAAGTCATTTTATAAACTTTTCTCTAACATTAAAATTGACGGTGCCATGAATTTTTTGAGAAGGCGCAGGTTGCTAAGGAGGGTAAGTATTTTTCTCCGCACAAAAAATACCCGTCTACTTAATTTGAATTATTTATTCAACTAAGGTTAATAACTTTGTGCATACTTTATATGAGACAATATAAAAAAATTCTCTCTTTGATTTTAGTGTCAGACGACCCATATCTATCTGGAGGGAACTTCCATAGTCCCATGGGACCGGGACCCAATTCATTTGTGGATAGTGCAGCAGGTGGGGTAACAAGTCCACCAAATCGGTGTGACGCTCTTTCGCCAGTTCTATCTCCAACTTCGCCTACTTCTGATACTGAACAAACTACTGGTATTTTGCTAACTAAAACTAACAAATCTTTCCTTTTCCCATCTAGAAATTTTCCTCAAAGGATTGAGAAATTGTTACCTTTGAGGGCTTTTTCTCAGCGCATGTTAGCTTTTAATTTCTTCTTAGTTTTTCATCTATTTTAATCACTAATTTGTTGCTACTAAAAGAGCCAGGATGAAGTTTGTCATCAATGATAATAATAATAATAATCCAGTGCAGTGTAGACTCAGGCATTGTTTTTAGAAGAGTCCGGCCATATACCTCAAAAATGGGTCAATACAAAGAGGATATGAGAAATTGCCTAATTACTAAATTGCTTAAATAGAGTTCACCTAATCAAAATCACCTACTGATATATCACCTACCTTACTAAATTGCCTACCAACAAAATCACCTACCCTACCAAATCACATAAAGTTAAATTGCCTACCAACAACATTTCCGACTATAGTTCATCGCGCATCACACATCTACTCTAAAAATTTATATCTCCCACAGATTTAAAGTTAGAGGAAAGTTTCTAGAATAAGATTTCTAGTTAAATGCCTGAACTACAAAATTTTACCAATAAGTTTTCCTCTAGCTCTAAAATTGTTGGAGATGTTTATTTATAAAGTAGACTGATATAATTTTTTTTGATGTCCATCTGGTTAGGTTAGAATAGATAGGTTTGCAATAAAGGCCCTTTTGGTAAAAAGGGGGGGTGGTTGGTTGGGACAGATGAGGTGAAACATGACCCGGAGGGTTAGGAAGGGGGAAACTTCTTTGGGTGGTTGCTTGGATCAGGCTAGGTTAGGATAGGTTAGCATTAAATGCCCTTTTGGTTAACAATTTTGTAGGTAGGTGATTTAGTAAGTTAGGTGATTGCTCATTAGGTGATTTTGAGTTGGGCGTTTTCTCATACTATCATAATTTTTTGTCTAAAAAGGGTCAAGCTGTATCAGGTCAGGCCAAAACCCATCATAAAGTTAAATAGATTGTTTAAAGGTTAAGTTAATATAGTAAATGTTAGAGTTGCAAGATCCTATTTGGATTGTTTTTTTATTTTTTTTATTTCATAAATAAATTTGCATGTTTAAGTTACTTTACTTTTAAATTTAGCTTCACTTTTAGTTCTTTTTTATCTTTACACTTTTTCTTTTGTTTCTGATTTGGTCAGGATCTCCAAGATATCAGCCCCAGCCTGTTGTACAGGTGTCTAAAGGTCAGCATATTGTTACACCCAAGGGTAAAACTTATGTGTGATAATTATTGTGTGTTTTTAATTCTATGTTGATCTTTTGAAATAACATCTTTTTTCAAATTTTTTTTCAAATTCTTATCAGGTGACCACACTTACAATGGTGAGGAGACCGATGGCAACCGCACCTTCTCTGAGGGTGAGGGTGACACCTCCAAAGCCACTGACACAGAACTGGCCTCACCCAAAAAGGAAAAGAAGAAGAAAGGCTTGAGGACTCCATCCTTCCTCAAGAAGAAGAAGAAAGACAAAGATAAGGAAAAGGACAAAGACAAGAAGAAGGCCTAACTTCAACTGGTTGAATATTTTGAGCCTCACTGCAAGTTTCATTATTTTTTCAGAGGCTGTCTGTCTATTTCCCTAGTCCTCCTTCTTATCACAAGTTTTATTCCTCCTCTCATCAATTGTGAAGAGTGTATGGCATGTTTGAAAGTGGTGAATGAATTGATATACATATACTTTTATGCAAGTGAGGCCATACAAGTTTATAAAGTACTTGGTTGTGCTCTCTCCAACTTTTCAAATGACTATCCAGATGAAGGAGCAAAAAAAACACACCCCAAAATCACATGGCTTAAATTATTTCAATTTCATCACAAAAAACAACAACTCTTCACTGCCATTCTTTTAAGCCTATTTTTTTAAACAACAAATAAAGAAGAAGAACAACAAGATGGATTCAATTTCTGTAAAATGATAAACTGCCACTAGTCTAGCAAAAAAAAAGTTAAAGATGAATGATTAAGAAAAATATTTATCCAAATACAGATGAGAAAAAAGTTTATATGTAAATGAGCCAGAGCCACTCACTCACAACATCGAGTCACAGAACAAAATTCGACCTTAATTTATTTTATCCATATTGATTTAATGTTTCCCATGTTCATCTTATCAAGATTGTTTGTTGGTTGAAAAAGTTTTTTAAAAAATCACACAAAATGTAAAACTTAATTGATTGAAATCTGTAGCTAATTGTGTTTGATTTTTAATTGCTTATTTAAAAAAACCCTGTTTTAAGTTGGTCTTTTTATTTCAGTTTGATTCCCAATAATGTGCACCAAAAATAATGTATACAAAAAAATGCAATAGCTTTGTTACAGACATCTTATTATAATGGAATGTTATTTTAGTGTGAGAGTGATGATCCAGTGTAATTTAATACTTCTAAGGATAGAAGAGAAAGCCTTGAAATGATTGAGGGATTACTAACTTTTTCTCAAATATTGCTGAAATATATTATATGAAATTTTCTTCTGTCTTTTCTGTCACATTGCAGGGAATTAATAATAAAGTTGGACTATCCCTGAGAATATATACGAGCAAACCTTAAATGCTTTCATAAGCGGAATAGCATTGACCTAGCGTAATCACACATGTCACTTTGGATGGGTCATCTTATGCAAAAATAGTCACAGGAAAATGCTATAGATACTTTGCTGAACTAAATTGAAATAAAACTTGCATGCAAAACTCAAATCGAAGGGCTCATTATCCTGCACAATCTTAAGGGTAAGAATAGTGAAAAATAAATAGTCAACAAGTAAGGCGAGCGAGCCTATTTATCAACATTGGAAGCAGGAGCTAAGTGATCAAGTGTGCTTGGGAATCAAACGCACATAGATAGGTTGTGTTAGAAATAATTTAAGTACCAAGATTATTCTAAGCTAGTTATAGCCAATTCCTGAGAGCAAGCGTTAGTGTACCATATACAATCTCTTGAGTTATTAAATAGCACTCATCGATTATGATCACACATCTACGAGAGTTCTAATTAGCTATAGATAAATTTTAGGTTTGACTTCCAGAATCTTGGATGTTGAAATTTTAAGTCAAATGCCAGCTGCTAGCTCTTTTGCTTTCATATCTGGCCGTGGCTGAGCGGTCATAGGTACTTGACTGAGAACTAAGATCTATGGTTGTGGGTTCAATCCCCGGCCGCCAATGCTGGCAATTTTTCAACTCCAGATTGCAAAAAAATTGATAAGGCACTCTCAGTAAGGGTAATAGTAAGCTGCAGTGACCATAAACTTCTATGGTGGGACTCTTATAAAAAGTTGGTCATGATCAACATTGCCTGAGTCTATACTGCACAAGATTATTATTATTTTGTTAGGTATGTCTAATGACTTTTCTCATACAACTCTCAGAGTTTTGGGTCAAAACTCAAAAAAGAGCCTTTCCAGCTGCAGTGTCTCTGCTTAAGATTCTGTGGAAAATGGATTTGCGTGTCAAGCATGATTTTGGGACACATAAACAAAAAATCCATATAATCATTAAAATTATAAGCCAAAGTCTTTTCAACTGCACTTTTATATTTGGTACCTTATTCCCACCCACGTTTACTACAATCAGTGGAGAAATTATCCAGATCAACAAATCAATGAGTGTTCTGGGTATAACCTATGATTTTGACCTTTCATGGAGATCTCACATGGAGAACCTGATCAAAAAATTGCAGAAAATGATTTCTGGACTAAAGGTCATCCGACATGCTCTCACAGAGGAACAGTTCCTCACGGTAGCAACCGCTCAATACTATGGGTCTCTTTACTACGGTCTTCCAGTATGGTACCATTCAATGCAAAAGAAGCATCAAGACAAACTTAGTGTCTTGCACTACAAACTTTTGAGAGTTGTCTTCAGAGACTGGCAGATGATTTACCCAAGAGATTTACTTGATACACTGGGTCGAGCTTGGCCCAATGTAATGGCCAACTACTCCATTGGCTCAATAATCATCAATGCAATCAACCATGGACTACCATCGCGCCTGCGCACCATGATCTCAAGCAACCTCTACACTGTCAGAAGACCACATCAAACCAGATCATACGACGCAGCAAAGAAAAGGATTGGGAGGCAAGCTATAGGAAACAGAACGGAAGACATCGTAAAGCTCTTTGACACTAACTGGACGACGCTATCTGACAAACATAGCATAAGAAAATACCTAAAAAAGATATTTTTCTAGTCATTACTTTATATCATGCTTAACTTTGACATATATTGACTAATTTCCTTGACTTTGATATACTTATTGAGACTTTTATTGAACTACAAATTTATTTCTTTTATACCCATAGCCTAATGTGACCATTAGAGCTATGGGACCATAAGGACTCTTGTAATGTCACGTTTATCATGTATAAATTGTAGATAATGAGCCCGAATAAAAGCTTTGAATTGAATTGAATTGAATTATCTTAGCCATTTTTTAATGAGAGCTTATCTGTCGACCTTTGGAATCCGGCAGCCCATTTGGGTACAAAATAACCAGCAAAAACTCATTTATTAGTTGCTAACAGTTAATACTTAGAAAAAAGCTCAACTAAAATGAGATCTTACTTTAGGAATCAATGCCTGATCATGTCCCATACCAATAAAAGACTCAATAAAAGCTGATTATTCATTTCTATAAGGTTTGGAATCCAGGGTAATAAATTGTTGGCATTGCTAGGGATTTTAATGAACTCACCTTTGACTGGCAATTCATATTTTACCTTCTACTAAATTCTTAAAGAATTTCAAATTATATCAGCAAGATCAATAACAAACTTTAGTGTTGACTGATGAGTAGTACCTCTTTAGGAACTCCAATCAGGCTAAATTTGGCTTTAAATATTTTGATGCAAGAAATAAGATCAAAATCTTAACAAAGCATTTACTCTTAATTTCCTAAGTAATACAATGTTTTTGCTAAAATTGATAGAGATAAAAGAATTAAATTACACCTTATAGCCAAATGAAAAGTCCACCCTGAATTGTGACTTATGCTTTCGATTCTTTTCAGTGTATGTTGATTGCAACTTGATGCATTTGTTGACCTGGATATTTTAAAATAAATTCACAAAATTTCTTTAAAGTTCTCTTGATATTTTTTTTCATATAGCTTATATTATTAATGTTTAAAATTTAGGTTGTGAATTGAGAGTGCACTCTAAAAACACCTGTTTCTTGAACTCAAAAGGGACTTTTTGCAGTGATATATGTATGCTTTCTTGAAGCAAATCTTACATAGACAGTATGTCTACTGATTGGTAAAGCCCTGCAACATCAATTTTTTTCCAATGATCAATCTCATTCATTACAATATTTCATAAGAAGATACAAAACTTGGCTTTTTTTAACATTACACTTTTAGTTATATGAAAATAAAAGATGAATGGTGAGAGATTTGTGCTTTGGGAAATAAACCATGTGATCCAATTCTCTCTCTTTACAGCATCAGTCCATGCACTTAGTCAAGTTTTACACCACAAAAAGATCCCACATGCGCATTCCATACACACATTTATCACTCATTATTAAGTTTAGGGAGAAGAGCTTTTGATTATTTGACCATCTAAAATTCCTTTACTGGTCTTTTAAAAGTTAATCATGAGTTATGTGGAATATAACCACAAACTTTTTTGGTTTGAAAAAGACACACGCAACCTACCATTTAATAGTGATGGGCTGATACTGCTGTTTTATATCTGAAATGTGTCCTTCCCCAGTTGTTGGGAAAAACCATCTTGTCTCATTGCCTGGCCCCACTCCCCCCCCACTACTTGAACAAGGCAAGTCAAAGTACCTCATGCCTCCCCTTTTCCAATATAGTGTTTGCTTTCACTTGTCCCAAAATCCTTGCCGCTGAAGCTGAATGTGTGGTGCTCTCCTCTCTTCTTTCTTCTGTCCTTTCCCAACATTAAAAATTTTTTCTGGTTGATGGAAAGAAGGAAAGAAGGATCAGTTTAAGCCAATGCAAGGCAAGGCACACACAACAGTGTAAAAACCAGTTCAAGGCATTTTTTTTCTATTTTACCACTCCTGCTGCTGCTGCTTCTCCGGAATAAACTAGATTTGGAAAGGCCAGCAGGTGATGAGAAAAAATACTTTGTTGCAAACAAAAAGATGTAAAGTTTTGTTTGGTTAATCAACAATCATCATTTCATCATCTGTCAAAGATGAAGTGAGTTTTTAAAATTTTCTTATTGTATCACACACCAATTCATAACTAAAAAAAGCACACTTTTAATGTGCAGCTATAAGCAAACCGGTATTTTTATTGAATACCCAATCATGGATGGAGAAAATTTGGCTTTTTGATTTGAATTAGTTTTGATAAAATTAGACTTTCTGTTGATCTTTTGAGGCCGGTAAGTAACTGCAAAATGCTCTGAATCACTCCTTTTTGTGTGACTTTTTTTAACATTGTGGCTTTGAAACACTGTATTTAACTCCTTATGCTGCAACCTTGAGGAACAAGGGTAAGAGCTCTTAACCCAAAAAGCCAGAGGCCCTTCCTCATAGAAATCATAGAACATGAAGATCATTAATTACCTTTATTTTGCTCTGAACAATATAAAGAATCTAGCTTTCACTTGAAAAATCTTGTTGATCTAAGCAGATTTGAAAAAAGAGATAAATCATCAGAAAAGTTAGTGAAAGAATTACAAAAATGGTAAGAAAGTATATTTAAAACAATCTTGCATTCAACAAAACCAATTTTTGTGTCAACTTTAGTGAAAATGTATATCTTATCTATAAATCAAAATGTGGGAGTTTCCTCTCAGATTGCCAAAGAAACATTCACCACAACAATTTCATTGCCAAAATGATTTTTTTGTTCATTTGGTAAACACCAAATGAATTCAAAATGAATAAAGTTTTTGAAATTGACATTAAGATTAAGATGCGGCCATAGATTTGACTTGCTTTGAAATAGATTTGTCAGATCATTTCAAATTGCTGATGTAAGCTTGTGGTGCAGATTCTTTAAATCAATTTTCTCTAAAAGTATCTGCAGTCACTGTTCTTCTCTGGGGCACACTTTGACTTTCTTTGATGTCCATTCAGTATCATAAATCAACAAACCTTATTTTATCTAAAATAATAGCTTTTTTAGTTTTTGTTGTGATCTTTGAATGGGAAAAATATATGTGTGAAGATAGCATAAACAATGATTGCAAAATGCTGTTGTAGAATGCTACTTATTATCTATTTGCATGAGATGGTCCCCAGGAACTCACATATGAAAGAGGCCTATCCTGCACTAAAGTCAGGACAAGGAAGATTAGATAGAGGTTACCCTGGTGAGACATACAACAAAACAATGTATGTAGATAGCACACACAGATCTCGGTACCATGTTTTTACTAACACTACATTATTTTTGTGATCACGATACCTTTCTCAAATGTTGATAAAAAGGCTTGTGCGCCTTTAGATGTCAACTGGTTATTTTTCATTATTCTTAGATGTAAGATTATGGTAGATAATTAGTCTGTAGATTTAAGTTTTATCTTTGTAAGTTCACTTCAGTTCAGCTTAATAAAGTACTATTAGCATTATACATCAAGCCTCTTAGTTCTATAAGAAGGAAGGATACTCATAAGCTAGTGTGTGATTAAACTGGAATTATCTGTTTACGTGATTGCATCCAATCCTATCCCATGCACTCCTGGAATTAGTCTACATGTATACTATTCTAGTATGCGCTCAATTAAAGCTCTTTTCTTTATTATCACTTTCTCAATACTTTAATGAAAACATTCAGCTTTGTTTGCATTCAAGTCAAATAGATTTCGAGACAGGCTGCAGCCTGATTTCTCATTTCCACACTTTTTCAGCACAAGGCATACTTGCCCCTCCAACAAGCTGGTTTCACTGCTTTATCCCCTTTGTTGATCATTCCTGATCCGGGTCTCTAGTCTATAAAGGGTTGGCATTCCATCAAAAAACAGTTCAGTATTGATTCTTTTCTTGATTGTGAATGTCACCATTGGTTTTAACAATGATCTCATCATCAGCTCACGCTCATTTTTTCCGGATATTTTGGTTTGCCAAGGAAATTTAAGATCACCAATACACTTTAGTTCTATTCTTCATTGATGCTCCTCCTTACTTACTAAATTAGCAAGACAAGTGTTAAGAGGGCATTCTCTACCCTTACATGAGAAGTACATTTAGAAAACTTTTCACCTCACCTATTTTCTAAGAATGCATTTCACACAAAATTTGGTTGAATTTTTTGTAATATAATTTTTGGCAATAAGGATTCATATGCAAATTGAAATTCAGAAAGCATCTTTTGGGATAGATTTAGGCTGATTTATTAGAGGTGATGCATTTTCAAATGTAAATTACTTTGTAAAAAATTGCAATGAAATCATTTTCAATAGTCTAAACCAACAAGTTTAAGGCCTTTTTCTCAATTTTTTGCTGTGCTTTGCTCTTTTTCTCTCCAAAAACACTATTTACCATCTGAAAAGACGTCTGGAAGCCATGCCTAGCATGATAAATCCCAATATTTTGTTACATACAACTTGACCTTCATTTTTTTCATTCATAGATATTTCATTCTCATCCTTTCTAAGACTTTTAGAGACATTTGGTCCCCCACTTTCTTTCTTTCTCCCTCTTTCTCTTCCTCTTTGTTGATTCTTCTGAGGGCAATTTCATCATACATGGTGAGGTTTTTTTTCAATTTAACCTCTTTTTGTTAGCAGATATAAAGGGTGAACACTATCTGATTCTTGTCCATTCTCTTCTTACTTAAAAAAGATGCTCATGATTAAGGTTATTTTTTATTGCTGTAAAAATGCACAATTTGAAAATTGATTTTCACTTTGGCCCTTACTTTTACGCTCACCATTAAGTATATTAAGTGGTGCCCTTTTATCAGAAAGCAGTTCAGTGTAGATTCTTTTCTTGATTGGGTAGGTCATCAATTGGTTTTACATCTCCACTCACACGCTCTCTTCAGACAGACCACAGCATTAGACTTGCTCGCTGTAAAAATGCACAATTTGAAAATTGATGACTTTTCTCACTTTAAGCAACTTGAACTGACATTTCCTTTTGTCCATCATCTTTATTGTACTACATTGAAGTAGAGGACACAAAATCCTAGCTTTTGGTTAGCTTTTATTTTTGGAGATGGTTCATGTCAGCACTATGTTCACTCAATAATAAATTTCATATTCTGAGGACATTATCAATAAGAATAAAAAGAAATGGGATATATTAGATTTTTTTTCAGAAAGTGAAAGAACTTTGGGACTGGTTACTTTTGATTGTCTCACCAATTCGGAAAATTGTTGTATACATTTTTTTATCCTGCAAACCTATTTTATTAGCATTAAGTGGTTTGCTTTGTTGAGTACATAATATAGGAAAGGAAAGATTTAGGTTTGATTAGATTGACTCATCAAAACTAGCTTAACTTGGCATAAACTAACCCATCCAAATGTATACAGCACAGAAAATATTTTCCAAAGTGGGGGCACTACTAAAAGCAACTTGTCCCACAGCTTAAATGTTTTTTTGATAGATAGAAAAACTTTAGCTTGAATGTGATTTCAGTGGCCTTTAATAAAAAGAGGATGTTGGAAAAGTCTTGGTGAGGGAGAAAGAAAGCTTTACTGTTTGTTCTGGTTTCTGCCCAGATGAAAGTAATTTATAACCTTTATGGAAGACATCTTAAAGATACCCAGTTGTTTCTTTTTGGCTTTTTAAAAAAGAAAATGAATGGAATAATTATAATACAAACCTAAATGATGATGGAATAAAAATGTTCATTTCTAATACATGAATTTCAAATGTGGACTTTGTTTGATTCTTTGTTAACACAAATGTCTTAATGTTTCAACTAAAAGTTATCCAACTAGAAAAATCAGCTCATTGTGTAATATTCTGAGAACATAAAAAAATTTGTGTGAGAGGGTAATTTATTGCTATTTTTGACATGAACAACACAGGTTTTTTTATTGCACAACTGCTGAATATTAGCTTTAAAATTGGTGTGTCGTATAATCTGCTGCGATGGATTATCATAACTGTATTTCATAAGGTTCACTTTTTTTGTTGGGTAGCAAAGGTAAAATATACTGAAACAGCCAAAGTAAAGCTTCTATCCATGTTAATTCATTATTGACTAATCTTCTTCTTATATTTATGTGTTTGTGTGTGAAAAAAATGACCATATATGGTTGTGCTTCTCAAACCAAAACCTATAAATAGGGCTTCCTTGCAGGTCTTTACTTCAGTGTCTGATAGACACTTGAGATGACGGTCTTTTCTCATCAACTCACCCTGAAGGGGTGAGTGCATATGGCTAGCCAAAGGCAAGCTCAAGAATAGAAAACATCGGTCCCACTCACCCCTTTGGGGCTTTTGTCTCTTATCATCCACTCACCCAACTCACCCCATAGGGGTGACTGCGTATGGCTGGCCAAAGGCCAGCTCAACCATAGAAAACATCGATCCCACTCACCCCTTTGGGGTGAGTGGGTGTGGCTGTTCAGATTGGCTAGTCTTTATTGGACTCTAACATTTTGGTACTAAGATATTCCCCGACCAAAAAAATAAGGTCATCTTTTGGGACGAGTAGTGACAAGTCAGGCATTGACCTGCCAAAAGATACAGCAATTTAAGTATCCCGAAAGGTGACAAAAATAATTTAAGTAATAAGTAAGGTGACAAAAACAGATAAAGCGGCCATAATATTGGTAATAATGTCACTACTTTTTATTTAGTAAATTTTAGGGGAAAGTCACATTCTTATTTCCGGTCAGGTCCCTTTTGAGAATCACCTAAGCATGTATATTTTTGTTAAGTAAGTAAATTCCTGACTGGAAATTTGTGTTTACAAAAATCCTCTATTGGTATGTATGAATATATTTTTATCAGAATTTAAATTGACTTTTTTGTATTTTCAAGAAAATTTCAAAGCTCAATTCAAATTCAGTTTTAGTCGTAACAATGTTTTTTCTTCCCTTCATAAATTTATTCTTCTGCTTTGAGAAAATGGTCAGTAATATTTCACAAACATTTCCTACATTAACTTAGGTCAATAGGACCATTCAGGGATAACGAAATAGCTCTTTTAGTTGATTGCAGATCCATTTCTTCAATTGACTATTAGTGAAAGAGGTTGATTTTCTTCATGGATATATGGTATCAACTCCTAAGCATTATTTGCCATGAATGCAAGCTTAAATTCAAAAACCTTCAAACAAGGGGTAAAAAACATCATCGACTAAGTTTAGGCAACGAGTGCTCTGAAGTGACTTGGAGGAGCAATAATACAAGCCCAGTAATGACCTTCCCAATCAAGAAAAGAAACATTACTTAACTATTTACAGACAGAAATTAATCCTTTTTGTATGACTGCGGGAACGGTTCGAAAAGGTTCCCATAAAAAGAGAGACCAGAGGGATACGTCTTTGTTAGGCAATAAACTATTGTATCGTGGAATCTAAGTGTGGGAATGAACGATGGCTTTGCAAATACGCTTTGAATGACTTTTGATGGAAATGTGAATGCGCTGAACATTTGCACTAAAAATATTGCGGATTGTAAGGTATGGAAGTAACTAAAAATGATCAAATCATGAGTTGAAGTCTACCTCACTTAACCACTCAGTTTCCTACAAGCTCTTTCTTTGTGACCTGATATAGCTCCTCCAGTCATTTAAACTATAATAAATTACAAAGTTGAGCAATAACTAAGGAACAAAGTCTGAACTGGCAGGAAAAAAGCAATTGATATATACTTACCATGCATTTGAGGTTGGGGAATTCTAGAATAATGTAACTTTGATTGACATTACAATAATGTTATTTTACCAGTCATGCTTACAATCTTGATGGTCAGTGTTATATGATCATGGACTAAGAGTTGGTATATTTGATCTGTGGGAAAGAATATAATGCTGTATCAGATTAAACCTAAGCAGGAAAATAATGCTCGTATTCTTAAAAGATAATGTAAAAGGCATTGAAGTTTAAAATCTGATCATTTACTGGGCCAACAGAACTTTTATGCTTATATAGGAAAATACACATAAAGATGATACTATTATAAGTGAAAACTGTGTTTTTAACACCTTATGATTGTAGTCAATATTTTTATCCAAAACCCACGAAATCTCTAAACAAAGAAGCATTTAGTACTTCGGAATATGGTGAGAAAAACCAGGGAAAAAGATAAGCCAAATTTAACCAGGAAAGTAAGAGGGAGCCAGGTGCACAACAAAAGGACTACAGAGATATTCCATCCTGTAAAGTAGAAGAAGAAAGAGATGGGAAACCCTGAAGCAAGCGTGACAATTACAGACACCTCATAAGCTACAAGGCGCCTCTCCTCCAAACAAAAGCATGAAACTTCCGGCCAAAAGTATGAAATTGAGGTCAGATTTCTATCTATCCAAACAGGTCATAGTGATCAAAGAACCAATCAGAAATGATGCCCAATAAGTGACTTCAACTGACATGATTACCAATGAAAGAAAGAAAGACACCATCGATGAACCAATCTTCGAGCACCACATCTCCAAAGATAAGCAATGGTGAGACACAAGAGAAGGTGTAATACTCAGGAAGGATTTTTTTAGGAGAATTGTCTCAATCCACTTTTCTGGTTCAAGGGCAGACATTCTGAAGCTGTTTCCTACAATAGTTCTGTTAAATATCAACCTGCCAAAGTGGGCACAACAATTATAGTGTAAACCCTCTGATTATCTAGAACTTGGGTAACATCTATGTGTGTGGAGATATACATTTTTGTAAACGACTTGTATTTTTGTTGTTCTATGACTTTATACTTACTAAAGGGAGGATGGCGCATTGAGCCTTCTTTATCTAATGATCGGGATCAGGAGGGTTCAGCGTAGACTGAGGAATCTGAGAGACTTATTCATCTCAGCAATCAAGAGACGGTTCCATAAATTGGGCATCATCACACAATAAAACAGTATACTCAGTGACAGTGATAACTCTGAGGGGCAAAAATACTATTAGGGCTTGTTAAAAATTTGCTCCTCATTTAAAAGCAATTTCTTACAAAGTAAATGTCAGAGGAAATGCTCAAAGTACTTTGCTGTAAAATTAAAAGATAGAAACTTACATACTAAACTTAAATTTTACGGGAGCTGCGGCTGACTGAGTGCTAATATCTAAGGTCATAGGTGCAAACCCCCAGCCATGCCACCAATTTTTCAACCCCGGACTGCTTGAAAAATCAACGAGATCCTCTCAGCCAGGATAATAGTAATCTGCAAAGGCCATAAACCTCAGTCGTGGGACTCTGGCTGGTGCACAAGCCTTTTTATCAACATAGGAAGCGGGAGCTCTGTGATCAAGTGTGCTTGGATAGATAAGTCAGGTGATAGAATAATAAAAGTACAGAAATCCTTATGAGGTATCTTCATCGGGAATATGACGTTTTGCCCTAAACCGGTTCGCCATATGCCAGTTCACCATATACGCCTGTTTGCCATATGCGCCTATTCGCCATATGACGGCAATGGGGCGCGGGTGCTCATTGTAATGCGTGCGAGCACAGCCCCGCAGGTTTAGGTTCTGTTAGCCTCGCAAGGTTAGGATAGGTTGGCAATATATGCGCACGCGCATCGCCGTCATATGGCAAACTGGCATATGGCAAAACGACTATGGCAAACTGGCATATGGCAAACGACATCTAGCCAACAATAAGATTTCCATTAATGTCTTCTTAAAGATATATCTTTTCCTAATAATTGCTTTTCCCCCTCATTCTTTCTTCAAGTTTTCAACACACATAGAATAGTTTGTTGGAAACATGCATATAGAGGTCCAATCTGTCTTTGTGCACCGTTTATTCCGGTCTCCAAAGTTTGTTTGAGCACCTCAGGGAGCTCGTTAAAATTTGCTAATGAGTTTTGGTGACACATAAATCATATCAGAATAAGGAATACAGTCAAATACTTCTACTTTCCGTTTCTTGAATGAAGATTTCTTAGATGAAATAGCTTCCTAAAATGCAGCACAAATTCTGTTAGAAACAAAAAAAGCATCTGAAATGTTGTGTGAAGTTTTAATCTTAGTGAAAAGCCTTTTTCACCTCTTGAAAAAAAATTCTCCTTTCGTTTGTGTATCCCATAAAATGTTATGAAAAATCGTTTCGTTTAAACTTTGACATTTGTGGATGGAGAGAGAAGATGCTGCTAAACATTAAACAAAAGAAAGACCTTTTTCTTAGGGTCTCCAAGATTGAATGGGAACTAAACAGTTATTGCTGTGATACAAAAAAATCTGAAAAATGCAGAACCCTTTTCATTTTCATTTATAGCTTAGCTTTTATTGATGACTCATTGTTATCCATATATAAAAATACAGTAAATTATTACAAAAATCATGTTTGCAACTCACCTTAAATTTGAAGGTGAGTTGTAAAAATGCAAAATAAATTTTCATTCATTGAAGTCAAACTTGTCAAAAAAAGCAGTAAAATAGTATACACAATAAAACACTAAAGAATTTGTCAATCAATTTCCAATAATTAATAAGGAATCAGTTCAAGTAAAAATCATTCTATGTCAAGTAAACTCGTATTGCATCTTTAGAGGTGGCGTTTACCAATTTATCACAGAATTGTTCAATCTTACTATAAAATGAATTTATTGTCCTTCACTATATTTTCCATTAAAGTTATAATTCTGCTTAAAATATTTTACAATCATCTCAATGATCACCATATCTTTTCATTGGTCGCCAACTTTAATCTGGTATTATCCTATAATTGTACCATTCTGATACCATCTACATTCCTTTCAATCTAACGGTAAATATTGATAAGAAGCTTGACTACTGATTCTGAACACCAGAACTTCCGGATCACCAAAATCATTGATCTATGTTTTATATTTAAACTTGCCATTTCTCAAATAAACAGTTAGATGAGTCTTTGGTTTTTAGTGGTTTGCTCTCCTCTCCTCAATTTAACATAGTATGATAGCTTGAAGTTGCTCTAAGCAGCTGACATAAACTCTAACAAAAGGATGCAACTTAACTCTAGGTCAAATGAATGGAGCTTTTTTCTCTAAAAATTTATAAAAATAACCAGAATAGTCTGAAAATGTTGGTACTGCCCTTTAAAACCATATTCCACCTGCCACCTTTCATACTCAGATACTTAAAAATAGTAAATAAAGTCTCTCTATATAAAACAGACAGTATAATAATAACAGTCTTGTGCAGTATCAACTTATCCAATGTTGATGCGCAATCAACAACCTTTTTATAAGTCCCAAAATAAACAATGAACACTGCCAACGGGTTTTGAAAATTACTATTGTTGCAACTGAGGGTGCCTTTTTGATGTTTTTGTCATTCGGGGTTGAAAAATTGTTGGCACGACTGGGGAATGATCACACAACTTTAGATTTTGGCACTCAGTTAGAAGCTTTTGACTAGTGATGGGTCCAGGTCAAAAATTTTTGACCCGGGTTGGTTTAATTTTTTGTGGCTCGGGTCGGGTCAGCCATTTATGGTTTGGGTTTGAATTTCGACAATTTCCCCTAAAAACATCAAATTTTTCAATTTTATCCTTCGTGTCAAAAAAAATCTCTTCTGGTCGGGTCAGAAAGTATCTGGGTCGAAGCCGGGTCGGCCTCTTATTTACTGCGGGTCAAAAGTAAGCTCGGGTCGGGTCAGGGCCCATTTCTACTTTTGACCACTCAGTCATGGCAACTCCTAGGTATTTTCCATAATCGTGCATGAACGAATGGACAAAAACTTCACTAAATTTGGCTGAGTCCAGGATCCATAGGCCTATAATATGTTTTTAATTTAATGAAGTATTTTTTTCACCATTTATATTACATTGGAATGCTTAAACTGAGTTCTTAAAAACAAGTAAAAACTCACAATTTTTATTACAAAAGTATATTTTCAAAATATAATTAAAAAACCGTTTCATCTAAACTTAATTTTTAGTTTCAAGCCATTTTTTCTTCAAGGAATGAAGTTGAAAAAAGTTTTATTTTATTTTACAGGCAACGTTCATCTTCCAATTGACAAATTTGATGAAATAAGAACGAAGTTTTCACTCACTCCATATCCTCATGCTAAATGAAAAAAATGGAATTTGTTAAAATGAGTGTGGTTGAAGAAGAAGAAGAAGATGGCATTGCCAAGTTTTTTAATTTAGACAGAGCAAATCTACAAAGGAAATAAGTTTTAGATTAAAGAACAACAACTTTGGAAGAAATTTTTGCTGGCATCCAGCCTTCACTAGTTGCCTTTACAGCATGAACAATGAATGACTTGGAACCAAACTTTGACTATACAGACAATGGGTACCCTGTCAAGGAACCTGTATCCTACTTTGCCATCTCACTGAGACAGCCAAATAAAATAAGGCTCATCAATGTTGGTCCTGAACTGGTTAGATGCATTCAGGTAAAAACTTTTTGATTGGTCCACAAGCAGATTTAGGTATATTTGGGATGGCCGTGGCCAAGTGGTCAAAGGCACCTGACTGAGAACTAAGATCTAAGGTTGTGGGTTCAAATCCCCAGCCACGCCAGCAATTTTTCAACTCCGGATTGAAAAAACTTCAACAAGGCAACCTCAGTCAGGGTAATAATAACCTGCAGTGTCCACTGACCTCTATGGCAGGACTCTTAATAAAGGTGTTGATCTTGAATTAACATTGCCTGAGTTTATATTGTGACAGATTATTAATAGTACTATTATAAGCTTACTATAAGTTGATGCATGTCAATACTGCTGCTTCTACTACTAGTAATAATCGGGTTTAGACTTAGGCAATGTTTATGCATGATCAATACGTTTATAAGACCCATGCCATACACATACATTTATGTCTACTGTCACTGCAGATTATTATTATCCTGATTGAGGATGCGTTGTTGATTTTTTGTAATCTGGGGTCTAAAAATAGCGTGTATGGCTGAGAACTGAATCCGGAACCTTAGATGTTAATATACCTGACTCTTGTTAAAGAGTGCTTTTGAACACTCCCATACTTACAATGAATTGAAAACACATGTACAGCAAAAGATTCTCTTAAAACATTCTACGAAGAAAACGAATTCTCTTTTCAGGAACGACTGGAACAACTCATTGCAGTTGAGACTTTTGGCTATGTCATCTTCAAGGATTACATGCAGACTAGTTTCACTGGCAGGTTCAATATCTATGACATCATTTTGGAGAAGCAATATTTTCAGAAGCCAGAAGATGGAACAGCCATAGTGTCGAAAGAAGACTCTACCTTGATCAACGTTGCATTCTGTCGGATCCTTGGTACCCTCTTCTGTTATGGTTACGATGTGGTTGTGTCCAGCGATCTAGCTCGAGACAGTCATTCACATACCACAGTGTTTTTTCGACTCAGAGACCCTCATCATGACTACTTGCCCCTTCACTGTTACTCACACAAATTTATATGTGTCTCTCCATATTCTACTGACAGCATTCTTCTCATCAACATACCCAAAGTGGCTGTGGAGCCGATACTTAAGGTAAGCTGAAATCAACGCCTTTTTTTGAGATTATCTGAATGGAATTTCTTGTTTGAATTCTTCTCAATATAAAAACTTTGAAAATAAGAGGATGTGACATTGCTTTATGTTTGTAGGCAGCGCAAACAAACAATTAATTAAGCACATGCTTTCAACATAAAACTTATACAACTCAATTTAATTTCTTCATAACCATTAGTATTTTCAAATAACAAGAGACTGGAGTTTTAATTGTGATATTTATTCAGAGTCGATTAAGAAGCAGCTATGTACTAAGATTTACTCTTTCCTTGCACAATGCAGTGGTATAGTTGACAGAAAAGCCCACAAAGCAGTGCAAGCAACAACAAAGCAATAAATTATAGATCTGGATCTCATTGCTTCCCTTAAAACATTTTACTGATCAGCTCAATGACCCTTTTAATTTTCTC
>Ga0194133_10002641_pt1 | contig 27228 bp, 25 predicted proteins | sample TA2KigOf40mmetaG_FD_155448 | JGI IMG/M metagenome (GOLD analysis project Ga0194133, IMG submission 155448) | Freshwater microbial communities from Lake Tanganyika, Tanzania - TA2015055 Kigoma Offshore 40m | ecosystem: Environmental > Aquatic > Freshwater > Lake | place: Tanzania: Lake... | reverse complement strand
GGCACAGGCAGACCTGCGTCAGGCCCGGGAACGGTGGTCTCCGGATCGGTCTGGCTTGCCGCAGGACTCGTGGCCCAAGTGTCGGGAGTGAAAGCCGGGTTCCTCGTGCTCTATTTCGGAGGCCTGCTCATCTTCCCACTCTCCCTCCTCGTCGTCCGCTGCCTGTACCGCCGGCCAGCCTTGCCACCCGGGAACCTCGGCGCGCACATCGTAGGGGAGACCGTGATCCCGATGATCGGCGGGTTGCTTGGGGCCTGGCTGCTGCTCCCGTTCCGCCCGGAGCTCGTCTTTCCGATCGCGGCCATCGCGGTCGGGGGGCACTACTTCGGCTTTCGGAGCGCCTACGGGGATCGCACGTTCTGGCTCCTGGGCGCCATCCTGTGCGGCATCGGACTCGCGCCGATCTTTCTTTTTCGCGGGCCAGCCCCGATCGTGGCGTTCACGGTGAGCGGGGCCGAGGCGCTGTTCGGAGCTTGGCTGACCCTGAGGACCCGCTCCGATTTGGAGCGATGAACCGCCGGCCTTCTGAAGGGGCCTCCTCGACCAGGAGTCCTCGTACGCTCTTCGATTTCCACATCTTTCCACCTTATTACTTTACATAATACATATTATTGGCAGTTGCTTAGAGCGAGGGAGGCGGGAGGTTTCTCCCCTTCGATCGACCCGTCACGCGACAGAAAAGCGACAGCGGGCCCGGCCCAAAGACCGAACCCGCTGCTTTTCTACATCACGTGAGTCGACTTAAGACGCTGCGCTGATTTCACCTAGGCGAATGCGAGCCTCGCCGGCATACGGCGAGTCGTCACGGCCGCCGACCGTCTCGTACAGCGCCTTCGCGCCCGCAACGTCCCCGCTGGCCTGAAGGAGCCGAGCCTGCTCCATTCGGAGCGCATCCTTCTCGGACTCGAACCGGGCGCCGCCGACCGCAGCCCCATAGGCCTCGGCGGCCTCCGCGAGCTTCCCGGTCGCCTCGAGCCCCGCGCCGATCAGCGCCTGGACCCCGGACCGGAGCGCCTCGGGCGCCGACTTCCGGGCCGACTCGAGCAGCGCCAAGCCGTCGGCGTGCTTCCCCTGCTCGAACAGGATCTGCGCCGAGAGCATCGCCGCCTGCACACCGGCACTGGTCGAGCCGTACCGAGCCGTGACCTTGGCGAACTCGGTCAGCGCGAGGGCCGGGTTGCCCCCCGCGAACGCCGACTCGCCGGCCGCGTACAAGGCGGCCGCCTTCTCTTCCTTGATCTGACCGGACCGCTGCCACAGCCAGGCGCCACCGGCGCCGGCCGCGAGCACGATGGCACCGATCGTCAGCGGGCGGCGGTAGGTCTGCAGCGTCTCGCCGAAGGAGGGGGAATCGTTCAGGTCGATGTCAGTCATCTGGTTCGGTGGGTCAGGTGGGACGGCGCGGGCGCTCCGAGGCCACACCCCGGGCGCCGACGAGAGGAATCTAGGGACTCGGGGCCTTTCATTGTAGCCGAGTGCCCCCGGGCGGACTCGAACCGCCGACCTGCGGTTTAGGAAACCGTCGCTCTATCCACCTGAGCTACGGGGGCAGGCACGGGCGCCCACATCGGAACACCCGTGTGCGGGGAATCTAACGGTCGAGCCTCACGGGTCACGGGGCTTCGCGGTCCGCGGCGCACCTGAGCCGCTGCTGCTCCCCCCTCCGCCCCCGCTGGAGGCGGAACCGCCGGACGACCGACTCCCACCGGAGCTCGACTCGGTGCGCACCGACGATCCTCGAGGCTGGGCCGCGCGCGGGGACGACGTGCCGTCATTCCCGTCCTGCACATACCCGCGCCCGCGGACCATCCGCCCGCCCGCCGACCCGCTTCCACCACCGCTCCCGCCCACGCCGATGCCGCCGTCTCCCGGGGTGATGACCGGACGGATGATGACGCCACCGAAGTACGGGTTCCCGTACCAGCCGACGTACGGCCAGGCGGCGCCGAACCGCGAATACGGCGAGTAGTACATCCCCCCCGCGACGTTCAGCATCGGGAACCATCCACAGCCGAGCGGATCCATCAGCCACCAGCTCGCGCCACAACCGTTCCACATCGCCCAGTCGAAGTACGACATCGCCGTGCCGCCGCCGATGAAGAGCGGCGCGCGGCGCTCGACCGCGGCGGACTCGCGACGCGCCTCGGCCACCGCGGGGCCGGTCGCGCCGCCGCCGATCGCGAAATTCTCGGGATACGAAGCGGCGACGACGAAATCGAGCATCGCGGTCGATGTCCCCATCCGCTCCAGCTCCAACAGGTCCCGCGCCGACACCGGCAGACCCTGGACACGCGCACGCGCCTGCTCCGCTTCGGCGAGATACGGCCCCACCTGCGACCGAAGGTCGGCGGGGATCGTGAGCGTGTTCGAGACCGGCCGGAACCGCCGCACCTGTGAGGTCACCACCGACGTGACCCCGCCCCCCTGCGCCTGCACCCAATCCCCACCGGCCATGATGACGAACGCCCCCGCGGTCTGGAGCCGCGGGGTCCGCTCACAGGTGGTCTCACCGTCGAGGAGCACCCTGTCGCCCGCCGGCGTCACGCGCGCCCGCTGCCAGCCGGTACACCCCTCCGCCACGAGCGGCACCTTTGCCCCGTCGAGTCGCAGGACCGTCTCGGTGCGCGTCCCACTCCCGGCGAGCGCCACGATCCGCAGTCCCGCACCGGTCTCCGGAATCACGCACGTCAGTCCCTCGGCGGCGGCGAGGTCCGCCGCCTCCCAGCACCCGACCCACGGCAGCCCGGGTGCAGCCGCCGCGATCTGCGCCTCACCGACCGACGTGAGCCCGCAGGACATCACCAACCCGAAGAGGATGCGACGCATGGTGCCCTCCTTCAGAGACGGAACGAGAGACCGACCAGTGTGGTCAGGCCCGACAGGTCCAGCCGATACCCCACGAAATCCCCAGGGGCGCGCCCCGCATCGACGCCACCCAACAGATACCGCGCTTCACCGGTCAGCATCACGCGCTCTGACAGCGAGAGATGAGCCCCGCCGCCGACCTGACCCACCCACGACCAGCCGGAGGTGCTGAGCCGATCGGTGAAGACGTTCAACGTCTCCTTATCGATGAAGTCGCCGTCCTGTTCGAAGCGATAGCGGACGAGCCCAGCACCCGCACTCACAAACGGGACCACGCGCGTGGGAATCCAGGCGAATGAGCCGACCATCCGCCCCTTCTCCCGCAGATGATAGCGCCCCGACAGCGTAAACGGCGAGCGGCTGTACGCCGTCACCTGCTCGATGGGACGATCGTTGTTGTCGACCCAATCACGGAATTCGGACGGCGTCCGGCTCGACGAGGGCCCGAACCCGAAGACGACATCCAGCCGCGGCGAGACCGCGACGGCCAGATCCATCCCGAAGGATGCGGCCGCGAAATTCGATCGGTCGAGCGTCAGGTCCTTCGTGACATCGTCGAACAGGTTGCCCCCCGCCCGCGGAAGCGCGAACCCTCCGTGGAACGTCACCGTCGAGAGCGGCTCCCGGAACAGGAACCCGTCCCCCTGCCCCGTCTGCGCGTCAACACCAGACGCGGTCAACAGCAGCGCGATCGACAGGGTGGCGGTCCGCCACCCTCCCCGGCCCGCCCGTCTCGCTGACATTCGCACCGACACGCTCCGTGAAAGTCTTCCTATCATACTCCCTGACTCAGGGAATGGTTCACCGCGTCACCCGGGAAACCCGTGCCGCCCGATCAGCGGGACGAACCGCACCGGATCGAGGCACGTCTCCTCCCACGCATCCACCGACGTCCGCCGCAGCCGGACGAGCTGCTGCGCCGTCTCGCCGACCGGGATCAACAGCTGCCCACCCACGGCGAGCTGCGCCCGGAGCGGTTCCGGAATGCTCGGCCCCGCCGCGCCGACGAGGATCGCATCGAACGGCTCGAACTCCGGCCAGCCGAGCGTCCCATCGCCGACCCGCTGGACCACGCGATCGATCCCGCACGCACGGAATGCATCGCGGGCGGCGGTCGCGAGCTCGGGCACGCGCTCGATGGAGAACACCTGGTCCACGAGTCGCGTGAGGAGCGCCGACTGGAAGCCCGACCCGGTCCCCACCTCGAGCACCCGCTCTCGGCCGGTGAGGTGCAGTGCGGCGAGCGCGCTGGCGTGCGCCCACGGCTGACTGATCGTCTGCCCGTAGCCGATCGGCAACGCGGTATCCTCGTAGGCGCGATGCTGCACCCCGGTCGGCACGAAGAGATGCCGCGGCACGTCGTCGAACGCCTTCAGGACGCGGACGTCCGTGATGCCGCGCTCCGCGAGCGCCTCGATCAGCCGGCGCCGCGCCCCGCCGAAGCGTCGGACTACAGCGGTCTCCACCAGGGCTCCACGTCGGCGAGGCGCGCCTGGTGTGTCAGGTCGAGGTGGAGCGGCGTCACCGAGATATAGCCCTCACGCACCGCGACGAAGTCGGCGTCGTCCTCCCCGCTCCACGCGGCGCTCCCTCCGCCGATCCAAACGATATCACGCCCCCACGGATCCTTCATCTTCGTCAGCGAATCGGAGAAGACCCGTCGCCCGAGCCGGGTCAGCCGCACGCCCTTCACCTCACCCGCCGGTACCCGCGGGAGATTCACATTCAGCAGCGTGTCGGCCGGGAACGCCGGCAGCGACGTCAGGTGCGCGAGCAGACGCGAGAGCACCTCCACCTGGTCTTCGAGGAGCTGATCGTCGCCGCGCAACACGCGCCCCGCGAACGAGACGGCGATGCTCGGGATGCCAAGCGCGAGACCCTCCATCGCGGCGGCGACCGTCCCGGAATAGAGGACGTCCTCCCCCATGTTCGGCCCGTGATTGACGCCGCTGAGGACGAAGTCAGGGCGATCGGGCATCAGCCCTTCGACCGAGACCATCACGCAGTCGGTCGGGGTGCCATCGATCTGCCACCGCCGCTCGCCGAGCTGCACCGGACGCAACGGGTGATGCAGCGTCAGCGCGTGACTGGTCGCACTCTGCTCACGATCCGGCGCAACGACCCAGACCTCGCCGAGGGGCCGCGCGGCGCGCTCGAGGACCTCGAGCCCCCGAGCGAGGATGCCGTCGTCATTGCTGCACAGGATCCGCATCAGGGGCTCCGCCGCGCGGGCGGCTGCAGGGTGATCAGGATGTCCTTCAGGTCTTTCTCGAGCTGGAGGATCGACTGGAGGTCGAGCGCCTGCCGTGCCGTCGCGCGCAGCCCGCCGTCCCTGCGACGGGACTCGAGCTGCTGTCTCGCGCCCTCCACGGTGTACTTCTCCGTGTACAGCAGGTGTTTCACCAACTGCACGAACTCAAGCTCACGTCGCGTGTACACGCGATTCCCGGACCGGTTCTTGTTGGGGCTGAGCACCTTGAACTGGCTCTCCCAGTACCGCAGCACGTGGGGCTTCAGCTCGAGCATCTCACAGACGTCCCCGATCGAGTAGAACTCGCGGACCGGCTCGGGCTTCGCGCTCACGCGCGCTCCTCCTTGAGGTCCCGGGTCATCAGTTCGACGAGCGCCCACCGCGCCGGCTGCCGTTCGAACAGGACGCGGCGGACCGCGGCGACGATCGGCATCTCGACACCCACCCGCGCCGCGAGGGCGTGCGCGCTCTGCGTGGTCGCGACGCCTTCCGCGACGGTCTCGCGGCCGGCGAGCACCTCCGCGAGCGTCGCCCCCTCACCGATGGCAAGCCCCACCTGTCGGTTCCGCGAGAGTGAGCCGGTGCAGGTGAGCACGAGGTCCCCGACGCCGGCGAGTCCCGCGAAGGTGAGCGGATCCGCCCCGAGCGCGACCCCGAGGCGCGTCATCTCCGCCAGCCCACGCGTGATCAACGCCGCCCGCGCATTGAACCCGAGGGCGAGCCCGTCGGCGATGCCGGTCGCGACCGCCATCACGTTCTTCAGCGCGCCACCGAGCTCGACCCCGATCACATCTCGCTGGGTGTACACGCGGAACGCCGAGGTGCTGAAGGTGCGCTGGACGAGCTGCGCGATCTCCGGGTCCGCACAGGCGGCGACGAGCGCGGTCGGCAGATGCTGCGCGACCTCGAGGGCGAAGCTCGGGCCCGACAGGGCGACGACGGGATGTCCCGGAATCTCCATCGCGACGACATCCGTCATCAGCGCGAGGCGGTCGGCCTCGATTCCCTTCGTCGCGACGACCAGCGGCGTCCCGGCGACGATGCCCGCCGCAGCATCCCGCGCGACATGCCGCAGGGCGTGCGATGGCGGAGCGAAGAGCACGAGCTCGGCCCCTGCGGTCGCATCGCCCAGGTCGTCGGTGGCCGCCAATGCCGGATGCAGGGCGACCCCGGCGAGGAACCGCGGATTCTCGTGCCGCCTCGCGATGGCATCGGCGACGTCCGGCTCGTAGGCCCATAGGATCGTCTCGTGGCCGTTCTCCGCGAGGAGATTCGCGAGCGCCGTCCCCCACGCACCGGCCCCGATCACGGCGCACCGCATCAGGCGGCGCCTCCAGACGGCGCGCCACTGGAGGCGTCGGTCGCCGGAGCGGTCGGCGTCGCGCCCGGCCTGCCGAGCCGGGGCTCAGTGCCCGCACGCAGCCGCTCGATGTTGGCGCGATGCGTCCAGACGACGAAACCGGCGACCGCAATCGCCACCAGCGCGAACGGCGACCCCGGCCCCACCCGCCACGCGACGGCGGCCGGCAGCAGCAACGCGGCGACCATCGAGCCGAGGGAGACGATCCGCGTCCGCCAGACGACGAGCACGAACGCACCGAGGGCGACGAGCAGCGCGACCGGCACGAGCGCGGCGAAGACCCCCGCCGTCGTCGCGACCCCCTTTCCGCCGCCCTCCCACAACAGGAAGACCGGCTTCGCGTGCCCGAGGATCGCGGCGATCCCGAGGACCAGCCCCATCCACGCCGGCGTCGCAGATCCCGGCGGCGCGATCACCACCTCGCTGATGCGGGGAGTGAGTACGAGGACGGGGAGCGCGCCCTTCAGCGCGTCAAGCAGCAGCACGACGATCGCCGCCGGCGCGCCGAGCGTCCGATAGACATTCGTGGCACCGAGGTTGCCCGACCCCACGGTGCGCAGGTCGATGCCCTTGAGGAGACGGCCCGCGAGGTAGGCGAAGGGGAGCGATCCCGACGCGTACGCAAGCACGATCGCGACGATCGGCGGCAGCGTTCCGGACGCCATCTCACTCCCTCCCGTTCTTCCGCTTCAGGATGATCCGGAGCGGGTTCCCTGTGAACCCCCACATCTCCCGGAACCCGTTGTGCAGGTACCGAATGTAGTGCTCCTGGACCAGTTCCGGATGGTTGCCGAACACGACGATCGTCGGCGGCGCCGTCTCCACCTGCGTGGCGTAGTTGAGCTTTACCTCGTTCCCCGCCGCCTGCGGCGGCTGGCGCCGGGCGAGCAGCGTATGCAGCCCCTCGTTCACATCCGAGGTGGGGACGCGCTTCGCCCGCTCGGCGCGCACCTCGCGGATCACCTCGAGGACCTTCGTCACGCGCTGGCCCGTGAGGGCGGAGGTGAAGAGGAAGGGGACGTGCGCGAGGTACGGCGCCTTCTCGACGCACTCCTTCTGGAACTTCGCCGCCGTCTTGTCGTCCTTCTCCTTCAGGTCCCACTTGTTGACGATGATGATCATCCCGCGCCCCGCCTCCCACGCGAGGGTCGCGATCTTCAGGTCTTGATTGTGCAGCCCCTCGACCGCGTCGATCATCAGCAGGCAGAGGTCCGCGCGGTCGATCGCGCGCCGCGTGCGCAGCGCGGAGTAGAACTCCACCCCGTCGTCCACGCGCGACTGCCGCCGGAGCCCGGCGGTGTCCACGAAGATGTACGGCTCGCCGTGGAAGGTGAACGGCGTGTCGATCGAGTCGCGCGTGGTCCCGGCGACATCCGAGACGACGAGGCGGTCCTCCCCGAGCAGGCGGTTGATGAACGACGACTTCCCGACGTTGGGACGGCCGATCACCGCCACGCGAACCGCATCCGGGACGCCGTCGGACGGCGTCGACGGCAGCGCGGACACGATCGCATCGAGGAGATCGCCGGAGTTCTTGCCGTTCCCCGCCGACACCGGGACGGGATCGCCCGCGCCGAGGTTGAAGAACTCGAACCAATCGGCGCTCTTCGGGTCATCGACCTTATTCGCCACGAGGAGCCACGGCTTCCGCGCGTGCCGGATGAGGTCCGCGATCCGCGCATCACTCGGATGGAGCCCCGCCTTCGCATCGACCGTCAACAAAAGGAGATCGGCCTCGGCGATCGCCTCCTTCACCTGGCGCTTGATCGCGACATCCATCGGGAGGTCGGAGTCCTCGACGAGTCCCCCCGTGTCGACCAGCCAGAAGTCGCGGCCGTTCCACTGGGTGAGGGCGAAGTGCCGGTCCCGCGTCGTCCCCGCCTCATCGCTCACGATGGCGGTGTCGTCGCCGATGATGCGGTTGAAGAGCGCTGACTTGCCGACGTTGGGGCGCCCGACGAGGGCGACGACCGGGATGTCGCTCACGCGCCGCTCCCGACCGAGGCGCCGATTGGCTCCTCCTGCGAGAGGACGTCGATGAAATCGTAGGACGGATAGACCGGCATGGGCAGCGTCTCGCGAAGGGCGATGAAGGACACGTCGTCGAGGAAGACGCCGGCGTCGTTGATGGTCTCGGCCGGGATCAGCGCGAGGTCGAGATCGGCGCGACCCTCCAACGCCCGCGCGATATCCGCACCGACGAGGAGGCCGGCCGTCGTCACGGTGGGGCCGAACAGCGAATTCGTGGTCGGGATCAACTCGAACCGTGCCCCGGTCGTCGCCGAGAGGCGGTCGAGCAACTCGGGGAGGAGCGGAGCCATCGCCGTCCCCGTCACCACGCCGATGCGACGCCCGTCGAGCCGCGGGAGGGTCGATGCCCCCTCCGCGATGCGCCCGCGCAGCGATGTGACCGCGCCGACCCCGTTCTCGATCTGGGCGAAATCACGGTAATGCTCCGCCGCCGGCAGCGGGACGTCGGCGAGGAGGTAGAGCTCGTCGGAGCCGTAGACCCACGGTGCCCCGCGCTCCGCCTCGGCGCGCGCAGCCCAGCGGCCGACCACCTCGAGGAGCCCGCGCGCCGCCTCCCGATCCATCGACCGACCGGTGTAGAGATGCGAAAACTGCGTCACCCCGACCGGCACGAGCGCGACGCTCAGGCAGGCATCACCGAAGGCCCAGAGATCCGCCAGCGACTGTTCCAACACCGCGCCGTCGTTGAGCCCCGGCACGACGACCATCTGCCCGTGAAACTGGATGCCGCCCGCCGTGAGCCGCGTGAGCTGCTCGACGATGTTCGGCACGCGCGGGTTGTTGAGGAGCACCTTCCGCGCCTCCCAGGGCGTGGCGTGCACCGAGACGTAGAGGGGCGAGAGCCGATACTCGAGGATCCGCGCGACGTCCTTCTCCTTCAGGTTCGAGAGCGTCGCGAAGTTGCCGTAGGCAAACGAGAGCCGGTAATCATCGTCGCGGATGTACAGCGGCTTCCGGAGCCCCTTGGGGAGCCCCTCGATGAAGCAGAACTCGCACCGGTTGGCGCACCGGCGCACGTTGGGAGGCTCCAGCTCCACCCCCATCGCTTCCCCGCCCTCGCGCTCGATCTCGAAGACGACGTGCTCGCCGTCCGGGAGCTTCGCTTCGAGCTCGAACGCCTCGTCGGCGGTCAGAAACTCCCAGTCTAGGAAGTCTTCGAGAGGGCGCCCATCGACCGAGAGCAGCTCGGTGCCGGGCGTCAGGCCCAGCTCGGCGGCGATACTCTCAGGCTGGACGCGGAGGACGCGAATCATGGTTCAAGCAACCTATCAGCAGAACCATCGGAAATCAATGATTTAGAACGACTTCCGTGCCTCTTCGAGGACCTCACGGACCGGTCGGCCGAGGCGGTCCGCCACCGCCTGCACGTCATCGAACTCAGGCTTCGCCCGCTCCGAACCGTCGGGCATCGCGACGACCTTGAACCGGACCGGGTGACCGAAGACCACCCGGCTCTCCTCGCGTCGCGACAACACGGCCCGCGTCCCCTCCATTCGACGCACGCCAATCGTCGGGCCCTCGTGGAGCAACACCCCCTCGAGCGCTGTCGCCTCGGCGGGGCGCGCGATCACCTCGATCCGCGTCCCCGGCCGACCCTTCTTCATCACCGAGGGGAGCAGGACGACATCGAGCGCACCCGCCGCCCGAAGCCGGCCGGACACCGCCGCAATCTCCTCGCCGGAGGCGTCATCAAGATCGGCGCTGAGCACGACGATCTCCTCGCGGGTCACCCCACCGGCCGGGGCGACCGGCTCGACCTCCGCCAGAATCACCCGGAGCGCATTCGCCCGATCCGGGAAGTCTTTCGTCCCCGCCCCGAAGCCGCTCCCCACCGGTACGTACACCTTCGGCGGGAGCCCCTCGCTGAGGACCCGGAGCAACACCGCCCCGGTCGGCGTGGTCAGTTCCCCGGCCCCGTCCGGCCCCGGCCGCAGCACCTGCCCCTCGAGCAGTCGCAGCGTCGCCGCGGTCGGCACCGCCATCCGCCCGTGCTGGGTATCGACGAAGCCATCCCCCACCTGCACAGGACCGCTGAAGACGCGCGCCACGCCCAGCCGCTCGAGCCCCCAGATCGTGCCGACGATGTCGAGGATGGCGTCGACCGCGCCCACTTCGTGCAAATGCACCTTCTCGACCGTCGTCCCGTGAATCACGGCCTCCGCGTTCGTGATCGCGGTGAACGCCTCGATGGCCTTCGCCTTGACCGGCGCCGGGGCCTCGCTGGCCTCGACGATGGCGACGAGATGCTTGAGGTGACGCCCGTGCGGTTGCGGCGGGATGTCAAAATCCACCTTCCACGCCGCGACCTGCCCGCGCGTCACCCGCGTGCGCCGGACCGCGACGCCGTCGAGTCGCAGCGCCGACGGCAACGCATCGATGAACGATGGATCGAGTCCGACGTCCAGCAGGGCGCCGAGGCACATATCCCCGGCGATGCCGGAGAAGGGGTCGAAGATCGCGATGCGCATCACCGAATCTACCTGCTCACCACCGATAGCTCGCGCCCGAGCCCGTATTGAACACCACCACCTCCGCGTCCGCACGGAGCCGCCCACCCGCTACCAGCTGACGGACCGCCTCCAACGCGGCGCCACCCTCCGGCGCGGCATCGATCCCCGAGCGCGACGCGAGCTGGAACGTCCCGGCGCGGATCCGCTCCTCGCTGACCGCCTCGGCGTCCCCGCTGCTCTCGCGTAGCGTACGCAGCGTGAGGCGGTCACCGAGCGGCCCGGGCACGCGCAGGCCGCTCGCATGCGTCGTCGGATCCACCCACGGCGTCGCGCGATCTTCCCCCGCGGCGAAGGCGCGTACGAGCGGCGCGCACCCGCTCGCCTGCGCGATGATCATCCGCGGCCGCACCGTCTCCGGCGGTACCCACCCCCAGTCGAGCATCTCACCGATCGCCTTCCAGATGCCGATCGTGCCCTCGCCGCCGCCGGTCGGATACACGATCGCATCGGGGAGGCGCCACCCGAGTTGCTCAGCGACCTCGAACCCCATCGTCTTCATCCCTTCGACGCGATACGGCTCGCGGACCGTGGCGACGTTGAAGAATCCCGATTCGCGTGCGAAGGCGAGCGTCGCCTTCCCGGCGTCGCCGATGTGACCAGGGAGCAGTTCGAGCTCGGCGCCGAAGGCACGGATCGAGCCGAGGATCGGCGGCGGGGTCGTCTCGGGCGCGTAGATGCGGCACGGCATCCCCGCCGCTGCCGCGTACGCGGCGAGCGCGATGCCCGCGTTCCCCGCTGTCGGTACGCAGACGCCCGGCAGCCCGAGCGCCTTCGCGCGCGTGACCGCCATCATCAAACCACGCGCCTTGAAGCTCGCCGTCGGATTGAGCCCCTCGTCCTTCACCCAGAGCCGTCGGACGCCGACCTCGTGCGCGAGATGCGGCACCTCGATGAGGGGTGTCATCCCCTCGCCGAGCGAGACGGGGGACTCCCCGTCGAGGAGCGGCAGCGCGGCGCGGTACCGCCAGAGCGAGGCCTCCGTGCCCACCGAGGCGCGGGTCGGCGCACCGGCAATCCGCGCGAGCAGCGGTTGCCCGCAATCGGGACAGAGCGACGCCAGATGTCGGCCGTCGGCCTGGGTGTAGGAGCAGGCGGAACAGTGGAGCGACCAGGTCATGTCGACGGACTCTCTGGAGGGACGGATGGGGTGTGCAATGTCTCGAGGATACGCGCAGCCAGCGCCGCGGTGAAGCCGGGGACCGCCGCGATCTGTTCGACCGTCGCCTCGCGGACGCCCTGGAGTGAGCCGAAGGCGGTGAGGAGCGCCCGCCGCCGGACCGGCCCGATGCCGGGAATCCGCAGGAGTTCGCTCGTGATCGTCCGCATCGTGCGGCGCTTCCGGTTGTACCCGACGGCGGTCCGGTGCGCCTCGTCGCGCGCCTGCTGCAACAGGCGAAGCGCCGTCGATCGTCGCGGGAGGTGCAAGGGCTCCGCGCGCCCACGCACGAAGACCTCCTCCTCCCGTTTCGCCAAGCTGATCAGCGGGAGCGCGTCCAAGCCGAGCGCAGCGAGTGCCTCGCCCGCGGCCGAGAGCTGCCCCTTGCCGCCATCCACCACCAGGAGATCGGGGAGCGGACGCCCTTCATCGAGTCGGCGCCGGAAATACCGCCCCACCACCTCCCGCATCGACTGGAAATCGTCCGGCCCCTGCGCAGGATCGACGGACTGCACGCGCATCGTCCGGTACTCGGCGCGCCGCGGTCGACCGTTCTCGAACCACACTACACTCCCGACCGAGTCCTTCCCCTGCGCCGTGCTGTTGTCCACGCAGACGATCGACCGCGGGAGCTTGGCGAGGCCAAGCACACGACCCAACTCGTAGACCGGGTCCACGGCACGCTCCTCGGCGTCCTCCGCCGTGAGCTTCAGCTCCTCGAGCAGATGCCGAGCGTTTTGCTCGGCGAGGTCGACGAGCTCCCGCTTCGGCCCGCGCTGCGGGACGAGCAGCCGCGTGCCAGGCTCGAGCGACTCGGCGACGAGATCGCGATCTTCGAAGTCGAAGGGGAGCAGCACCTCACGCGCGCGCGCCGGCGCTCCCCGATAATGCGCCGTCAGATACTGCGCAAGCACGTCGCCATCCGACGCGTCCTCGACGCCGGAGAGGTACCGATGCTCGCGCGCGACGAGCTTACCGTCACGGATGCGCAGCCACGCCACGGCGGCATCTTCGCCGTCCCGCGCATACCCGATGATGTCGCGATCGCCTCCCTCCACAGAGAGGACGACCGTGGGTTCGCGGAGCTGGGCCAGCCGCGTGAGCGCGTCCCGGTACTCCGCGGCGCGCTCATAGTCCATCGCCGCCGCGGCGGCGGACATCCGCGCCGCGATACGCCGCTCGACCGCCTCGGTCTTGCCATCGAGACACGCGACGACGTCCTCGAGATCGGCCCGGTACTCCGCGACCGATTGGCGCCCGACGCACGGCGCGCGGCACCGACCGATGTGATGGTCGAGACAGGGCCGATCCGGGGTCTCGCGCGGGAGATCATAGCGGCACGACCGAACCTGGAAGACGCGCTGGATCACCTCGAGGGTCCGACGCATCCCCTGCACGTCCGTGTATGGCCCGAAGTACCGGGCGCCGTCTGGCTCCACCCGCCGCGTGACGATGACCCGAGGCAACGGCTCCGGCATCGTCACCTTCACATACGGGTAGGTCTTGTCGTCCCGGAGCAGGATGTTGAAGCGCGGCCGATGCTCCTTGATGAGGTTCGCCTCGAGCACGAGCGCGTGGACCTCCGACGGCACGACGATCGTCTCAAGGTCGGCGATGAGACTCACGAGGCGCCGTGTCTTCGGGCTCTCCTCGTGCGCCGACGCGAAGTAGCTCCGGACGCGGGGCCGCAATCGCTTCGCCTTCCCGACGTAGAGGATCGTCCCCTCGGCGTCCTTCCAGAGGTAGACGCCGGGTTGCTCCGGGAGATGCGCGAGCGCCTGCGCGACGCGCTCAGGCGCGGCGCGCATCATCGATCCCGAATCGCGCCGTCAGCGCGAAATACGCCCCCGCCGCCACCGCCGCCGTGACGGCCGCATACGCCCACCCCGGCACCCCCACCCCGGACCCACGGGCCACGAGGGCGGCACCGACGCTCACCAAGAGCCCCCCGACCACGCTCACCGCAGCGACGGCCCAGTACCTGAGGAGGCGGCGGGTCGGCACCGCCGTCGGCCCGATCGCGCGGGTCACGCGATGCCGCAGCCAGTGGTATTCCACCCACGCGGCGACGCCCGCTGCCGCCGTCAACGCCTGCAGCCCCCAGCGCGCATCGACACCGATCCAGGTCGGCAGACCGAGCGCCCCTACCCAACCGAGGGCACCGCCGAGCCCCACGCGGAGCAACGCCCCGCGGAACGGCGTCTCGGCATCGCCGAGCGCGTAGCAGGCGGACGCGTAGAGCCGGCCGGCCGTGTTCGCGAGCAACCCGAGCGCCGCACCGATCAGCGTCCGATGCACCCAGCGCGCGGTCTCCGCGGTGAACGCGCCGCCACCGAACAGGCCGTAGACCACCAGCTCCCCGACGAGCACGAACGCGACGACGGTCGGGACGACGAAGTACGCGATCCGGTCGAGGCCACGATTGAGACGCGTCCGTAAGGCGGCGGCGACCGCCTCGGGCTCGCCGGTCTCGCCGGACATCGCCGGGAGCTCCGCCGCGGACACCGCCATCCCGAAGAGCGAGACCGGGAGGAGGGAGAGCACCTGGGAATAGCCGAGGATCGCAACCGCCCCCGACCCCACGAGAGAGGCGATCGCCGTGTCAACGAATCCGCTCACCTGGACGACCCCACGGCCGACGACCGTCGTCCCGAATCGGGCGATCACACCGCGAAGGGCCGCGTCACCAAGCCGCGGCCGGAACCGCAGCCCGGGCTCGAGCCGACGCACCATCGGGAGCTGCACGCCGAACTGCAACACGCTGCCGGCGACGCTCGCGAGCGCGACGAGGACGGCGATGTCGTCGAGCCCGCGCCCCGGCGCACCGACGAGCACTGCGACGATCATCGCGGCGTTCCACACCACCGGCGAGACATACGAGAGGAAGAACCGCTGGTGCGCGTTCAGGACGCCAAGGCACCAGGCGCTGAGCACCAACAGGCCGACGCCGGGGAAGATGACGCGCACCAATCGGATCGTCAGCGCCCGGGGCGCCTCGCCGAACCCCGGCGCGATCAGATCCACGAGGAGCGGCGCCGCGAGGACACCGAGCAGGACAACGGTGCTACTGACGAGCGCGAGCAACGCGACGACGGCCCCCGCCAGCCGACCAGCCTCCTCCGTCCGCCCCTCCGCTCGCAGACGCGCGTAGGCCGGGATGAACGACGCGGAGAGGACCCCTTCGCCCAACAGGTTCTGCAGGACATTCGGGATGCGGAACGCCGACGCGAGGGCGTCGGCGGCCGCAGAGTCACCGAGGAAGAAGGCGAGCGCCTTCTGCCGGACGAGGCCGGCGATGCGGCTGAGGAGGATGCCCGCCGCGACGAGCCGCGCGCCGCGCGCCGTGCTCACGGCGCGACGAGCGTCCCGGCGTGCAGAGCGGCGCCCGCCTTCAGCTGGGTAAGGAAAAGGTCCCCGTGACGCGCGAGGAACGGGATCGCGCTGAGGCGACGCTCCTGCCGCTGCTGCTCGGGGCGGAGCGCGGCACGCACCGCGATCATATCCCGCCCCAATGCCTCGTCGCGGCGATACGCCGCGGCTCGGAGCCGGCGCTCGAGCCGAGCCACGCGATGTTCGAGCTGGAGGCGCGCCCCCTCGAGAACACGGTCGGGGACGAGCGCGTGTGCCTCCCCTTCAGGCGTCCGTAGCCCCGCCATCCGCGCCGTGATGTCGGCGCGCAGTCCCTCGAGCGCCGCGCGCGCCTCCTGCGGGAGGGCGCGCTCCCCGAGCTGGCGCTCCGCGGCGTGCGGGTCGAGCAGATCCGCGACGGTGAGCCCGAGGCGGCCGAGCCGGCGGTCGATCGTCGGCTCCACCACCGTCGCCGACCAGCGCGGGACCACGAGCGGACGCGGCAGGTCAAGCGCGTCGGCGACGGCGGTGACCTGCGCGAAATACCCGAGCTCGCCAGGCCCGCCGAGATAGGCGACCGTGGGCAGGAGCTGTCGCTCGACGATCGGACGAAGGAGGACGTTCGGCGACAGCGTGGCCGCGTCCTCGCCAACAAGCACCGCGGCGCGTGCGAGCGGGACCCGTGCCTTCACCCCGGCGTGGGATTCAAACACGAGCGAGAGGCGTGCGACCCGGGCGACCTGCGCCCGGAACCCTGCCCGCTCAATCGCCACGGTGCGAAGCGACAGGGCTTCGTCGACGCGGTTCGCCCCGCGCAACGCGGCGACGAGTGTCGGCCGCGCGGCCGCCCGCACCGCCGGATGCCACGCATCGAGCACAGCGATACCCAACGGCTCCAGCAAAGTCCGCATCAGCGAGACGTACGCCCCGCCGATCGTCGCACCGGGCGCATAGGCGGCGCGCACGGCATCGAGGAGGGCCGCGTTCGGCGCCGACCCCGCGGCACGCACCAGCCGCTCATAGACCTCCTGCACGTCACCGAGCGGCATCTCGGCCATCACCACACCGTCGCTGCCCTGCCGCGGAATCGCCAATCGCTGGAAGCCATCCGTCTCCGCGACCCCGGTCCACGCGGCCTCGGCGAAATCGGCGTCATCCGTCGCCGCCCAGAAGACGGGGGCCGTCGGGATCCCGGTGTCGCGCTCGAGCCGCTCGGTGAGCGCGAGCGCGGAAAGCGCCTTGAGCAGCGTGTAGAGCGGTCCGCCGAAGAGCCCTGGCTGCTGACCCGTCGTGACGACCACCCCACCGGCCGCAGCGACGCGATCGAGCCGCGCGGCGGCCTCACCACTCGCGGCGAACGCCGGACCGAGAGACGTCCGCCACCCCGCCGGGGCGCCAGCGCGCACCGACTCCATCCGCGCGCGCCATCCCTCGATCCCACGAGGGCGCGGCACGATCCAATCGGCGGGCGCGACGCCCTGCAGGATGGCCCGCGCGAGCGCTCCCCCGCCGAGTGCCTCAGTCAGGACGCGCGGCGCGCTCACCACGCCTCCTGGCACGGCGGCGGAGGCATCGGACGGCGGCGATCCACCTGGTTGCGAAGCATCGAAAGGGGCATCACTTGTGATACGGTTCACCGCGCACGATAGTGCCGGCCCGGTAGAGCTGCTCCGCGAGGACGAGCCGCGCAAGCTCGTGCGGCAGGGTCCACGGCGCGAGGGAGAGCCGTCGCTCGGCACGCGCGAGCACCGCGTGGTCGAGCCCGTGGGCACCACCGACGACGAAGGTCACGTCGCGGGCCCGCTCGCGCTGCGCCTGCAGCCAGGCGGCGAACTGCGCGGAGTCGAGCGACTCACCGCCGGGGTCGCACGCCACGACCGAGCCACCCCCGATGCCGTCCAACAGCCGCTCCCCCTCAAGCTGGCGCATCCCACCGGCGTCGCCACCCCGCGTCCCCGCTTCGCGGACCTCGACCACGTCGAGCGGCCAGTAGCGCGCGGCGCGACGCTCATACTCCGCGATGGCCACGGCGATGCCCTCCGCCTTCGGTCGCCCGACGGCACGCACGGCGACGCGCATCGGTCACCGACCCGCCGTCGGGTACGCCGAGCTCAGGCGTAGATCCCGCGCAGGCGGTGCACGGTCGACACGCGGCTGATTGCCACCATATACGCGGCGGTCCGCATGTTGACCCTGTGCTGTTGCGAGAGCTTCAGCACATCCCGGAAGCTATTCACCATGATCTCGCGCAGCCGCTCGTTCACGGTCTGCTCGGTCCAGTAGTAGCCGCCCCGGTTCTGCACCCACTCGAAGTAGCTGACCGTCACGCCGCCGGCGTTCGCGAGGATGTCCGGGACGACGAAGATCCCCTTCTCGTCGAGGATCGCGTCTGCGGCCGCCGTCGTTGGGCCGTTCGCACCCTCACAGATCACCTTTGCCTGGACGTCGCGCGCGTTCCGCGTCGTGATCACGTTCTCCAGCGCCGCCGGGACGAGCACGTCGACCGGGAGTTCAAGGAGCGCCTCGTTCGAGATCGGGTCGCCCTTGCCGTACCCCTCGAGCGTCTTGTTCGCCCGGACATACGCCATCGCGTCCACAACCTCGATCCCCTTCGGGTTGTGCCACCCACCGGTCCGGTCGCTGATCGCGATGACCCGGCACCCCGCCTCGGCCAGGAGCTGCGCGCCGATCGACCCGACGTTGCCGAAGCCCTGCACCGCGACCGTGGCACCCTGAACCGGCATCTTGAGGTGATCGAGGGCCTGCACCGCCGTGAGCATCACGCCCCGGCCCGTCGCCTCGCGCCGACCGAGCGACCCGCCCATCTCGACCGGCTTTCCGGTCGTCACGGCGTTCACCGTGTGCCCCTTGTGCATCGAGTACGTGTCCATCAGCCACGCCATCACGCGCTCATTGGTGTTCACGTCGGGCGCCGGCACATCCGAGTCCGGGCCAAGCGTCGCCATGATCCCCGCCGTGTACCGACGCGTCACGCGCTCGAGCTCACCAACCGACATCTTGAGCGGATCGCAGATGACGCCGCCCTTCGCCCCGCCGAACGGGATGTTGACGACGGCGCACTTCCAGGTCATCCACGCTGCGAGCGCCTTCACCTCGTCGAGGGAGACGTTCATATCGAACCGGATCCCGCCCTTCGCCGGCCCGCGCGAGGTGTTGTGCAGGACGCGGATCCCGGTGAAGACCTCGACCTCCCCCGAGTCCATCATCACGGGGATCGAGACGGTGATCTCCTTCTCGGGGCTGCGCAGGACCTTGTAGATCCCCGGCTCGAGGTCGAGGAGCAGCGCCGCGCGGTCGAAGCGCGACATCATCGCCTCAAACGGGTTCTCCTCATTCGCCTGGTGGCGGTCGACGTCGCCGGAACGGGCGAGGAAGCGGTCCTTGTCGGGGTGGACGATGGAATCGGTCGGAAGCCTGAGGTCAGCCATTGGGGGGAGGCAGTCGGGGCCGCCGGTTCGGCGGCACGTGAGGTCAGGGGTGGGTCATCGGAGCCAAGCGGTCCAACAAGCCGTCCAGGAACCCCTGGCCGGCCTCCAGCCGAACAGCCTGCGAAAGATACCACAGGGCTGGGGCGTGAGCAGGCCAGAGCGGAATCAGTTTGACGGCATCCTTCAGAGTGCAGACGACCGCCTCGCACCCCTCGGCACGAGCCACGATCCCCTCGACATCCGACGCCGTGAACGCGTGGTGGTCCGGGAACGGCATCGGCGCCACGTCGAACCCGGTGGCGACGAGCTGTCCGTTGAACGCCGCCGGCGCCCCGATCCCCGAGACGGCGAGAACCCGCGCCCCAGATGCAGGAGCGGACGGGCCCACTGCCTCGCCGCCGGTCGCACGACGGAGCGGTCCGGGCGCGAGATGCATCACGGCGACCGGGCGACCCCAACGGGCCTCGAGTCCTCGCGCCAGCTCGCACGCCGTCTCCGATGTGATGGTCTTGCGCGTCACGATCAAGGCATCGGCGCGACGGACCCCCGACCACGGCTCTCGCAGCGGACCCGCCGGGAGGCAGCGCGACGACAGGCCCTGCTCCGCGGCCACGAGGACGACGTCCACCGTCCGACCGGCGCGCCGATGCTGGAAGGCATCGTCCAGGACGATCGCCCGCGCACCACGCTCGACCGCGCGGGCCGACCCCCGGACACGATCAGGGTCGGTCACGACGACCGCCGACGGTACGAGCGTCCGGTGCACCAGAGGCTCATCGGCGCCGTACCCACGCAGGACGATCCCCGGGCACACCCCGCGGGACGCGAGCTGCTCAGCGAACCAGGCACTGACCGGGGTCTTCCCTGTCCCGCCGACCGTCAGGTTCCCAACGCTCACCGTCGGGACCGCCGCCGATGTCACTCGCCGAAGGCCGGACGCATACGTGGCATTGCGGATCGACATCGCGACGCCATACACGACCCCGAGCGGGGCGAGCGCCCGCGCCACGATGCCATCCGACGCCCAGGCCGCCACGAGCCTCTCGGCGATCGCCCGCCTCACGCGGCCCCCGTTGTGCCGAGGCGACGCTGCAGTTCCTCGACGAGCGCGCCGTCAACCCCCGCGCCGGGGATCCACGGCGCCTCCGCCGTGATCACGACGCGGGCGAATGGCTTCGGCACGAGGAATCGGTCCCAACTCCGTGCACGCCACGCCCGCGAGGCCTCCACCCGGACCGGCACGATGGCGACACCGGCACGCTGGGCCGCCCGGATCGCGCCGATGTGGGGGACCTCGATGGGCCCCCGCGGTCCGTCCGGCGTGATCGCGCCGTCCTGACCGTCGGCGAGGGCCCGAATCATCCCGAGGAGGACCTTGCCGCCCCCGCGCGTGCTCGAGCCACGGACGAGCGCGAATCCCCAACCGCGCAGGATCCGCGCGATCAACTCTCCGTCTCGGTGCTCGCTGACCATCGCGACGATGCCACGGCCGCGGATCGCCCACGCGATCGGGAGCAGCCCGCCGTGCCAGAAGGCGAGGAGCCGCGCCGGCGTCCCGGACGGTCGAGCGAGCGGCACCCCGCGCCACTCGACGCGCCAGGTGCTCGCCAGCAGGCGGAGGAGCGGCGCCGCCACGAGCAGGGGCCCCTGCAGGCGCAGCCACCGCCGCCAGCTCACGGCACCAACCCGGCGGCCATCGCCGCGACTCGTTCAGACGCGCCCGGAGTGCCGAGTTGCGCTCGCACCTCGGCGAGCCCCTCGCGCATCGTCCGTCGCGCCTCCCCTGCCGGATCGAAGAGCGCGCCGAGGGCCGCAGCCACCGCCTCAGGACGGAACGCATCCTGGACGAATTCCGGCGCGACCGCTCGCCCCGCGACGATGTTGAGCAGGCCGATATGCGGGATCTTCACGAGCCGCCGCGCGATCGCGTATGAGACCGCGCTTGTCCGGTACACGATGGCGCAGGGGCAGTCGGCGACCGCGGCCTCGAGCGTCGTCGTCCCGCTTTTGCAGAGGGCCACATCCGCCGCACGTAGCACGTCGAAGGAGGCCGCCCGGATGATCGGGAACGGAACCTCCCCGTCCCGCAGATCGATGGTCGGCGCCGCGCTCAGCACGACCCGCAGGCCGGGCCGCAGCACCTCGAGCCGACGCGCGACCGCGACGAAGTCCGCGAGATGCCGACGAATCTCGACCGCGCGACTGCCGGGAAAGAGCGCCAGGACCTCGCCCGACTCGTCGAGTCCGAGCCGACCCCGCGCCTCAGCCCGTGACGGAAGCACCTGCGCCCGGTCGAGCAACGGGTGCCCGACGAACTCGGCGTCGATCCCCGCCGCCCGCAGCATCGGTGGCTCGAACGGGAGGATGCACGCCGCCTTCGTGATCACCTCCGCCATCGTCCGGAGGCGGCCCTTCTTCCATGCCCAGACCTGCGGGGTGATGTAGTAGAGCACCGGCACGCCGGCCGCTCGGGCCGCCGCCGCGACCCGCAGGTTGAAGCCCGGATAGTCGACCAGGATGACGAGCCCCACACGCCCCGTGCGCATCCGCGCCACGAGGGTCCGCAACAACCGCAGATGGGCGGGGACGTGGCGCAACACCTCGATGAACCCCACCACCCCTTCGATTCGCTCGAGCATCTCCACGCCGGCGGCCGCCATCCGTAGCCCCCCGGTCCCGACGAGGTGCAGGTCGGGGCGCGCCCGTCGCAGGGATACCGCGAGAAGCCCGGCGTGCAGGTCGCCGGACGCCTCGCCGGCGACGATCAGAACCTCACGCACCGGCGGCGCCGAGGAGGGCGCGGGACCGATCGATGTCGGCGACGATACGAAGGGCGACGGCCAAGGCCTCCCGCCCCGCACGGCCGCTCACGACGACCGGGGCGCGGCCACGGAGCGCCTCGGCGAAGCTCTCCAACTCCAGTCGCAACGGCTCGCCTTCCGGCGCCTCGAGCGGGATCCGCTCGACGAACGCCTCCAGCGGCTGGGCCTGCGTGACGAGTGTCGGCAGGTCGACGTCCTCGCGGAGGCGATACATCTCGCCGGTGCCCGCCCCGAGGTCGAGTGAGAGATACCCGTTGCGCTGGAAGATGCGGAGCTTGCGCATCCGCTCCTTAGACACGCGACTCGCGGTGATCGTCGCGACCGCCCCCGAATCGAAGGTGACGCGCGCATTGGCGATGTCGATCGATGGCGTCAGCACCCCGACGCCCGCGGCCGTCACATCGCGGACCCCGCCGCCGATGAGCGTCAATACCAGGTCGATGTCGTGAATCATCAGGTCCAGGACGACCGCCACATCCGAGCCACGCGGATTGAAGGGCGCGAGCCGGTTGCTGTCGATGAAGAGCGGTCGATCGACGTGCGGCTGCGCCGCCCGGATCGCCCGGTTGAACCGCTCGACATGCCCGATCTGCACGAGCACGCCCTGTCGCTCCGCCAGCGCGAGGAGCTCGTCCGCCTCCTCGAGCGTCACGGTGATCGGCTTCTCGATCAGCAGGTGTTTCCCCTGCTCCAACGCACGCATCGCGACCGCGTGATGTGCGGGCGTCGGGGTCACGATCGATACCGCATCGACGTCATCGAGGAGCGCGTCGAGCGCAGGATAGGCGCGGATGCCGAGGTCGCGGGAGACGGTCCCCGCCCGCTCGGCATTCGCCTCGAAGATGCCTCGGAAGACGAGGCCCGGGAGATCGCGCGCGATGCGGGCGTGGTGGTAGCCGAGGCTCCCCGCCCCGATGACGCCGAGTCGGACGGGCGCGCTCATACGACCACCCCCCGACCGCTCGCCTCGACGAAGGCGATGAACGATTCCACCTCGGCCATCGGCGCGAGCGTCGCCCGCGCCTGTTCGCGCGCCTGTGTGATGTTCAGCTCCGAGCGGAAGAAGAGCCGGTACGCCTTCTTGAGTTCCGATACCACCTCGGGCGCAAAGCCGCTCCGCTGGAGGCCGACGGAGTTGAGGCCATAGAGCGCGACCGGATTCCCGACCGCCTTCACGAAGGGCGGGATGTCCTTGGTCACACGCGAGGCCCCACCGATGAAGGCGTGGCGGCCGATCCGCACGAACTGATGCACCGCGCAGAGACCGGAGATGATCGCGCGGTCCTCGACGGTGACGTGTCCAGCGAACTGGGTCCCGTTCGAGACGATGACCCCATCGCCGACGTGACAATCGTGCGCGAGATGGACGTACGCCATCAGGAAGCACCCCTTCCCGACCGTCGTGCGGTGCGATTCCGCCGTCCCACGGTTGATCGTGACGTACTCGCGGATCGTCGTCCCCTCGCCGACCTCAACCGTCGTGACCTCCCCTTTGAACTTGAGGTCCTGCGGGAGCCCGCCGAGGATGCTGCCGATCCCGACACGGACGCGCGGCGCGAGTCGGACGTGGGCCTCGAGCGTCGCCCGCGCCTCGATCACGCCGCCGTCGCCCACCTGACAATCCGGGCCGATGATCGCCCAGGGCCCGACCGTCACGTCCGCGCCGAGCGTCGCGCCCGGGTCGATGATCGCCGTCGGATGGATCGTCGTCGTCATCGAGCGCGCACCGTCGCCGCCATATCGGCCTCGCAGACCACCGTATCGTCCACCTTGGCCACGCCACGGATGCGGCAGACCGCCGACCGCAGCTGGACGATGTCGACTTCGATGCGCAGCTGGTCACCGGGCTTCACCGGACGCCGGAACTTCACGTTATCCATCGACATGAAGTACACGACCTTCGACCCGGGATCGTCGACGGTCCCCATCAGCAACACGCCGCCGACCTGCGCCATCGCCTCGACGATGAGCACGCCGGGCATGATCGGATGCCCCGGGAAATGGCCCTGGAAGAAGGGCTCGTTGATCGTCACGTTCTTGATCCCGACGACACGCGTCTTCTCCTCCATCTCTACGATCCGATCCACGAGCAGGAACGGATAGCGATGGGGCAGGATCTGCATGATCTCCTCGATGCCGAGCACGCGGGCCTCCGTGGGGGCTGCGGGACCCGCCGCCTGCGCGACCATGGCGCGCACGAGCGTGACGGTCCCTCGATGACTGGGTTTGGTGGCGCTGATCTTCGCCCGGACACGCGCCCCCGCGAGCGCGAGGTCGCCGACTACGTCCATCGCCTTGTGCCGGACGAACTCGTCGGGCCACCGGAGCGTCGTCCCGACGATCTCCTCCGCATCAAGGACGATCGTGTTCTCCGCCGAGGCCCCCTGGATGAGCCCCTTCGCGCGCAGGTCGTCGACCCACGACATCAGACCGAAGGTACGGGCGGGGGCGAGCTCCTGCGCGAACGACGCCGGCGTGACCGTCCAGCGCCCGCTCTGCGCCCCGATCCGCGGATGGGGGAAATCGATCGCGACCTCCACGTCGAGCGTATCGGCGGGCGTCGCCACATACACCGACTCGCCGTCGACGACACGGACCGGCTCGCGGAGACGCAGGACGCTCGGGGTGCCCCCCTGAGAGACGATGCCGGCGCCGACCAGCGCCACGCGGAACGGCTCCGCCGATCCATCGAGGATCGGCGGCTCCGGACCATCCATCTCGATCACGAGGTCGTCGATGGACAATCCGGCGACGGCGGCGAGGACGTGCTCCACGGTGTGCAGCGCGGACGCCCCCTCACCCAGCTGCGTCCGGCGCTCGGCCGCCACGGCCACGCCGACGTGCACCGGAGTCTCCGGTGCGCCCGGCAGGTCCACGCGACGAAATCGGAGCCCCGCTCCCGCGGCCGCCGGCACGAACGTCAGCCGGCACGGCTGGCCTAGGTGCAGCCCCACGCCCTCGAGCGACACGGAGGCGCCGATGGTCAGGCGGCCGGTCACGCGTCGCTCCCCTCGGACGGACCGCCGCCATCGAGGCGACGGAGCACGGCGGGCAGCTTCGCGGCGGCGCCCTGCCGGCGCAGTTCCTCGCGATGCGGGCGCGCCGGGAACCCACTCCACGTCGCGCCGGCAGGCACGTCCTTCAGGACGCCGGCTTTCGCGGTGATCGTCGCGCCACGACCGACGGTGAGATGCCCACCGATCGCCGCCTGTCCCGCCACGCGCACGTCGTCCTCGAGCCGAGCACTACCGGCGATCACGACGCCCGCCGCCATCAGGCACCGACGGCCCACCCGCACGTTGTGCCCGATGTGCACGAGGTTGTCGAGCTTGGTTCCGTCCCCGATCACGGTGTCGTCGATGCTCCCGCGGTCGATCGTGCAGTTCGCGCCGAATTCCACGTCATCACCGACGACGACCCGTCCGACGTGCGGGATCTTGTGATGCCCCGCCGCGTCTGAGACGAAACCGAAGCCATCGCTCCCGATCCGCGTCCCGGCGTGGATCAGCCCGCGGGCACCGATCGCGCAATCGGCGTAGAGCGTCACGTGGCTGACGAGCCGCGTCTCGGCGCCGACGCTGCTCCGCGGGCCGAGATGGCAACCCGGACCGACCCAGGCCCCGGAACCGACCTGCGCGCCGGCCTCCACCACCGCAAAGGCCTCGACGCACGCATCCGGAGCCACGGACGCCTCGGGCGATACGCTGGCCGCTGGATGGATGCCACGGAAGGACGGCGTCGCCGGGGGCGTGAGCGCGCCGAGGACGCGGAGAATCGCCTCGTGCGGACGCGTGACGATCACACGATCCGCCGGCCCCCCGGACGCCTCAGCGAGGTCCGGGGAGACCAACAGCGCGCCCGCACCGGTCGACGCCATCGCCGCGAGGTAGCGCGACGACGCGACGAACGCGAGGTCATCGGCCGACGCCCTGTCGAGCGGCGCCACGCCGGCGATGCGCCGCGTGCCGTCTCCGCGAAGTGTCCCGCCGACGAGCGTCGCGATCGCCGCGAGCTCGAGCGATGTGGACGGCACGCGCGTCACGCTCTCGCGCCCTCGCGCGCGTCCAGCCTCAGGGGCGCCGGACGCCCGCCGGCTGGGTCACCGGACCCGACGGACGAGCCGGAGCCGGGGTGGCCGCCGGCGTCGCCGGACGAGCCGCCGGCGCGGGCGCCGCGGCCGGGACGGCCGTCGGCATCGTGCGGAGCTTGGCGATCACCTTGTCCGAGAGATCGAGGTTCTTGTCCATCGCGACCACGGGGTTCGCCTGCGCCCCCATATCGAAGATCATCGCCACGCCCTCGGCACGACGCACGTCCTCGAGCGCGATCTTGATCTGGTCGAAGAGCGGCTGCATCATCTCGCCCTGCTTCTGCTGCGCCTCGTTCTGCAGCACCTGGAGCGTGTCGCGATACCGGCCGTCGAACTCCTGGAGCTTCGTGAACCGCTCGGTGCGCTGCGCCGGCGTCAGCGTCGCCGAATCCTTCTCGAAGGCGGCGACCATCGCGTTGAGCGAGTCGACCATTGTCTTCTCGCGCGACTGCAGCGCCTCGACCTCGGTGCGGTAGCGCGCCTCGACCTGGTTCCGGCCGGGCATCTCCTGCAGGATCTTGCGGGTATCGACGTAGGCGACCTTCGTCTGGGCCGCGACCGGCGCGGCGAGGAGGGTCAACGGGAGGAGGGCGGCGAGGAGGCCGCGGGTCGGGCGGATCATGGGTGTGCTCCGAAGGGTGGTTAGAAGACCTGGCCGAGCCGGAAGTGCAACTGCCAGCGCGGATCCGGCCGGCCGAGTGCATCACGGCGATCAAAACCGTACGCGTAGTCGATCCCCAGCGGACCGAGCGGCGTGACGGTGGACAACCCGAAACCGGTCCCCCGAAAGAGTCGCGTCGGGTCGAAATCCCGCGGACGCGCCCAGAGGTTGCCGGCGTCGTAAAACCAGTTGATGTAGACCGACTGGTTGAAGCGCAGCCCCACCTCCGCCGTCGAGGCGAAGAACGCGGAGCCAAAGGAGTTTCGTTGAGCGTTGAACGTCCCCGTCCCGGTCGAGAACCCGGTCGGGGTGATGGAGAATTCGGGATACCCGCGCAGCATCTCGCCGAACTGGACGCCGCCGAGCGAGAACTGCTGCGACCAGAAGAAGTCGCCAGGATCACCGAACACCGCGCCGCCACGGCTACTGAGGCCGAAGGTGAGCCGCAGCGGCTGCGTCCCCGGCTTCTTCCCCCCGAGCCGCGCGAGCACGGTGTAATTGCGCCACTCCGTCGTGTAGCGCTGGAAGGTGGCCGTACCGCCGAGCGGTCCGCCGTTCAACGCGACGCTGACCGACTGGAGCTGCCCCTCGGTCGCGAACGGCATGTCGAGTCGCGTGTCCCGACTCACGTCGAACCCGACCGTGCTGCGGAGACACCCGCGACACTGGTTCACTGAGATCGTCC
>Ga0194133_10002638_pt1 | contig 27235 bp, 26 predicted proteins | sample TA2KigOf40mmetaG_FD_155448 | JGI IMG/M metagenome (GOLD analysis project Ga0194133, IMG submission 155448) | Freshwater microbial communities from Lake Tanganyika, Tanzania - TA2015055 Kigoma Offshore 40m | ecosystem: Environmental > Aquatic > Freshwater > Lake | place: Tanzania: Lake... | reverse complement strand
AAGAGTTTCTCTTTCGCCATATTGATCGGACTTATTGTGGGCACCTATTCTTCTATCTTCACTGCATCGGCCTTGGTCCTTGATACGGTGAAGTGGATGGAAGGTCGTTCCAAGCGATAATTGACCTCCAAGAATTAAAGAGGCTTCAATGGCGAACATCGAAGTAGATTCATGGACCCCTGCTGATTTTGAATCGGCAGGGGTTTTGGATTTATTGGCAAGGCAGTCCGTCGAAGGCTTTATAACCGGTTTGCATGCCAGTCCTGATCACGGGTTTTCGGTGGAATTTGCCGAACACCGCTTGTACAATACTGGTGAATCGACCCGGCATATTGATTGGAAATTACTGGCTAGAACCGACAAACTTTTCACCAAGCGCTACGAAGAAGAAACCAATTTAAGAGCGCATTTTTTGCTGGATGCTTCGGCGTCGATGTTTTATCCGGAGGGTACCGGGAGAAAATGGGAATTTTCGATAAGAGCCATTGCCGCCTTGGTGCATTTGTTGGAGAAGCAAAGGGACGCCTACGGGCTCTTGCTTTTTGACAAGGAACTCTGGAGAATTTTGCGCCCTTCCATGGGTAAATCCCATCATCATCGGATGATGTTGCATCTGCAGAAAGCACTGCGCTCCAAGGCAGAGGATTATGGTGGTCAAACCAAGTTGTTGCCGGCCTTGCATGAATTGGCAGAAACCATGCCGCCTCGGTCCATGCTTGTATTGTTTAGTGACTGTTTTGAAACGGGCCTCAATTCCATGGATGAACTTGCCGCTGCATTGCAACACCTTCGGTACAAAAAGCACGAGGTGCTCTTGTTTCATACGGTGGATGAAGCAACGGAATTGGCCTTTGACTGGCCCAACAGGCCCTATACGTTGGTGGATCCCGAAAGTGGGAGGCAATTGCGCTTGAACCCTGCGGAATACAGGGAAGCCTATCGTGATCAGGCCCTAAAGTTTAGAGAATCCTTGCGTCTCCGTTGCGGTCAATTCGGAATTGACCTCATTGAGGCCGACTGCGCTACGGGTCATGTCAAGGTCTTGGAGGCCTTTTTGAGAAAACGTTCCCGCCGAAACCTGTAGTTTTTGTACCAAGCTTCCCCAAGGACCGTGGCGATCAGGATGGCGGTCCCCACATAAAACAAGGGGGACATTCGTTCGCTTTCGCCGAAGAGCCAATACCCTAACACAATTCCGTAAACAGGCTCCATGTTCACCGACAGCACGAAGGTGAAAGGGTCGATTTGCCGCATCAGGCGTATGCTGGCGACAAAGGGATAACACGTACAAACCAAGGCCAGGACAGTAACCCAAAACCAATCCATGGCGCTAAGGCTCAGCCAAGGCCATGGAAAAGGAGGCATTGTTAGGGTACCCGAATTTGGGGTCGAACTCCACCAATACCTGAACAGTAGCCAAAGGCTAATACCCAGCAAACCACCGACCATTTCCCAGAAGGCCACCTGCAACGGCTGAAAGCGTTCGGTTAACTTGGAATTCAAAACCGCAAACCAAGCTGCTAACACGGCGGACAGGCATGCAGTCCACCATGCCAACGGTGCAAAATGCTGTACCTTCATCAGCAGGAACATCGCAAGCATGGCAATGCATGATAAAACGATTTCGCTGATGCCGGGGATCTGTTTTCGATAAAGGGCTTTGATGAGCGAGGCCCACAGCGCGGAGGTGGCCAAGCCGGCCAAGGTCAAGGCGATGTTCGATAGGTCAATGGCATGGTAGAAGGTCACCCAATGCAAGGCGATGATCCACCCTGTTCCTAACAGGGGCCACAGGGATTTCAAAGGCAGCGCCAGAGGAACTCGGGTTGCTGAAGTCCATAATCCGATGATCATGGAGGCGATGGCCATGCGGTTCCAAACCAAATCCAAGGCATGGACCTCGATGAGTTTCCCCAAAATGGCCGTAAAACCCCATACAAAGACGATAAAGTGCATTTCGGCATAGGCCAACCATCCTGCTTTGCGCTGAATCAACGTCATGGATTCCTTCATGCTGCCTATTTAGGGGCCCGGTAGTACAGCCAGGCTGTGCCCATGCCAAACAAAATATTGGGGGTCCAAGCCGCAAGCATAGGCGGGAAATCGCCTTTGATGGCAAAAGTCAGGCTGAATCGTTGCATCACGATAAAGGCAAAGCATAAGCCCAAACCAATCCCTAACACAGGACCTATGCCGCCTCGCTTTTTACGAGTGGAAAGGCTCAAACCCATCAAGGTAAAAAGGATCGCAGAGAAGGGAATGGAGAGTCGGCTGTAATGTTCCACCCAAAAAGGTTCGGTGGCTTCATTACCCTTGCGTTCCAATTCTTGAATATAGCGGAGCAAGTCTTTTCTGCCCAGGAGGTAGGCATCCGAAGCGATGGATTGGTTAAAGTCTTCGGGACGAAAGCCGAGTTTGCGTTGACTCTGTGTTTGGGTAGTGACGGTGAGGCGGGAGCCACTCCAGCGGCGTTCGGTGACTTGCATAAGGTCCCAGCATTGGCCCTTGGAATTCCATCGAATCCGCTCGGCACTGAGCCTGGAGATCAAGCGTCGATGACGGAATCGATCCATGGCCAACCGGTATCCGGTGCTATCGGTATTGGAATACGACTCCAGGTAAACCATGCGACCTGGACCTGTCTGAAATTGTTGATTCCGGGAATGGCTGTAGTAGGGATCCCGAAGGTAAAGACTTTCGAAACGTATCCTGGCTTGATTGGAAGCAGGTAAAACCCAATTGCTCAGGTAATAATTAAGGCCACCGATCAACACAGCGACCCCAAGAAAAGGCATGCAGAGCCGTTGGAATGACCAGCCGGTGTTGAGGACTGCAATGATTTCATTGCGTTCAGCCAAGCGGGCCCCTGTAAAGATGATGGCGATAAAGACAAAGAGGGGGCTGAGTAAATTGGCATAATAGGGGATGAAATGCACATAGTACTCGCTCCAAACCTGGCTTGCTCCCAAGGAGTGTTTCAAGAAGCCATCCAGCTTTTCGGTAAGATCAAATACGATTGCTATAACAATGAAAACACCCAAAGCCCCCGCGTAATTGCTCAGGTACATTTTCGCCAAGTAGCCATCCAGCTTTTTCATCGCAATGATTGGGGGCCTGTGGAGGACTCGTGTTGATCCAAGTGCACCGGGCCAATTTGACGCATGAGCCGTTGAATTTTGGAGGCTCTCCGTTGCAGGTAGGGACTGGGTTGGCCTGGATTGCGTTGCCGAGGGTTGGGAAAGGCTGCGACCAACAAAGCAGCTTGCCGTTTGCTCAAATCTTCAGCGCTTTTATGAAAATAGGCTTGGGATGCAGCTTCGGCACCGTAAATGCCAGGACCCATTTCAATGCTGTTGAGGTACACCTCCATAATTCGCCGCTTGGACCACAGCAATTCAATCGTAACCGTGAAATAGGCTTCCAAACCTTTTCGTAAATAATTACGAGCCGGCCAGAGAAAAATATTTTTGGCAGTTTGTTGGGAAATCGTTGATCCACCCAGCATGCGCTTGTTGCCTTTTTGATTCCTCCGGTAGGCACGTTGCAGGGCCTCAAAGTCAAAGCCATGATGTTCCATGAAATATTGATCCTCGGTGGCCACAGCCGCTTGGATCAAATGAGGAGAAATTTGCTCCAACGGCACCCAATCCCTGTACCATCGGTGGGCTTGGCCTTCTTGGGATTCCTCCATCAGCCTGATGAACATCAGCGGCGTAAAGGGAATTGGAACCCAGCGGTAAAGCAGGGTCAACCCCAACGAAAACAGCCATAACCCCAAGAAAAATCGAAAAACTTTGCGAATCATTTGAATCTTTTGAGCCAGGGCCATGGGTAACCTGGGTCTCGCAGGTCCATTGGAGTCCAAAGATGCATCGTTTCTTAAACAAATCCAAGACGATGCTTGTTAGCTAATCCGAAACAATTCATCATTTTCACTACCATTTGGCCTCCCAAACCCCATCTTTGCCTTGAAATTTTCCTTGATCTTCCCATCATTTCTTAAATTCCTTTCGGTAGCCACTATGATCGCCTGCTCCACCATAGAATCCAAATCTTTGGAGGGTGCTGAGAAAAAAACCGATATTCCTATGAATTTCTACGATTTGCAAGCTGAAGACCTTCAAGGTCAAAAAATTTCGTTCTCCCAGTTTCGGGGGAAAAAGGTACTGTTGGTCAATACCGCCTCGGAATGTGGATTTACCCCTCAATTGGCGGAGCTCCAAAAGCTCCAAGATCGATACCAAGGCCGGTTGGTGGTGGTCGGAATTCCTACCAACGACTTTGGTGGCCAGGAGCCGTTGGGTAATTCCGAGATCGGTGCTTTTTGTACGCGCAATTACGGGGTCAATTTTTTGCTGCTAGCCAAAGGCAGCACCCGAGGTACCGGTCAACATCAGGTCATTCGTTGGCTAACGACCAAGAGCCTCAACGGGGTCTCTTCCTCCAAGGTATGGTGGAATTTTCAGAAATACTTGGTGGATGAGCAAGGTCAATTGATGAATTGGTATTTGCCCACCACCTCTCCGCTGGCATCACGATTGGTCCGCAAAATCGAAGGGCGATGATCAGCGATGCCTCTTTTGTGGGGCATCATCCCCGCTTCAAGGCGTTGGTGCATCGTCGGCTTCGCAAAGGTTGGGGCCTGGGAATGGCCACGTTGATCATGGGTGCTTGGGCTCTGTTCCTCCTCTTGGCTTGTTCGCGTTCATGGTCTTGGCAGAACCCGTCGTTGTATCCCGCCATGGCGTTGCAGACCTTCCTCTTCACAGGCTTATTCATTACCGCTCATGACGCCATGCACGGCACGGTTTCATTGAATCCCGTCTTCAACCGCTGGATAGGAAGATTGTGCCTCTGGGCATTTGCGTTTAATTCCTGGAACAGAATGTTGCCCGATCACCACCGGCATCATCGCCATGTGGGTACCGATGAGGATCCTGATTTTGGACCACCACGCTTCGGGGCCTGGTTCTTCGGTTTCGTATCCCATTATGTGCGTTGGTACCAGATTCTGCTCTGTGCTATTCTCTTTAACTACCTTCAGTGGTTGGGGGTTCAGGGTTCCTCCATGGTTCAGTTTTACATCATTCCCTCATTCTTGAGTTTGCTCCAATTGTTTTACTTTGGAACTTATTTACCTCATTTCTCTGACCCCGGAAGAGGTTTGGTTCCTAACAATGCACATCGCTCTCGAACCCAGCAAGCCAGGCATCTTTGGGCCTTTCTGACTTGTTATTTTTTTGGATACCATTGGGAGCATCACGAAGCTCCTGCTACGCCATGGTGGATGTTGCCTTTAACCAAGAGTTCTCCATTTTCATGAAATATTTATATTCAATTCTCATCGCTCTACCTTTAGTCCTTGCAGGATCAGCCCAAACTTGGGCCCAAAAAGGCAAAATCACCGGAAGGGTGAAGGATGCGATCACGGGTCAGGTCATTCCCTTTGCCAATGTGATTATTCCTGGCACAACCCAAGGTACCACAACGAACGATTTGGGGGTTTACACCTTGGAACAGCTGGACAGGGGATACTATAACATCACCGTTTCTTTTCTGGGTTATAAGTCCAAAACCTTTTTTGAGATCCAAGTTAGCGATGCGAGGGTAGCCCTTTTGGATGTGGAGTTGGAAACGGACAGCAGGGCCCTACAAGCGGTGGAGGTGCAGGCTTCGGCATTCTCGCGTACCGACGAAAGCCCCTTGTCGCTTCGCAATATTGGGGTTGCCGAAATTCAGCGAAATCCTGGAGGCAACCGGGATATTTCCAAGGCCATACAGTCCTTACCGGGGGTTTCGTCCGGGGTGAGTTTTCGCAACGATATCATTATTAGAGGGGGTGCCCCGAACGAAAATCGTTTTTACTTGGATGGGGTAGAGGTTCCCGTTATCAATCACTTTGCAACCCAAGGCAGTTCAGGTGGTCCGGTGGGTATTATCAATGTGGACATGATTCGTGAAGTGGACTTCTATTCCGGAGCCTTCCCGGCCAACCGCGGTAATGCATTGAGTTCTGTATTTGAGTTCAAACAAAAAGACGCCCGCAGCGATAAAGCCGCCTTTCGTTCCATTGTGGGGGCCAGCGATATTGGTTTAATCGCCGAAGGACCCCTTGGCCCCAAAACCACCTATGTGCTTTCGGCAAGGCGCAGTTACCTTCAATTTCTTTTTTCGGCCATAGGCTTGCCCTTTCTTCCGACCTTCAACGGTTTTCAGGCCAAGGTGAAACACCAAATTGACAACCAAAACGAATTGTATTTCATAGGCCTAGGGGCGATCGATCAGTTTCAATTGAATACCGATCTCAACTTAAGTTACGATCCCTTGCTTAATCCCAAGATCAAAACCTTTACCGATACCGAATTGGTGGACCAACAACGGTATATCCTTGGCTATCTCCCGGTGACCACCCAATGGAACTATACCAACGGCTTGGTTTACAAACATTACGCCAAAACCGGGGTGATGACTTTTGTGCTAAGTCGCAATATGCTCAACAATGTGCAATACAAACATTTGGGCAATAACGAGGATAGTGTCCGCCTTCAAGACTATGTTTCCCAGGAGAGCGACAATAGGTTTCGCTTTGAACACCAACTGCGTAGTTCGACCGGGTATAAAATTTCCTACGGTTTGAGCTTGGAACGCTCGAGGTATTTTGTTCGTAACCAATCCAAGGAATTGGTGACCGATACCTCCAATGCGGGTAATCCCCCTCAATTGGTTTCCAGGTCCTTTGAAAGCCTCCTGCGCTTTAATCGTTGGGGTATTTTTGGACAAGTGTCGCGCTCTTATTTCGGTGAACTTTTGGTGACTTCCGTAGGGGTACGTATGGACGGTTGCGATTGGGCCAATTCGACTTCCAATATGTTGGAACAATTTTCTCCTCGCTTATCCTTGTCGTACAATTTTGCTCCACGTTGGACGATCAATGCCAACACGGGGATGTATTATCAACTCCCTTCCTATACGCTGCTGGGTTTTCGAAACGAAAAGGGTGAACTGCTCAACCAACGCAACGGCCTTAAGTACATGAACAACAGCCATTGGGTGGCCGGTTTGGAATACTTCGGAGGTAAGACGTTCAAGGCAACCCTGGAGTCTTTTTATAAATTGTATTCCGATGTTCCGGTTTTGCAGGATCGGGGGATCAGCCTTGCCAATTTAGGAGCTGATTTTGGGGTTATCGGGAATGAGCCCGCCTTGTCCCTTGGCGCTGGCAAAACCTACGGTTTGGAACTCATGCTTCAACAGAAGCTCAATAAGGGTTTTTATGGCATTATGGCGTTGACTTGGGTTCGTTCACTTTTTGACAATCGTTCGCCGGCCAATTCGACACTTGACCCAAAATTGACCCCATCGGCCTGGGATAATCGTTATTTGTTAACCCTTACAGGTGGTAAAATTTTTGCCAAAAATTGGGAAATCGGGGTACGTTTTCGTTATGTCGGGGCTCCTCCGTTCACACCTTTTGATAGCGCATCCCTCAACAAAGTCATATGGAATCAATTTGGGCGATCTACTTTGGATTTTAATCGATTGAATAGCCAACGTAGCGGAGCCACCATGCAATTGGACCTGCGAGTAGATCGTAAATGGGAGTTTAAAGGTTGGGCATTGAATCTGTATCTTGATATCCAAAACGCTCTCAACCAGCAGACCTTGGGACCTCCATTTTTGGTCGCCGCGAGGGATCGTGGAACCGGGGCTTTGTTAACAGACCCCAATCAATCGGATCGTTACCTGCCTTCTGAATTGCCGAATACAGCAGGTCAATTGTTGCCTACGGTTGGCATTATTGTGGATTTTTAGGAGGACGGTTCCAAGGGCTGAAATTTTGAGCTTCGAGTAGGGTTGCTTTCCAATCTCCTCGGAAAGTCAAGGCACGGTCGTCTATATAAACATCGGCCATCGGCTTTCCGAAATTCCATAAACGATCGTAGGGGATCCCGTGATGATCCAACCATGTTTTCATAGCTTGATCTTGGGCTTTTTCTTGGTCTTTGTGGTACAATTTGTTACTACGGGTGGAGAAGATATAAATTTTCCAACCCATGTCTTTCATGGCTTGCAAGGCCTCACGACTACCTTCTACGGGTTCATCGTAAATTTGCCCGTCCTTCCATCCTTCGCTGTATCGGTGCAGGACTCCGTCAAAATCAATTGCTACGGTCATTGGTGGGGTATTTTCAGGGTTTGGGTTGGTTTCGCTACGAAAGGTCGTCTCAAGGCTTGTGAATATAGGCTCGATGCGAGCTCGTTCGAATTGTATCTTCGTGCTTGAATCTTGAAATTACCGAAGAAGTCCCGTATTTCCCTTGACCAAGAACGCTGATACCTCCCGATCAGGGCATCCGCCCCATCATCAACACGAAACTTCCTTGCATGGCACGGATACCGGCCTTCCTTTGTCTGTCTCCAGGTATATGGGAGAATTGGTTTATGGCGGAATTGACGGTTCTGTCACCACTTTTGCGGTGGTATCCGCTGCAGCGGGGGCTGGGCTTTCCACCGCGGTGGTTTTGATCCTGGGCTTGGCCAACCTTATTGCAGACGGATTCGCAATGAGTGTGGGCGCTTACCTCAGTAAACAAACCGAACGCGATAATTACCGGAAACATCGTGAAATTGAGGCCTGGGAAGTGGATCATTTGCCAGAGAAGGAGCGCGAAGAAATTAGGGAGATTTACGCAAGGAAGGGGTTCGAAGGGGACCTTTTGGACAAGGTGGTGGATACCATTACCGCGGACAAAGAGCGTTGGATTGATGTCATGATGAAAGAAGAACTGGAAATGGTCGAAGATACCCGATCCCCTTTGGCATCGGCTGCCGCCACCTTTGCCTCCTTCGTGGTGGTGGGCACTGTTCCTTTGCTGGCTTTTGTGGTGCATGCATTTTGGAACCCATCAGGTCTTCATCTTGCTGCACCGCTTACCTTGTTTTGGATAGCAACGGCGATGACTTCGGTAGGCTTTGTGGTGATTGGTTGGATGAAATCCAGGGTAACGAATATCACCCCGTGGCGAGGAATGCTGGAGACTTTGGTGTTGGGATCAGCTGCCGCAACATTATCTTTTATAGCGGGATTCCTACTTGAAAAATGGCTAGGCGCCTTGTAGTTAATCGATGTTACAAACAAGAAATAGAACGAATATGATTCCTGAACTTAAGTTTTCCAAGGCTCCTACCTCAGCAGCCATCGCCAAGGTTTACGGGGATCTTGCTACCCTTAAAGCCTCATCCTTGCCTGCTGATTGGCTTAAGGTGATGGAGCATCACGGTTATCCTGAAGGTGAATGGATCCAAGTAGCCCTCGCTCCCGGGGCAGCTTGGCTGTACATTGCTCGCCAAGCGGCAACTCGTTATGGGGTTGATGGGGAATATCGGGCTTTGGAAGAATTCAGAAAGGCGGGTTATCGTTTGGAGCGCCTTTGTAAAGGACACAAAATCAAATGCCTTCAGACCGAGTTTCAACCATCCCAAGGCCATGAAGCCCTCTTGGAAGGTTTGCTTTTGAGTTCATATCGATTTGACCACTACCTCAAGTCTTCCAAAAAATCTGCAGCGGGTAAAGCTTCCACCGAAAAGGAATTGAAACGCCTTACAGTACATCCTGTTAACCTTGGGAAGGAGGTATTATTGGAACTTTTGGAGCTTTGCCGTGCCGTTTTCAAGGCAAGGGATTTGGTGAATGAGCCTCAATCGGTTTTGGGGGCGGTGGAATTGGCAAAGGCCTTCAAGGCCATGGGTAAAGAGTCCGGGTTCAAGGTAAATGTCTGGAACCATGCCCGAATTCAGCAGGAGGGCATGGGGGGGATCTTGGCGGTGAACCGTGGATCAGTTCGTCCACCGACTTTTACCATCATGGAGTATAAACCAACGGGCGCAGTCAACAAACAGCCCATAGTCTTGGTCGGTAAAGGGGTGGTTTACGATACGGGAGGTCTTAGCCTTAAGCCCACAGCGGGAAGTATGGATTCTATGAAATGCGATATGGCCGGTGCAGCCGCTGTGGGTGCAACCATGCAAGCCATCGCTAAGAACAGATTACCGGTTTATGTAATTGCCTTGGTCCCCGCTACGGACAATCGGCCTGGAGGGGATGCCTATGCCCCTGGAGATATAATTCGAATTTCGGACGGTACCACGGTGGAGGTTTTGAACACCGATGCGGAGGGACGTTTGATCTTGGCGGATGCCCTGCATTATGCCAAGAGATTCAAGCCCGAATTGGTGGTGGATCTGGCTACCCTCACAGGCTCAGCTGTGATGGCTTTGAGTTCACATGCCACGCCTTGCATGGGAACGGCTGATCGGGCCCAGACGCAGGCTATGGTGGATGCAGGATTTCGTTGTTATGAAAGGCTTGTGCCCATGCCTATCTGGGAGGAGTACGGTGAAATGATCAAAACATCCGTGGCTGACCTCAAGAATATAGGTGGTAGGGAAGCGGGAGCGATCACCGCAGCCAAATTCCTTGAACATTTTACTAATTACCCTTGGCTTCATTTGGATATTGCCGGGCCTGCCTTTCTTGATGCAGAGAGTACATACCGCTGCAAACACGGTACCGGTCATGGGGTTCGCTTACTGTATGCATACTTGCGTCATCGGGCCTTGATGCCCAAGGCTCCTGTCCAAGCGGCCGTCTCTCGCGCTTCCTCCAAATTCAACAAAAAATCACAATGACCTCCAATTTAGAGCCTAAGAAGGTCATTGGCTTCAGTTCAGGAGACCTTAACGGTGTGGGTCTTCCATTGTTAATGAAGATTTTTACCGATCCTCGGATATTGCAAATGTGTACCCCCATATTGTACGCATCGGGCAAAGTGGTAGGCTTTTACCGCAAAGACATGGGCCTGCAGGATTGGAATTACAACATGATTCAGGAGTCATCCCAGGCCCATCCTCGTAAATTCAATTTGATCAATTGTTGGCAAGAAGAGCTCAACATCCAACCGGGAGTGGCTGATCCTAAATTATCGCGTTTTGCAAGGATTTCTCTCCATCGAGCTACGGTCGATTGCCTCCACGGTCGTATCCATGGATTGGTGACCTTGCCGATAGATAAGAATCTTATGCAGTCCGAGGAATTTCAATTCCCTGGACATACCGAGTTTCTCGAAGATGCCTCTCGATCGCACGGTGCAGCTCAGGCCAAATCCTTGATGTGGTTGGTAGCGGATTCCTTGAGGGTGGCCACCTTGACCGGGCATGTACCGCTGCAGGAGGTTCCCGAACGAATTACCCAGGCATCATTTGTACACAAAATCAAGGAAATGCAATCCTCGCTGGCTCTGGATTATGCCATTAACAAGCCACGAATTGCTGTGCTTGGTCTAAATCCCCATGCGGGTGACGGCGGCCTCCTGGGCCAAGAAGAAATGAACATCATCCAACCGGCCATTCGGCAGATGAGGGAACAGGGGATGTTGGTTTTCGGTCCCTACGGTGCCGATGGGTTTTGGGGAACCGGGGCTTGGTCCAAATTTGATGCGGTCTTGGGGATGTACCATGACCAAGTCCTTATTCCTTTCAAGACCTTGGCTTTTGAACATGGGGTAAATTTTACCGCTGGGCTTCCCATCGTTCGTTGTTCTCCGGATCATGGACCCGCTTTTGAAAAGGCAGCTGAACGCAAGGCCAGCCCATCCTCGCTTTTGCATTCCATATTTTGCGCTTTGGATCGTATCCGTATGCGGGCTGAGCAAGAAGATTTGGCGGCCCATGCCTTGGTTAAATCAAGGTCAAATCAAGAATTAGAGCCTTCAGAGTAGGCTTGAAGGCTTAAAGCCCCAAATTTTGCGTATTTTTGCGGCCCTGATATGAAGGCCCATAGCCCTTTTGCTGCTTACGATATCCCCCTGCAGGCCATGCCTAACGGGGAGCATCGCTATTCCTTTGCGTTGAAGGGGGATTTTTTTCGGCTTTTTGAGGCCTCTTTGATCACCGAGGCTCAAATCCAGGTCGACCTGCAAATTCAGCGCATGGGGGCTCGATTGGACTGCAACTTTCGTTCGCAAGGGAGCGTGCAAGTCGGTTGCGCCCGCTGTTTGGAGCCTTTGGGATGGCCAATCCAAGACGAATCACACCTCGTTGTCCAATGCAGCGACAGCGTTTCGGAGCTTGATTCAGACGAAATTCTCGTTTTGCCAAGTGGAGAAATTTTCTGGAATGTGGCTCAATTCATTTACGAGAGCATACACTTGCATTATCCGCTCCGAGCGGTATGCGATGAGGCTGCTCTGCCATGCCAATCCCAAGAACCTTGGTCTGAACAAGGTCTGCTCACCTACCAAACTTCCGATAACGTCCCCACCGATCCGCGTTGGGATAGCCTCAAACATGTTAATTTTCAATAGCCATGCCAAATCCTAAACACCGCCATTCCAGAAGTCGCCGTGATAAGCGCCGCGCCAACGACCATGCTGCCTTGGCAACCCTGGCAACCTGCCCAACAACCGGCCAGCCTCATCTTTTTCATAGGGCTCATTGGTTCGAAGGCAAAATGTATTACAAGGGTAAGGTCGTTATCGATACCCAAGCGTAATTGCTTCGGTCATAATGACCTCCAATTTATCGCCTACCGTGATGGCGGCCATCACCGGCGTTCATGCTTGGGTGCCACCTCATGTGGTCACCAACCAGGATTTAACTCGGTATATCGACACAACGGACGAGTGGATTTACACGCGTTCCGGGATACGTGAGCGTCGATGGTTGCAAGACGATTCCCTTGCCTCCTCGGATTTGGGGGTAGAAGCGGTCAAAGGCTTGCTTGCCAAAAAGGGCATGAGTCCTCTCGATATTGATTTGATTATTTGTTGCACGGCGACGCCGGATATGTTGTTCCCTGCTACTGCCAACATTATTTCAGATAAAATTGGCGCCCATAATGCGGTAGGTTACGATCTATCCGCTGCCTGCTCAGGTTTCCTTTATGGGCTGAGTACCGCCACGGCCTTTGTCGAATCCGGTAGATTTCGCAGGGTAGTTGTCGTGGGAGCCGACAAAATGACCTCCATCATTAACCTGGAAGATCGAGCTACAGCCTTTCTCTTTGGTGATGGAGCGGGTGCTGTTTTGGTTGAGCCCAGCGTAAACGAGTTCGGGATCCGGGATATTCTCCTCAAAAGTGACGGTTCTGGTCGTCATTACCTGTACCAGAAGGGCGGAGGATCGCTGAGACCAGCCTCGCATGAAACCGTGGATAATCGAGAACACTTTTTACATCAAGAAGGGAAAACGGTTTTCAAATTTGCAGTAACCGGCATGGCCGATGTGGCCGCTGAAATCATGGAACGAAACCAACTAAAGCCGGACGATGTTGCTTGGTTGGTTCCGCATCAAGCCAACAAGCGCATCATTGATGCTACCAGGGATAGAGCAGGTCTTCCGGAGTCCAAGGTTATGGTCAACATTGATCGCTACGGCAATACCACCAACGGTACCATCCCAATTTGCCTATGGGAATGGGAATCTCAGCTTAAACCCGGGGATAATTTAATTCTTGCCGCTTTTGGTGGGGGATTTACTTGGGGATCCATTTGGCTTCAATGGGCGTATTCAACTCCATAATTTAATTCATTATCCGCATGGCATCAACATCAGAATTTCGCAACGGCCTTTGCCTCAAGTTCAACAACGACATTTATCAGGTAGTTGAATTCCTGCATGTCAAACCCGGCAAAGGTGCGGCCTTTGTGCGTTCCAAACTCAAGAGCTTGACCAACGGAAGGGTTCTGGAAAACACTTTTCCCGCAGGGGCCAAGATCGATCCTGTTCGCGTTGAAACTCGCGAGTATCAATTCATCTACAAAGACGACTTGGGTTACCATTTTATGGATTCCGAGTCGTTTGAGCAAAACTCTTTGGAGGAATTCAAGATTAATTCGCCTCAATTTTTACAAGAAGGGGCTGTTTGTCTTGTTCTCGTGAATACCGAGGATGAATCGGTCCTGACCTGCGAATTGCCCCATCACATCGAAATGACGGTTACCTACACGGAACCCGGTTTGCGTGGCGATACGGCCTCAGGAACAGCTTTGAAAGCGGCAATCGTGGACGACGGCCCAACGGTTCAGGTACCTTTGTTTGTGAATCAAGGCGATAAGATCAAAATCGACACCCGTACTGGCGATTATGTGGAAAGGGTGAAGTAGATTCGTTAAGTTTAGTCTGTTATCTTTTCAAAAGCAACGTTATGGAAATCAAAGAAATTCAAGAATTAATCCGTTTTGTCTCCAAATCGGGGGTTTCAGAAGTGGAAATCGAGAAAGAAGGTTTCAAAATTCATATCAAAACGCGGTCATCGATGCCTGGATCCCAGGTTTCTGCCATCGCACCCGCAACAGCTCCTGTTGCTCCCATGATGTCGGCCTCGGTACCTTCGATGATCCCTGCTGCTGAACCGGCCTTGGCAACATCGAATAACGCGGGATCATCCACTCCATCAGGCACCATGGTCAAAGCGCCGATGGTGGGTACCTTCTATCGTTCAGCTGGACCTGACAAGGAAGCCTTTGTGAAAGTGGGGGATAAGGTCCAAACAGGGCAGACGCTATGCATCATAGAAGCCATGAAATTGTTCAACGAAATCGAAGCTGAATTTGGTGGAACGGTTATGGAAATTCTTGCAGAGAATTCTGCACCGGTTGAATTCGATCAGCCATTGTTTGTGATTGCACAATCCTAATTACCTGCCGTGTTCAAGAAAATTCTCATCGCCAATCGTGGTGAAATTGCATTGCGAATTATTCGCACCTGCAAAGAGATGGGCATTCAAACCGTAGCGGTATACTCCACAGCGGACAGGGACAGTCTTCATGTTCGTTTTGCGGACGAGGCCGTGTGCATTGGCCCTCCCAAATCAGCTGATTCCTACCTCAATATTCAACAGATCCTTGCGGCTGCAGAGATCACCAACGCGGATGCGGTTCATCCTGGGTATGGTTTTCTCTCCGAAAACGCTCGTTTCGCTGAGGTCTGTAGGGATTATAACATTAAGTTTATTGGACCAACGCCTGAAGCCATTCGGAGCATGGGCGACAAAATCACCGCCAAAGAAACCATGAAAAAGGCAGGTGTACCCACGGTCCCTGGATCCGATGGTTTGTTGAGTTCGGACGCTGAAGCCAAAGCCCTTGCCAAAGAAATTGGATACCCTGTGATCGTGAAGGCAACCGCTGGCGGTGGGGGTAGGGGAATGAGGGTGATTTGGAAAGAAGAAGAGCTTGTTCCTGCAATGGAATCGGCTCGCATGGAAGCGGCCGCGGCCTTTGGGAACGATGGGTTGTACATGGAGAAGTACATCGAAGAGCCTCGGCATATCGAAATCCAAGTCGTTGGCGACCAATTTGGTAAGGCATGCCATCTTAGCGAACGCGATTGTTCTATTCAACGTAGGCACCAGAAGTTGATCGAAGAATCTCCTTCGCCGTTCATGACCGATGAGCTACGAACCCTAATGGGAGAGGCCGCAGTTCGAGGTGCAATGGCTGTTCAATACGAAGGCGCAGGTACTATAGAGTTTTTGGTGGATAAGTACCGTAACTTTTATTTCATGGAGATGAACACCCGAATCCAGGTGGAGCATCCGGTGACCGAGGAAGTTATCGATTATGATCTTATCAAAGAACAAATTAAAGTATCCGCGGGAATACCGATCTCAGGCAAAAGTTATGTTCCCAAAATGCACGCCATCGAGTGCCGGATTAATGCAGAAGATCCTTACAATGATTTTAGGCCTTCCCCAGGCAAAATTACCACTTTGCATGTCCCTGGAGGTCATGGTGTCCGTGTTGACACCCATATTTATTCGGGTTATGTTATACCACCTTATTACGATTCCATGATTGCCAAATTAATTACCGTGGCCCAAACCAGGGAAGAAGCCATTGCGACCATGGAAAGAGCACTCTCTGAATTTGTTGTGGAAGGTGTGAAAACGACTATCCCCTTTCATCAAAAAATGCTTAAAGACCCTAATTTTCTTTCCGGAAATTTCAATACTCAGTATTTGAATCATTGGAAAATGTCATGAGTCAGGTTGAGCCCATCCAAGTTTTTGCGGAATCCACGCCGAACCCAACAGTGATCAAATTGATCACCAACAGGGCTTTATTGCCTGGGCATTTGTTGGAGATAAACCGTTCCAACGATCTTGGATTGAGCCCATTGGGATCCAGATTGCTGGAGTTCGAAGAAATTGTTTCGGTCATGATTTCCAATTCGTTCGTTTCCTTGACGCGACAGCCTCATGCAGAATGGTCTGATCTCACTGCGGTCTTGAGGGATTTCATGATCCATTACCTGCAATCCGATTTGCCTTTAGTGGATAAAGCCTTATGGGAAATTCATGGATCTTCCTTGGCCATTGATGCAAGCAGTAACGTGGTGACCCGTCTTGAAAATGATGTGGATGAATCTTTGGCCAACGACCCTGTAGGGGTTAGTTTCCAACGTAATCCACAGATTGAATCCAAAATCGAAGAAATCCTAAAGGATTATATACAACCTGCTGTAGAACAAGATGGGGGCGCCATCCAGTTCAAGTCGTTCAACCCTGAATCGGGCCTTGTCAAGGTCGTGCTGCGTGGCGCATGCAACGGTTGTCCCTCCGCTTCGCTAACCCTCAAGGCCGGAATTGAAAATCTTCTGAGGCGAATGGTTCCGGAAGTGAAGGAAGTCGTTGCGGATTAACCTGCGTCAAACCAAAAGCTTACGGCTTTTCTTCATAAGGGATGAATCCAAAACTTAGTGAAGATTTTTATGATCGTCTCCTCCATTCATGGGAAGCCGATGATTTTGAGGTAAATGCCTCGCATGATTGGGGTAGGTTATGGGATAAGGAGTGCAAGGATCAGGGCGTACAATATAATATATGTTACCAAAATAAATTGGTACCTGCCTACTCGGCTTTTTCTGAATCCGCAGCGACCTCTTTGGAGTCAGATAAAGTGGAAGTATCTGAGTCTTTGACAACCCATAGACCCAATGAAGGTTGGCGAATTGGGTCGTTAATTTCATGCAACCAAGGTTCCTTGTCCTCCTTGATTCAGGAGGCATTGGATGGAGGGGCAGATGCTTTAGCCTTGGTGGGTGACCTGCCAACGATTTCTGAGTTTATGGCTGCCTCCGTAGGTATAGGTTGGAATTATTTATTGGCCGATTTCCGCGATTGGGACTACGAATCCTCCTTGAAATTGTGGGAGCATTGGTGCTTAAAAAGCGATGTTGTTCCATCGGAATTGGAATTACAGGGTGAATTGTGGGGATGCAATTCCTTGTTAAACGCTTCAAGTGTTTCGGAATATCAGGCTACCTTGCGTGAATCGGTGCAGAAAGCCGTTAACCATGCTAGGAAGTTTCCAAAGGCATCTCCTGTTTTGTTCAGGGAAGAAGCTTTGTTGAAGGTTGGATTGCAGTCTTGGGAGACCATTGCGGTGATTTTAACCATGACCGCGGACTGGTTGGAAACCTGGGGCAAGGGTGAGCCCCTTCCGCCCCTTGCGGTAGAACGTTGTCCAGGGGTTAAGTTGATGGAAGAGATTGCTTTGCAAGCAGTTGTTGGAAAGGCCTTTAAGGAGTTATGTCCTTCCTCCCTGACTGTTCGGCATATGGCCAGACCAAGATTGGAGGGTAAAGAAGGGCTCGAAGGTTCCCGTGAACTGTTGGGTATGTCTATGGCAGTACTATCGTCTGCCATTGGTGGTGCAAACACTATTTTTCTCCCGGACCTGAATGGTACTTTGAAAGGAATTTCCAGTGACGATCGACGTCGTATACCTCGGAATTTGCAACTATTGTTACGGGATGAAGCCATGTTGGCCAAGTCCACGGGCATGGTCCGAGGTGCGGCTACGGTGGGTGTCTTGGAGAAAGCCGCATGGGAGTCCATTTCAGAAGTTTTGGCCCAAATTCAAAACCAAGGTGGCGCTTTTGCTTGGTTGAAGTGGCGTCTTGCTGCAACGGAATCCACCCTCCTGCCCAAAGATGCATCCATCACCGCCTATCCTTGGATCAAGCAGGTTGCCGCCAAAATACAGGGGACTCCAAACGCCCTTGTTCCAAATTGGGAATCCGGTACTGCACCCTATGTGCGAGGACCCTATGCGAGCATGTACACCCAAAGGCCATGGACCGTAAGGCAATACGCAGGCTTTAGTACCGCGTCGGATTCCAATGCCTTTTACAAACGAAATTTGGCAGCTGGCCAAAAGGGTCTCTCGGTTGCCTTCGATTTACCGACCCATCGAGGCTATGATTCGGATCACCCACGAGCTGTAGCTGACGTTGGGAAGGCTGGCGTTGCTATTGATTCGATCGAGGACATGAAATGTTTATTCAAGGATTTGCCCTTGGACCAATTGTCGGTAAGCATGACCATGAACGGGGCCGTTGTTCCGGTTTTGGCCTTCTTTGTTGCCGCGGCCCAAGAAAGTGGGGTATCCCCGGATAAGCTCACGGGAACAATCCAGAACGATATCCTCAAGGAGTTCATGGTTCGCAACACCTACATCTATCCTCCTGCATACTCCATGCAAATTATTGCAGAGGTTTTTAGGTATTGCTCCAAGAAAATGCCGAAGTTTAATTCCATCAGCATTTCCGGCTACCATATGCACGAAGCGGGGGCTCCTGCCGAATTGGAATTGGCCTATACCCTTGCCGATGGCATGGAATATCTGCGATACGGAATGCAGGCGGGTCTTGATATCGATGATTTTGCTCCAAGGTTATCCTTCTTTTGGGCAACAGGAATGGATTTTGTGAGCGAAATCGCCAAGCTCCGCGCGGGCAGGTTGTTATGGTCCAGAATCACCAGGGAATTTGGGGCCAAGGATCCCAAGTCCATGGCCTTGCGTACCCATTGCCAGACCTCCGGATGGAGCTTGACTCGGCAGGATCCTTACAACAACATCACCAGAACCTGTGTCGAAGCCTTGTCCGCGGTCTTGGGGGGAACCCAAAGCCTGCACACCAATGCACTTGACGAAGCTATTGCGCTCCCCACCGATTATTCCGCCAAAATCGCCAGAGATACCCAATTGTTCTTGCAACGGGAATCCGGGTTATGTCAATGGGTGGATCCTATGGGTGGATCTTTTTTGTTGGAACAACGAACACAAGATTTGGTCCGAGGAGCCTTGATTCGAATCCAAGAAATTGAAGAATCAGGGGGGATGACTCGAGCCATGGAAAGTTCATTGCCCAAACGGCGCATCGAGGAAGCCGCTGCCATCAAACAGGCCCGTATCGATACGGCTGCGGAAATTATCGTGGGCGTGAATGCCTACCACATGCCGGAATCGGCTTCATCCCTGGATATTCCCTTGCTCAAGGTGGATCATCAAGCGGTATTTGCGAACCAAAAGGCCTCGTTGGAACATCTCCGCGTAACCCGCGATTCCAAACGAGTGCAACATTGCCTAGATGCCTTGACCGAATGTGCCCTTCGAATGAAGATGGCTGGCGAATTGCAGGCCCAAGGTCAGGCGGTACCGAACGCTGGCTATGGGCTTATGGATTTGGCCGTGGAAGCGGCTCTGGAAAGAGCTTCCTTGGGTGAAATTTCCTCGGCTCTTGAGTTGGCGTTTGGCAGATATACCGCCAAGCCTTTTACTTTGCAAGGGGTTTATGCCCGTCAAATCATGAACGATCCTTCGTTTGAATCGGCGCGTATAGCGGTCGAGGCCTTTGAAAGCCGACAAGGTAGAAGGCCTCGAATCCTGGTGGCTAAACTGGGCCAAGATGGTCACGACCGTGGAGCCAAAATTATCGCCACAGGATTTGCGGACCTGGGATTTGATGTGGACCTGGGGCCTTTGTTCCAAACCCCGGAAGAATGTGCCAAACAAGCGGTCGAGAATGACGTCCATTGGGTGGGTGTTTCCTCCTTGGCCGCGGGACATTTGACCTTGATTCCGGCCCTCATGCAAGCTTTGCACCATCTTCAAGCCGACCATATACAGGTGGTCGTGGGTGGTGTTGTTCCGCCGGAGGATTATGAACCTCTCAAGCTGGCTGGTGTCCAATCTGTTTTCGGTCCCGGTACACGCTTATCCGAGGCAGCCATCGAAATCCTGCAAGGAAATTTTAACAAGACCGATTCTCGTTAGTGATAGGCATTCGATGATAACGATTTAGGGCATGGATGTTCATCAACTGTTTGAGGGTTTGATTCGTAGGGAGCGTTTGGCTCTCGCCAGAGCCATAACATTAGTCGAAAGCAATAAAGCTGAAGATCGTAAGGCAGCTACCGAGTTGATGATAGGGGTGGACAAACAACTACAAAGCAATCCTCATCAGAACACCGGTAATCAGCTTCCTGCACGATGGACGATGGCCATTACGGGGCCGCCGGGAGCAGGCAAAAGCACCTTTATCGACAAATTAGGCAGGCATTTAATCGATCGCGGTCATCGCGTGGCGGTTTTGGCCATTGATCCATCCTCGGCTCGGAGCGGTGGCAGCATCCTCGGTGACAAAACAAGGATGCAAGATTTGTCTACCCGCGATGAAGCCTTTATCCGTCCATCTCCTTCCGGAGCTACCCATGGTGGGACCAACGCTGCCACCAAAGAAGCCATCGACCTCTGCCTCGCTGCGGGGTACGATACGGTCCTGGTCGAAACAGTGGGTGTAGGTCAGAACGAAATTGCAGTTTCGGATTTGGTTGATTGGACGCTCTTGTTGTTGATGGGTCGCTCGGGAGATGATTTGCAGGGGATCAAAAGGGGTATTGTGGAAGCCGCAGACATGGTCCTGGTGAACAAAGCCGACGGGGAAGGGTATGAATCCGCTTTGGAGACGCAGCGATATTATCAAACCGCCTTGTCTTTGTTTCCACCGCACGCTTTGCCCGGATGGAAGGTTCCTTGTTTGGCTATAAGTGCCGTGCAAGAGGTGGGTTGGGAATCCTTTTGGTCTGCGATCAAAGATTTGCAAGCCTTGCCTCAGTTGGCGAATTGGGTCCATCACAAAAGGGCCAATCAGAGGGTATTCTCCTTTTATCGTATGCTCAATCAAGCTTTGTTGGAATATTGGTCTTCATTGCATTCCAAAAGCACTCATGCCGATTTGGAGTCTGCCCTGCGTTCAGGGCAACTTAGTCCTGCCCAAGCCGTTTCGGAAAGCCTACGGGCCTGGGGTTTGGAGGATTCGCGAGAAAAAGGTCTTTAAACGGGCAAGTTACCCAATCCTTGGAGCATGGCCAAGCCGTCTTCAAGGTCTAACAAAGGATGCACCGCCCGCTCAGGATGAGGCATCAAACCCATGACCCTGCCGTTGGCGCTGCAAATTCCTGCAATATCATCCAGGGAACCGTTAGGATTGGAGACCCCGCTGACTTGACCTTGAGGGTCGCAATAGCGAAACATGATCCGGTCCTGATCTTGAAGGGCCTTGAGACCATCCTCCTCCACATGATAACGCCCTTCACCGTGTGCTATTGGGATTCTTAAAGGTTTGGTAGTGTCCAAGGAGGCGGACATGCTGGCTAATTGACTGCAAGGCTTCAGGTAAACGTCCCGGGAAATAAACAATCGGGATGTGTTACGCAACAAAGCTCCTGGCAACAGACCGGCCTCTGTCAAGATTTGGAAACCGTTGCAAATTCCAAGGACCATCCCCCCTCGTTTTGCATGGGCCACGATTGCATCCATGATGGGGGCAAAGCGAGCAATAGCCCCGGATCGCAGGTAATCTCCGTAACTGAATCCACCTGGGAGGACGACCAGATCGCAGCCTTCGGTACTGGTTTCTTTGTGCCAGAGCATTTTGGTCGAAAATCCCAGGACTTCTTCAAAGGCCAAACGCGTGTCCATATCGCAATTGGATCCTGGAAATACGACGATACCTACGTTCATGGGGTGGGGTTCTTTATTTCGATTTTGGATTACAAAGTAAATGAATTTCTACGAATGGAGGTTCAATGGGGAGTCAAGGATTCTAAGGTCATATGAAGGTCCCATTGGGTGGCTATAAACCCCAGAAGACGAGCCCTATACATGACACAAAGAACAGGTCCTGAACCCAAGCCCCATCGTTCCATTGCAAAAAAGCACTAGTATGCCATGCTACCCACGGGCTAAGCAAGGCCAAAAGAAGCCATGGATCGCCCCTCATCACCAAGATGACGGGTACAAGGAAGACCACAAGCCAAATCCATTGCAAGTTCAAAAGGCGCATAGTCCGGGATTGGGAGCCAAACCATGGTAATTGCAAAAAAAATCCCAAAATTGTAGCCCCAAAAGGCAAAATCAAATGCCAAGGTATATCTCCATCAGGTAGGTTAACCAGCCATATTTCGGGTCGGTTTAATGGGGGAATTTCGGGCAGCCTTTGAAAGGATATATAGTGATAGGCCGCCCAATAGTAGACCGGAAGGAGGCAGCCAAATAACCAGATCAAACTATTTCGCAGGGGACTTTGGTTCCATATCCAAATTGAACTTAACCCAAAACCGACTAGGAATCCCAAAACGGGGTAATGCAGGACCAGAAAACCTACCGATAAACCGGATCCAAACAAAGTAATTTTAGTTTTTGTGTGTTGAAACATTATCCACAAAAAAAAGAAAAGAATGATTAACAAATGAACAATAAGCATATTAAGGCCTAATTCATGAAGGTGAGTCGAAAATATCCAAATCACCAAAGTTGGAAAGAGGAGGCTGTAGGTAGATCCTTGTCTGAGGTTGCGAAGGATATGTTGGTCCAAATAGCTCCAAATAATCAGGGTTAGCCCGAAGATTCCCACCAATTGAAAGGTTGAAGGGCGAGCAGCCCGATCTTGAATATGCCAGAAACTTGTGTCGCCACCAATGATTTGATCAATGACCAGTACGGTTAGGACGATCAAAATGGAAATTCCGTAATTCCACGGAGTCATCGTTTCTGAAAACCACTTGGATATCATGGCCTATAGGGTATTATGGCTTTGGAAAATGCATATAAAGTAAGCCAGCCCTACCATTGAGTCGGCTAGGAAAGACGGTGTTATGAAGGTCCACAGCAAAGGAGCTAGACCAATTTGGCATTTGACCTTTGAGGCGATGTTCAAAATCTGGATTGATGATGTTGCCGTCTCCTAGAATTTGAAGAATATACGGAACAGTTCTGTTGTTAAGGTTTTGGTATCCAACGATCAACATGGCTTGACCCACGGTAAAGCCGTAGGTATCCAAGACTTGGTTTTGCTCGTTTGCTATCATATTCATGGGTACGATTTGGTTCCATGCATGGCTGCCGTCAGGTCTTAAGTGGGTAATAACCCAGTCGTTGGCGTGGTACCGAATAATTTCTCGGTACATGGGCATGCCTTGGCTGTATTGAACAATAGTTTCAGAGGACCGAAACCGCCTTCTCCAACAAAGGGTTGCACTTTGATTCTGATGGAGGAGGAGACATGCATAGGAATTATCGATTCGATTCAGGTTGTCTTCGTTACCCTTCAGATTCAGCAAACGACGACCAAAATCTTGTTCAAAGATGGTGACCGAGGAGATAGGTTGTAGGGAAAGCTCTAATGACGAAATTTTTAAATTGTAAGTCACAGTGGCATACGGCCATTGAAAACGTTCTTCCAAAAGGTAACCGTGCACACGTACAGAGTCATGGTCAACGGGGGCACGAATAAAAAGAATTTGCTCGCCTAATTCGCTGGTTTTAAGGGGTGAAGCTAAGATTTTCCTTTTCTTTAGGTCGATCACCCCTATACCCCACAAGGTACTTTTGCGGTCTCTTTGGCTGATTCTGTATTGAAACAAGAAAATCAATTGATGATTTTGGGTTGTATGGTAGCTATGGCATGTGGTGAATACAATTTTGTGATCAAGCCCAAGGGTATGAGCATCCAGTATAAGCCGAATGGGAGGATTCATGCTGTCTTGGGTATCAAGTCTACGGAATTGAAAGGTCAATTGATTGGTGGAATTCCTTCGATGGATTATCCAACTGTTCGATCCATTCGAATCTTTAAGAATTTCAAAATCTAACAAATCATCGGATTGGTTATCCAAAGTCTCCAAAATCAGTTGTCCCGGTTCTATACGGTTACTATCTCTGAGGATTTTGGACACAAAAAGTCCGTGTTCCCTTGCGGTAGGATTGAACAAATCAAACAGGAGGTGCATACCTGTATCGGTGTTCAATACATTGACTTTGTCCGTTTGATTGAGGTAATCAGGCATCGTCACAGCCTGTTGGAGCTGCATACGAAGGTTTCGGTATTCTAATTTTTGATCTTTTTTGCCATTGAGTCTTAGCCAAAATCCTTTTTCATCTTGACCAACCAGATCCCAACGCCTCGCATCGGTATAGGCTGTGGGCAATCCCTGCCATCCAAGGTTCAAAGTTTGAGCCCAACCTAATCCAAGTCCACTTGCCAAATGCATGAGACCTAGAAGACCAAAGGTTCTTAAAAAAGGGTTTAATTGAATTTTATAATGCAAGGCTAAAAGTATATTTGACATGTGATGTCCAAATTCAAAGGTAACCTCTCCCAAAGAAATCATGGGAATTCTTCACTTTGGATTTTGTTCGACCCGGATCGAAACAACGATTCACTGTTTAAGGTTGTAGAATCATGTCAAGACAACCAAATTGTGGCAGGATTTTTGGTGGGGAGCAGCTTGCAGACCACATCCGATTACGATCGTTTTGTTGGGGTTTTACGCGCCAAGGCATCTTTGCCTATTATTCTGTTTCCGGGCTCAGGGATGCAGATATCCGCTAAGGCTGATGGCCTATTGCTCCTTACGCTAATCTCCGGTAGGAACCCAGAGTATTTGATTGGTCAACATGTCGCATACGCTGCCGCGCTCCGAGATTCCGAATTGGACTTAATCCCCACCGGGTATTTGTTAGTCGATGGGGGCAAGACAACAACCGCTCATTACATCACCCAAACCTTGCCGATCCCTGGTGATAAGCCGGATATAGCGGCCATTACGGCTTTGGCGGGGGCACAGTTAGGCCTCAAGGTCATTTATTTGGATTGCGGCTCAGGGGCGCTGAGGCCAGTTTCTGCGGCCATGGTGGCAGCGGTGCGTCAGGCCGTTGATTTGCCCATTGTTGTCGGAGGAGGAATAACCAGTGCGGAGCAAATCCTTGCTTTAAGGCAGGCGGGAGCTGATTGGGTCGTGTTAGGAAACGCAATTGAACAGAATTCGGCCATTTTAATGGAAATCACGCAGAAGCTTCGCGATGCGGCTCTTGATTTTCAGGGTCATCCATCAAGAGTAGGGTGAGGTTAAGACCCATAAAGGCACTTAAGCCGGCTTGGGTACTCCAAGTGCAATCCAGCCAAGTACTTAAGAACCAAACAAGGGTCAAGGCTTCCCAAAGGAATTGATGATCAAGGCAACGCTTGGCCCACCATAGCGCCCAAGCACCCAAGGCCAACAATATGGCCGGAAAACCCAAATGCACGCCCAGTTCCAACCATTGATTATGCGGCCGATTGAATGGAATTTCGAGGGGGTGATCCTGAAAAAGGGGTTTAGCAACTTGATCCAGGTCGCCACTGCCCACACCCAACCAGGGATTTTCGCGAAGTAGGTCCCAATAGGTGTTCCAGTAAGTGAATCGCATGCCGATAGACGAAAATTCAGGCTCCGAATGAGGGTAGCCCGCTTGACTTTCCCTGTACTCCTGGATCGCCTCCAAGAAGGGCCTTTGAATGGACGAAAAGCTCATCCAACCCACCACCACCAGCAAACCTAGGCCCATGACCAAGAGAAAGCGTTCCTTGACCCCGGTCCATTCTTTCCAGGCCATCCAACCCAAACCCAGTACCAACGCAACCTGACCAATTCGCCCTTCCATCCAAATTAATCCCAAGAGGCAAAGCAACAGCAAAGGAATTCCTACAAACCTGGGAACAAAAGGCACCTTGGTGCTTCTCCTCAACGAGTGGAACAACCAAAGACATGAAATAGCCAAAAACAAGCTAGCCCGTGGTCGTTGAACCAACGGTGAGGGGATTTTTGTGGTACCTTCCCACAAAGGAATCCCGGTCCAATGTATCCATATGACCATCAAGGATACTATGAAATTGCTAAGCACAAAGGCCCACCAAGCGAAATGGATGGTCTTGGAATGAGGGCGTAGCGTTCCCCACATCAATGGGAGGGTTATCCAATAATGTTTGGCGTTAATTTCCAAGAGCCAGCTCTGGACGTTCTCGGAATAAAGTCCCCCTATAACATAGTACAGAAATAGAAGGGGAAACCCCCATAGCCAGGAGTTTTGCTTCCAACGCTGCCACCTCGCTGCTCGTTCTTCACCCTTCCCCATGCCAGCCAGCCAACACAACGCCATGAGACCTTCCGCCAGACTACCCGCCGCTTTGGATAGAGGGATGGAAGCAATAAAGAGAATGATGGCCATTTGATAGACCTTGTTCCATGTCCAATGCATCTTCGGAAATTTCACGGAAGGACCGACCAGAGGAGCGAGCATTGTTTGGCTACTTTTCTCCCAAAATAACGATGAGAGGACCATTATCCGTACTTTTGACCACTTTATGTTCAATACAATCGAAGAGGCTATTCTGGCCATATCCTTAGGCCAAATCATTATCGTTGTGGATGACGAGGACCGCGAGAACGAAGGAGATTTTGTGGCCGCCGCGTCCAAGGTGAATGCGGAGATGATCAATTTCATGGCCACCCATGGTCGCGGCTTGATTTGTGCTCCTCTTCCCGAAGAACGGTGCAAGGCCTTGGACCTCACGCCCATGGTGACTCGCAACACCACTTCCCACCAAACCCCATTCACCGTGTCCGTAGATTATCTGGGTGATGGTTGCTCCACAGGGATTTCTGCACCCGACCGTGCAAGAACCATACAGGCCTTGATGGACCCCAGGTCCAAACCAGAAGATTTCGGTAGGCCAGGGCATATTTTTCCTTTGATGGCTCGCAAGGCAGGGGTCTTGCGCAGGGCAGGCCATACGGAAGCGGCGGTTGACTTTGCACGGTTGGCAGGGTTGGAACCTGGAGGTGTTATTTGCGAAATCATGAATCCTGACGGGAGCATGGCCAGGTTGCCCGACCTCCGTCGTATTGCTGACCAGCACGACCTTCCTTTGGTGAGCATTCAGGATTTAATCGCCTACAGGCTACGGACAGAAAGCCTGGTCCACCGCTTGGTGGAGGTCGATTTACCGACCCTGTGGGGGGATTTCAAGTTGATAGCCTTTGGGCAAGAAGAGGGTACCCAAGAACATC
>Ga0194133_10002636_pt1 | contig 27244 bp, 24 predicted proteins | sample TA2KigOf40mmetaG_FD_155448 | JGI IMG/M metagenome (GOLD analysis project Ga0194133, IMG submission 155448) | Freshwater microbial communities from Lake Tanganyika, Tanzania - TA2015055 Kigoma Offshore 40m | ecosystem: Environmental > Aquatic > Freshwater > Lake | place: Tanzania: Lake... | reverse complement strand
GGGAAACGCCCCTTTGAAGTCGTCGCCGAAGCCCTGCGTGATCGAGTCGCCGAGGAACACCACGGCCCGGGCATCGGCGGCACGGCGCGACGCCCAGGTGCCACGGCGCTCGTTCCACAGGTTCTTGAACCAGTCGTAGCGGCGGATCGGCCCGACGCCGGGAAGCCCCTCGTCGCTGTCGGGCAGGACGAGCGCCGCCGGCTCGTCGGCCCGGGGCGCGGCACCGGGCCGGCCGCCGATGGCAACCAGGCCGGTGAGGACCGCCACGACGAACCGGGGCAGGGCATGGCCACGAAGCGGGAGCGGGGACGGCGCGATCATGGCGGGGCTGGCTCGTGAGGGAATGGGGTCGATCGAACGTGCGGGAGGAATACGAACCGGGAAGCTGGAAACAGGATACAACCGCCACGTCGGTCCGGCGCGCGGCAGCGCCGGTGACGGAGCCTCCATGACGATCCCGTTTCCTCCCGTCATCCCCGTGCCCCGCCCGCTCCCCGCGCCGGTGGCCGACGAGCCGCCGCGGCTCACCGCCCGGACGCTCGAGGGGCTGGAGCGGGTGCTGGCCGGCGAATTGGCCGCCGTCGGCGCACTCGACCTGCGGATCGGCCGGCGGACGATCGAGTTTTCGGCGCCGCCGGATCGGCAGCGCGAGACGCTGTACCGCGCGGTCCTCGAGTGCCGGACGGCGATCCGCGTGCTCGAACCCCTCGGGCGGTTCCCGGTGACCTCGCCGGAGGAGCTGTATGCCGCGGTGGCGACGATCGACTGGCGCGAGCAGCTCCGTATCAAGGACACGCTCCGCGTCGACGCCGCGATCCACGACACGTTCACGACCCACTCGCTGTATGCGGTGCAGGTCGTGAAAGACGCGATCGTCGACCAGCTCCGCACGCCGAGCGGGCGGCGGCCGAGCGTGGAGCTGCGCGGGGCGACGCTGCGCGTCGGCCTGCACCTGGTGGGGAACGTCGCCACGGTGTTCCGCGACGCTGCCGGCCGCTCGCTCCACCAGCGCGGCTGGCGGACCGGGGAGGTCGAGGCGCCGCTCTCGGAGGTCCTCGCCGCCGGGATCCTCGCGATCGCCGGCTGGGAGCCCGGCGAGGCGCTCCTCGATCCGCTGTGCGGGTCCGGGACGCTGGTCGTCGAGGCGGCGACGCGTGCCGCCGGCATCGCCCCCGGACTGTGGCGCGCCCGGCGCGAGGGGCACGGCTTCTTCCGGTTCCGCGACTGCGACCGGGACTTGGCGGCGCGGATCGTCGCCGATCTCGAAGCCCGGGTGAGGCCGCCGGCCGGGAGCTTCCAGGCGAGCGACCTCGATCCGCGCGCCGTCGAGGCGGCGCGGGCCTGTGCCACGGCGGCCGGGGTGGCGGGGGCGATCGTGATCGAAAGGCGGCACTTCGAGGAGGCGCTGCCCGCCGCGCCGGCGGGCCTGGTGGTCACCAATCCGCCGTATGGCGAGCGCCTCCCGGTGCCGCGGGCCGGGGCGCTGTTCCGCCGGCTCGGCGATTGGCTCGTGCAGCGATGCGGCGGCTGGCGCGCGGCGATCCTCGCCCCCGATTCCCCCGTCGCCGGCCACCTCGGCCTGCGGCCGGTGCACCGCGTGGCGCTTGCCAACGGGCCGATCGCCTGCCGGCTGCTCGAGCTCGAGATCCGCCCCCGGCCCGCCCCGTCGCCGGCAGAGCCGACCACTGGCGCGCCGGCGGATGGCACCGCGGGCCATCCGCCATCCCCCGGCGCTGCCGCTGGCCAGGCGCCGGCAGCGCCCGCGGGCCCGCCGCGGAGCGGCGGCCGGCCCGTTGAAGACCAGCTCGGCGACTTCCGCCGCCGGCTCGCCAAGCGCTTCAAGCACCTCGCGCGCTTCGCGCGGCGCCAGGGGACCGACGCGTTCCGCGTGTACGACCGCGACATCCCCGAGGTCCCGCTGGTGATCGACTGGTACGCCGGTTGGCTGCACGCCGCCGAGTACGAGCGGCCCCACGAGCGGAGCGAGGCCGAGCACGAAGTTTGGCTCGATCGGATGGTCGAGGCGGCGGCGGCCGAGCTCGGCGTGGCCCCGGCCCGCGTGTTCCTCAAGCTGCGGCGCCGGCAGCGCGGCGGCGAGCAGTATGAGAAGTTCGACGGTCGCGAGGCCCTCCTCGACGTCGCCGAGGGGGGGTTGCGCTTCCGGGTGAATCTCTCCGACTACGTCGACACCGGGCTGTTCCTCGACCACCGCACGACCCGGGCGCTGGTCCGCGGCGAGGCGACCGGCAAGCGATTCGCCAACCTGTTCTGCTACACCGGCGCGTTTTCGGTCCACGCCGCCGCCGGCGGCGCGGTCGAGACGACGAGTGTCGACCTCTCCAACACCTACCTCGACTGGACGCGCACCAACCTCGCCTTGAACGGCTTCAAGGACGCCGGTCGCCACCGCACCGTGCGCGACGATGCCCGCGCCTTCCTCGAGCACCGCGCCCGGCGCGGCGAGGCGCCGTTCGACCTCGTGGTCGTCGATCCGCCGACGTTCTCCCGGTCGGCACGCTCCGAAACAGACTGGGACGTGCAGCGCGACCACGCAGGGTTACTCGACCTGGTCGCCCGGAATCTCGTCTCCGGAGGGGTGGTGTACTTCTCGACCAACTTCCGCCGCTTCCACCTCGCCACCGCCGATCTCGAACCGCTGTACACCCTCCGCGAGATCACCCAGCGGACGATCCCCGAGGACTTCCGCAACCAGCGGATCCACCGCGCCTGGCGGCTGGTGCGCCGGTGAGGCGGGGGTGGTCAGCGGCCGCCGAGGAGGGTCGGGGCGTTGCGGCGGCGCGGCGGTCGTTTACCATCTCTCCATGCCTGTCCCGCGCTTCTCCCGCCGCGCGTCGTGCCTGCTCGCGGCCGCGGTCGCGGCCGGCTGCCGTCCGGCCGACCCGAACGTGGTGCGGATCGTGTCGAGCCTGCCACGGACCGGCAGCGCGAAGCAGCAGTCCGACACGATCGTCAACGGCATCCGGATGGCGATCGAGGAAGCCGGAGGGCGCGTCGGGCCGTTTCGGATCGAGTATCTCGATCTCGACGATTCGACTGCCGCCGCCGGCCAGTGGACCAGCGAGGCGGAGGCCGCCAATGCCCGCCGTGCGCTGCAGGATCCCGACGTCTGCGCCTACATCGGCACCTACAACTCCGGTGCCGCGAAGGTGGCGATGCCGATCCTCAACCAGGGCGATCTGCTGATGGTGTCGCCGGCCAACACCGCCGTCGGCCTGACCAAACCGGGGCTCGGGGAGCCGGGGGAGCCGGAGGTCTACCGGCCGACCGGCGCGCGCAACTACATGCGCGTCGTCCCCGCCGACGACATCCAGGGGCCGCTGTCGGCCGACTGGGCACACGCCAAGGGGTGGCGCAGGGTGATGATCCTCGACGACAACGAGGTCTACGGGAAGGGGATCGCCGACCTGTTCGACGAGCGCTGCCGGGAGCTGGGGATCGAGGTCCTCGGCCACGACTCGATCGACTCGCGGGCCCAGGAATTCAAGTCGTTGATGGCGAGCATCAAGGCGGCCGAGCCCGATCTGGTCTATTTCGGTGGCACGACGCAGAGCAAAGGGGGCCAGCTCGCCAAGGACCTCGCCGGGGCGGGGATCACCGCCAAGCTCCTCGTGCCCGACGGCTGCATGGAGCAGGCGTTCATCGACGCCGCTGGCGCGGCCACGCTCGAGGGGCGCTGCTACGTGACGTTCGGCGGCCTCCCGCCCGAGCGGCTCACCGGCAAGGGGGCCGACTTCGTCGCCGAATACAAGCGCCGCCACGGCACGCTGCCCGAGGCCTACGCCGTCTACGGCTACGAGGCGACCTGCGTCGCGCTCCACGCGATCCGCACCGTTGGCGCCAAGGACCGGCGCGCGATCGCCGACGCCGCCCTCGCCCTGCGGAATTACGAGGGAGCGCTGGGCCGATGGAGCGTCGATGCCAACGGCGACACGAGCCTGCGCACGCTCACCATCAGCGCGGTCCGCGGCGGTGCGTTCGTGTTCGAGGCGGCGATCGACGACACCGCGGCGGCCGAACCGGCCGCCGGCGCCGCACCCTGACCGGCCCCCGGAATCCGCCGCCGTGCAGTTCTTCCTCCAGCAGTGTCTGATCGGGCTCACCAACGGGGCGCTGGTGGCGCTGGTGGCACTGGGCTACACGATGGTCTACGGGATCATCGGCCTGATCAACTTCGCCCACGGCGACCTGATCATGCTCGGGGCCTGCCTGGCGCTGTCGCTGGTCGGGCTGCTGGGGCTGGCGGGCGCCGGGGTGGCAGGCTCGATCGCCGGGATCGTGTTTCTCGTCGTCGCCTGCGGCACGTTCTGCGGACTGCTCAACGTCGCCGTCGACCGGCTCGTCTACCGGCCGCTGCGGACCGCCCCGAAGCTGGCGCCGTTGGTGTCGGCGATCGGCGTGTCGTTCATCTTCATGAACATCGGGCTGTTCTGGATCGGGCCGGCCGATCGGTCGTTTCCCGACCTCCTCCCCGCCGGCAATCTCCTCGGCGACGACGGGCTGCGGTTCGCCGCCAAGGATCTGCTCGTCGTCGCGGTGGTGGTGCCGCTGATGGTCCTGCTGAGCATCCTGGTGCGGGTCACGCCACTCGGCCGGGCGATGCGCGCCGTATCGCAGGACCAGACGGTGGCGATGCTCGTCGGCATCGACGTCGACCGGGTGATCGCCGCGACGTTCTTCATCGGCGGGTTCCTCGGCGGCGCGGCGAGCGTGATCTACGGCCTGTACATCAACACCATCGGCTTCCAGATGGGGTTCCAGAACGGCCTCTACGCGTTCACCGCCGCGGTCATCGGTGGCATCGGCAGTATTCCCGGCGCCGTCGTCGGCGGCCTCGTGATCGGCCTGGTCCGGTCGCTGGCCAGCGCCGTCGTCGGGGAGCGGTGGACGGGGGCCGTCGTGTTCACGATCCTGATCGTGATCCTCGTGTTCCGCCCGGAAGGCCTGCTCGGCCGCCGCACCCGCGAGAAGGTTTGAGCATGGCTACCACGCGCCGAGCCCCGGTCCGGCCCGCCCTGCGGCCCTGGCTGCGCGCCCATTGGGACGTGGTGGCGCTGGTGGCCCTCGCCGCGGCGCCGGCGCTCGTCCCCGCGCTCGGCGGGGCGCTCGGCGGGCAGATGACGACGCTGTTCATCTCCTGCATCCTGGCGCTGGGTCTCAACGTGATGGTCGGCTACACCGGCCTGGTCCATCTCGGGATCGCGGCCTTCTTCGGGATCGGTGCCTATGCGGTGGCGATCCTCACCGTGCCGATGAATCCGTTCCAACTCGGCTTCGCCCCCGCGGCGGTGCTCGCCACCGCGCTGTGCGCCGGCGTCGGGCTGGCGCTGGGCGCGCCGACGCTGCGCCTCCGCGGCGACTACCTGGCGATCGTGACGCTCGGCTTCAGCGAGGTCGTCAAGGTGATGCTCCGCAACCTCGAGCAGATCACCGGCGGGATGAAGGGCCTCAACCCGGTGCCGCCGCCGGGGGCCGGGGTGACACTCGGCGGGATCGACCTCGGCCGGGCCTTCGCCACCGACCCGCGCTGGTTCTACTACCTGTCGCTGGCCGTTCTCGCCGCGGTCGTCGTCGCGCTGCGGCGACTGGAGCGGTCGCGGCTCGGGCGGGCGTGGGTCGCCGTCCGCGAGGACGAACTGGCGGCGACTGCGATGGGGGTTTCGGCGACGCGCGTGAAGCTCTCCGCCTTCGCCCTGTCGTCCGCGGTGGCCGGCCTGGCGGGCTGCCTCTACGCCGCCAGCCTCTCGACCACCGCCGATCCCAACGCCTACGACTTCAACCGCTCGATCATGGTCCTGTGTGCCGTGATCCTCGGCGGTCTGGGGAGCATCCCCGGCACGCTTCTCGGCGTGGCGATCCTCGTCGGCTTCGACACCGTTCTCGCCCCCTGGGCCGACGCCTGGATCCAGGAGATGCGGATCAATCCCTCCGGCTCGAGCCTGCTGTCGTTCAGCGGCTGGCGGCTGGCGGTGTTCGGCACGGCGCTGGTGCTGGTGATGCGCTACCGGCCCGAGGGCCTCGTCCCGGCCCGCCGCGAGGCGGCCCACACCGCCGGGGTGCGGCCATGAGCGGGGCCCCGCTGGCGTCGTCCGTGCCGCTCCTCGACGTCGACCGGCTGACGATCCGGTTCGGGGGGCTGGTCGCCGTGTCGGACCTCGACCTCGAGGTGCCGGCCGGGAGCGTGGTGTCGCTCATCGGCCCCAACGGCGCCGGCAAGACCACCGCCTTCAACTGCATCAGCGGCATCTATCCTCCTTCCGGCGGTACGGTGCGGTTCCTCGGGCGCCGGCTGCAGCGTGCGTTCACCGCGGCCACGTTCTGGCAGGCGATGGGGGTCGGGCTCCTCATCGGGCTGCTCCTGGCGGCGGCGGCCGTCGACGCCGATCGCCTCTGGCAGGCGGTGGTGAAGCGCGGGATGGTGACCGGCGAGCCATTCACGCTCGCCGGCGCGATGGCACGGCTGCGCGGCTACTTCCGCGCCGAGCTGGCGATCGACCAGATGGCGGGCAAGTGGCGCGTCGTCAGCGCCGACGGCCGCGACGTGCTCGCCATCCGCCGCGACCTCGCGGAGGCCCGCCGCGTGCGCGACCTGCTCCAGGCGGCGGTCACGGCCAGGCGCGCCGGGCCGGGGACGGTGCCCGACGCCAGTGACCTCGACCGCGGAGCCGGCGCCGCTCCCGCCATCGAGATTCCCCGGGTGCCCGAGGAGGTCCTCGACCGTCTCGCCCGTGGCAAGGACGTGATCCGCCGCCGCGGCTGGCTCGGGCTCGGCGCCGGGTGGCTGGTCGGTGTCGCCGGTGCGGTGGCGATTTGGCGGCGCGGCCGCCGCGCGCCGGAGGTGGTCGCCCGGGCGGGGATCGCGCGGACGTTCCAGAACATCCGTCTGTTCCGCCAGATGACGGTCCTCGAAAACGTCCTCGTCGGCCTCGACCGTTCGATCCCCGGCGGCGTCCCCGCCATGCTCCTGGGCACCGCGTCGATGCGGCGGGCGGAGGAAGGGGCCCGGGCCACGGCGCTCGACACCCTGGCGTTCGTCGGCCTGGCCGGGGCCGCGAACCGGATCGCCGGCGAACTGCCCTACGGCGACCAGCGGCGTCTCGAGATCGCCCGGGCCGTGGCGACCGGCGCGTCGCTGATCCTCCTCGACGAACCGGCCGCGGGCATGAATCCCGCCGAAGCCCTCGAGCTGGCGGGCCTGGTCGAGCGGCTGCGGGCGCGCGGGCTGACGGTGCTGCTCATCGAGCACCACATGAACGTCGTGATGCGGGTCAGCGACCGCGTCGTCGTCCTCGACCACGGCGTCAAGATCGCGGAGGGCACGCCGGAGGAGGTGCGGCGCGACCCGCGGGTGATCGAGGCCTACCTCGGCGGTGAGGAGTAGGGGATGGCGCTGCTCGAGGTACGAGACCTGGCCGCGGGCTACGGACCGATCCGCGCCCTCGATGGCGTGTCCCTCGACGTCGACGTCGGGGAGTTGGTGGCGATCATCGGCGCCAACGGTGCCGGCAAGACCACGCTGCTGCTGGCGATTTCGGGGGTCGTCCCGCCGCGCGCGGGGCGCGTCACCTTCGACGGCCACGACCTCGCCGGCCGGCCCGTCCACCGCATCGTCCGCCTCGGCATCGGGCACGCGCCGGAGGGACGGCGGATCTTCCCCCGGCTCTCCGTGCGCGAGAACCTCGAGATCGGCGGCCAGGCGCGCGGCGACCGCGCCGGCGTGCAGCGCGACATCGACGAGGTCTGTGCACTGTTTCCCGTTCTCGGCCAGCGCCTTTCCCAGGCCGGCGGCACGCTCTCCGGCGGCGAGCAGCAGATGCTCGCCCTCGGCCGCGCGCTGGTTGGCCGCCCGCGGCTCCTGCTCCTCGACGAGCCGTCGCTCGGGCTGGCGCCCTTGGTGGTGGCGAAGATCTTCGAGGTCATCGCCGCGCTGGCCGCCCGGGGGATCGCCGTCGTGCTCGTCGAGCAGAACGCCCGCGTCGCCCTCCGCCAGGCCGGGCGCGGGTACGTGCTGGAGAGCGGGCGGATCACCCTCTCCGGCAGCGGCGCCGAGCTGGCGGGGGATCGCCGCGTCCGCGAGGCCTACCTCGGCGAGGGCTGAGCGTCAGGCCAGGGCCCGCGACTTCTCGTCGATCACCTGGAGGAGCTCGTCCCAGCTCTTCACGAACGCCTCGGCGCCCTGCGCCTGGAGCTGCTCGCCGAGGGCGGCGGTGTCGACACCGCCGCGGGCGATCTCGAACAGCACCCGCTCCGCCTGGCCCCCCCCGCTCGACAGCGGCTCGGCGAGCGTCCCGTGGTCGGCGAACGCCAGCAGCGTCGCCTCGGGCATCGTGTTGACGGTGTTGGGGGCGATCAGGCTGCGGACGTAGAGATGGTCGGAGAGGCTCTTGTCTTTCGTCCCCGTGCTGGCGAACAGCAGCCGTTGCGGCCAGGCGCCGAAGTTCGCCAGGCGCTGGCAGCGGTCGGAGGCGATGAGCTCACGGTAGGCCTGGTAGCAGCGCTGGCCGATGGCGATGCCGAGCCGGTGCCGCAGCCCGTCGGGGAGCCGGGTGGCGGTCGCCCCGTCCCAGCGGCTGATGAACAGCGACGCCACCGAGCAGACGCGCGGGTCGAGACCGGCGTCGATCCGCCGCTCGATGCCGCGGAGGTAGGCGTCGGCGGCGGCGAGGTATTGCTCGCGCGTGAACAGCAGCGTGACGTTGACCGGCACGCCGGCGAAGATCGCCTCCTCGATCGCAGGCAGTCCGGCCGGTGTGCCGGGGATCTTGATGAACAGGTTGGGGCGCGCGGCCCGGGCGTGGAGGTCGCGGGCGGCGGCGAGCGTGCTGGCGGTGTCGTAGGCGAGGCGCGGCGAGACCTCGAGCGACACCCAGCCGTCGATCCCCCCGGTCAGTTCGTGGACCGGCCGGAACAGGTCGGCGGCCCGGACCAGATCCTCGATCGCCAGCTCGAAGAACAATTCCTCGCCCGACCGCCCCGCGCTCCGCTTCCGGGCGATGGCGTCGTCGTAGAAGTCGCTCCCCTTGACCGCCTGATTGAAGATCGTCGGGTTGCTCGTCAGGCCCGTCACCGAAAGCTCGTCGATGTACCGGGCGAGCGTCCCGTCGTCGAGGATGCCGCGGGTGATGTTGTCGAGCCACAGGCTCTGGCCGAGGTGGCGAAGACTGGACGTGACGCGGTTCATGGCGGGATCCGGTAAGGGGGAAGGGCACCGGCCCCCCGGCCGACGCGTCCCCACTCTACCCGGGTATCGGCCGCCCCGCGACGATGTCGAGGATCACGGCCCCGAAATCGGCGAGCCGTTTCTCGCCGATGCCCCGGCAGCGGAGCAGGGCGGCAGGGGAGGCGGGGCGCTCGCGGGCGATCGCCCGGAGGGCCTTGTCGTCGAGGATCGTCCAGGCCGGCTTGCCCCGCGCGTCGGCGACCCGGCGCCGCCAGACGCGGAGCCGCTCGAACAGGTCGCGGTCGACGCCCTCCCAGTCGTCGGTCTCGCCCTTGGTGGGGCGGGTGGAACGCGCGGCGCGTGGCTCGAGGAGGACGACGGGACGATTGCCCTTGAGGACCTCCCAGGAGCGCTCGTTGAGCGCGATCACGGGCCGGTCGCCCCCTGAGCGGTCGAGGAGCTCGAGGTCGAGGAGCTGGTGGACGAGGTTCTCGGCGGTCCGCTGGTCGAGCGTCGGCAGCAGGCCGAACGTCGAGAGGCGGTCGTGGCCGTGGCGCAGGACCGCCTCGGTGCGCGCCCCGCGCAGCACCTCGCAGACGTGGCGGACGCCGAACCGCTGCTGCACCCGGGCGACGCACGAGAGGATCTTCTGGGCGGTGACGGTCGCCTCCGGCAGCGCGTCGGTTTCGCCGAGGCAGACGTCGCAGGCACCGCACGCCGCCGGGGGGTAGGCCTGGCCGAAATACTCCGACAGCGCCGCATGGCGGCAGCGCGCGGCCTGGGCGTAGCGGCGCATCGCATGGAGATGCTCCATCTGGCCGGCGACGAGCGCCGCCGATTCGTCGGCGCCGAGCTCGGCTTCGGCGGCGCTGCGGCGCACCAGCGCCTCCCAGCTGAACACGTCGGCCGACGAATAGAGGAGCACGCACTCCGCCGCCAGGCCGTCGCGTCCGGCGCGGCCGGTCTCCTGCTGGTAGGCCTCGAGGCTCTTCGGGAGGCCGGTGTGGAGCACGAGCCGGACGTCCGAGCGGTCGATCCCCATCCCGAAGGCGACGGTGGCGACGACGACGTCGATCGTCTCGCGGGCGAACGCCTCCTGCGTGCGGCGCCGCTCCCCCTGGTCGAGACCGGCATGGTAGGGCCGGGCGAGGAACCCGGCGGCGGCGAGCCGCGCGGCGAGCCGCTCGGTCTCGGCGCGCGAGATGCAGTAGACGATCGAGGCCTCGCCGCGGTGACGGCCGAGGATCTCGGCCACCTGGGCGTTGCGGTCGGTCCGTGGCACGACGCGGTAGCAGAGGTTGGGGCGGTCGAACGTGCCGACGAGGACCGTCGGCCGGCGCAGCGACAGCTGGGCGACGATGTCGTCGCGGACGCGCGGCGTGGCGGTGGCCGTGAAGGCATGGAGGCTGGCCGCCGGGAAGCGCTCGCGGAGCAGCGCCAGCTGCCGGTATTCGGGGCGGAAATCGTGCCCCCAGTGGCTGATGCAGTGGGCCTCGTCGATCGCGAACCGCTTGACCCCGACCGTGGCGAGGAGGTCGAGCAGGCCGGTGTTGACCAGCCGCTCCGGCGCCGTGAACAGGAGGCGCAACTCCCCGGCGGCAAGCCGCTCGCGGATCCGCCCGCGCTCCGCCGGCGACAGGCCCCCGTGGAGGGCTGCGGCGGGATAGCCGATCGCCTCGAGGCCGTCGACCTGGTCCTTCATCAGCGCTACCAGCGGCGAGATCACCACGTCGGTCGAATCGCCAACCAACGGGGGCAACTGGTAGCACAGGCTCTTGCCGCCCCCGGTGGGCATCACGACCAGCGAGTCGCGGCCGCCGAGGGCGGCGTCGATCGCGTCGGCCTGGAGGGGGCGGAGCTTGTCGAATCCCCACCAGCGTTGGAGGATCGCGGCCACGCGGGCGTCGGCCGGCGGGCCGGCGCCGTCGCCGGGAGGCGGGCAGGCATCGGGCCGGTGGTCGTACGTGGATGCCGTCCGTGGCACGAGCGCACCTGGGGTGAGACGGAAGCTGGACAGACTACCAGACGGCCGAGCCACCCGAGGCCATGGAGGGCTTTGGCCACGGTAAAGATCAAACGGCCGCTGGATGCGGCCGACGCTGGCGTTCCGCGCGGTCCCTGAGTGGACAAAGGCCATGGAGGGCTTTGGCCACGGTAAAGCTACGATGCACCGGATCGATGCCGACCGAACCGAGCGGGGGACCAATCGTGGATTCGTCGTTGAAGCAGGTGGTGTCGCGCCTCGCAACCGGGAGCACGCGGCACGCCGGTCGGGATCCCGCGGCACGCGCGCGGCTGGCGATCGAGACCGCGCGGTGCACGGCGACCGCCGCCGCCGACTGGGTCCGTGAGGCGGTCGCCATCAAACGCGCCGCCGCGCCCGCGCCGGCGGCCGGCACGGCGCGGGCGGAGGAGACCGCGACCGGCCCGCTGGCGACACTGCGGCTCCTGCTGATCACGGCCCGCTGCCTCGGGCAGATCGCGGCGGAGGGGAGGCCGCGGCCGGCTGCGGGCGCCCCGCGGTTCAGCGCCGCCGCGGCCGGACGGCGGTTTGTCGCGATCGACGTGCTGCCGGAGCCGGGGCTGTCAGACATGGCGATCTTCGGCGGCCACACGGCCACCGTCCGCTGCATCGACCCGGGGGGCCCCGAGGCGTTCGAGCGCGCCTGGCGCGACGAAGCCGCCCGGCGGAGCGCCGCCGGTGGCGTCGCCGTGGTGCTCGGTGCCGGTAACGTCACCGCCTTGTCTGTCGGCGACGGCATCAGCCAGATCTTCGAGCATGGCCGCAGCGTTGTCCTCAAGCCGCATCCGGTCCATGCCGCGCTCGAGCCGGTCTTCCGGCGGGCGCTGGCGCCGCTGATCGAGGCCGACCTGCTGGAGATCGTTCCCGGAGGCACCGACGTGGCGGCGGCGCTGGTCGCCGAGCCGGGCGTCGGGCACGTCCATCTCACCGGCGGTGAGGCGGCGTTCGACGCGCTCGTCTGGGGTTGCCGCGGTCCCCACCGTGCCGGCGACGTGCCCCGCCTGTCGAAGCCGATCACCTGCGAACTGGGCAACGTGACGCCATGGATCGTCCTGCCGGCGCGCTACTCGGCCGCCGAACTGAAGCGGCAGGCCGATTGCGTCGCGGCGTCGATCCTCAACAACACGTCGTTCAACTGCATCGCCACCAAGTGTCTGGTCACCTGCCGGGGATGGGACCAGCGCGAGGCCTTCCTCGCCGCCGTCGCCAGGCGGCTGGCCGCTGCCCCGGCCCGGCAAGCCTGGTATCCCGGGGCGGCCGCTCTCTGGGAGCAGGCGACGGGCACCGCGGCGCCCGCCGACGGCAGTCTTCCCTGGGTGCTGCGGCAGGGGATCGACCCGGCCCGCGACGGCACACTGCTCGATCGCGAGTGGTTCGTGCCGGTGGCCGCCGAGGTGCCGCTCGACGCGTCCGGCATCGACGATTTCTGTGCGCGGGCGACCGAGCTCTGCCGCCGTCTGCCCGGCACGCTCGCCGCGAGCGTGACGCTGCCACGTGGCCTCTCCCCCCACGACGCCCGGCGTGCCGATCTGCTCGTCGAGCACCTCGAATACGGCACGGTGGCGGTCAACACCTGGTCGGCGTTGGCCTATGCGACGACGAGCGTGCCCTGGGGGGGGTTCCCCGGCGCCACGCTCGCCGAACCGGGCAGCGGCATCGGCTGGGTCCACGATCCGCACTTCCTGCCGCTCGTGCACAACACCGTGCTGCGGGCGCCGCTGTCGAGTTGGATGGTGCCGGCGTGGTTTCCCTGGCATGCCGGCGGCGAGCGCCTCGCCAGCGGCGTGGTCGGCATGTACGGCTCCCGTGCCAGGGGGCAGTCGTCGCTGCCGCAGTTGCTCGCGATGCTGCCGGCAGCGCTGGGAGGCGGGGGCTGACCGGGTGGGGCATGAAAGATGGGGAGGCTGGCTGCCACGCCGGTCGAACCCGGGGCAAACAGCCCTTGTCGGACCGGAGCAGGGCTGGGACAGTCCGCCCCCCCGGGGTGCCTGCCGCATGCCTCATCCGCCACGAGATTCCCGCCCCGCGCGGCGCCGCGATGCCCCCCCGGCCGACCGCGGTGCGGGGCGACTGGAGCGCCGGTCGCAGCGTGAGCGGACTGCCCGGACGTGCGACGGGGGCATCCGGCGCCGGACGTTTCGATGCCGCGCCCTGTGCTTGACGCTGGCCGGCGGCCTGGCCCTCGGCGCCGACGGAATTCAGGCGTCGGAGGCCGAGAGCGCGTTTCTCCGGGGGATCGCGCCGCATTCGCTGTGGCTGCAGACGATCGAGGCGGTCGGTGGCGAGTGGCCGATCGTGTCCACCGTCGCCCCCGATCTGTCGCGTGACCCCCCCGGCCCGGGGCTCGTGCGCTCGGCGTGGTTCGAAGTTCCCCCGGACGCGGACGGAGCGGAGTGGCACCCCCTCCCGCGACGCCAGCGGGTCGTGGCCCGGATTCGCCCGGTTGCCGACGGGGCCTGGGTCGATACGGTCGTCGAGACGGCGACGATCGGCACGGGTGACGATACCGACGGACTGTCCGCGACCGGAGCAGGGGGTGTCGCGTGGGCCTGGAACCCGTCGACCGCGTCTGCCGGGATCGGCGCTTTAGCGGTGTCGTTGGTCGTCGCCGACGCCGCCGTCGTGCCCTTACCCGACGTACCCGTCTTCCCGGCCGAAACCTGGAGCGATCCGGCGCCGCGCGGCGGGCCGCCCTGGGCGGGTAGCCGCTTTCCGCGGGTTTCCCGCACGCTGCACAAACTGCTCGCCGATCAGCGTCACTTCTACGACGACGAAGCGCTCGTCTGCATGGCGGCCGCGTTCGGCGCGGGAGCGTTGATGGCCAACACCGGGTTCGACACCACCGTGCAGACCGCCTGGCAGCAGAGCGTCACCCCGACCGACCTGGGGAAGTTCTTCTCGGGATGCAAGGACATCGGCGAGGGGCGCTACGCGCTGTCGGTGTTCGGCGCCGCCGCGGCGACGGGATTGATTCTCGAGGGGCGTCCGACGGGGGACGTGATCGGCGAGTGGGGGTCACGGTCGCTGCGGATGTTCGTCGTCGGCGCAGCGCCAGTGTACGTCCTCCAGCTCGCCACCGGGGCATCGCGGCCCGGAGAAAGCCCGGCGGGGAGCAAATGGCATTTTTTCAACGACAACAATGGCGTCAGCGGCCATGCGTTCGTCGGCGCCATCCCCTTCCTGGCCGCCGCCGAGATGGCGGAAAGCCCGTGGGCGAAGGGAGGACTGCTGGTCTGCTCGACCTTCGTCGCCTTCTCCCGGGTCACCGACAACGCCCACTATCCGTCGCAGGCGTTTCTCGGCTGGTACCTCGCCTGGGCGAGTGCCGTGGCCGTGGACCGCACGGAGTGGCAGTACGCCGGGATGGACATCAGCCTCGTGCCGATGCCGATGGCAGATCTCGGCGGCATGTCCGTCGAGGCCCGCTGGTGAGCGCGGCAGTCGTGAGCCCGGTCCCGAGTGGGTCAGCCGACGACGAGCATTGCCACGGCCATCATCGCAGCGGTCATGCCCAGCGGCAGGGCGGGAACGTGCTGCCACCACGCGCTGGCCGTGGTCACGGTCGAGCCGACGACTGCCTCTCGGACGGCGCTGGCCGACAGCGGCATCGCGATCCCGTCGCGGCCGTCGCCGCCGATGATCAGCACCCGCGGCACTCGCTCGGCCGGGGTGGCGGTCATGCTGGCAGCGACCCGCTCCTGGAGCAGGCCGGCGAAATCGGAGCCGTGCATGTCGTCGAGCTCAGCAGCCACGATCCACGCGTCGAACTCCCGGCCGCGGGCGAGGCGAAGGGCCTCGGCACCGCTGGAGCGATAGTGCATTTCGAGCGATCCCGAACGGGCTTCGGAAGCCAGCACGGTGTGGTCGTCGAAGTTGGGGTCAATGATCGCGATCCGGAGGACCTCTGCATACGTTTCGCTGGACATGGCGAGACTCCTTACGGGGATCGACCGAAGAGGGATACAGGGATATGTGGAACGGTGGGACCTGCCGGGGCACAACCGGGCTCAGCCGCGGACCTGGGCGGGGATCTTGGTCTGTGGCGGTACCAGACCGGCGGGGTCGAGCACGTCGAGGGTGACGGGACGCACGCGATACCCAGTGACACCGGCGGCCAGGGCCCGCTGCTCATCCTCGATGCGATACTCTTCCGCAACGACGTAAACCCGCGACTTGGCCACCTCGTCGAGGTGCCCGAGGGACACGCTCGACCCGCTGCGAAGCGGATCGACGCTGCTCTGTTCGATGTCTTCGGCGAGCATGTCGAGCAGGTCGAAGCCCGACATGTCGGGGAGTTCGCCGGCGATCAGCCAGACGTCGGACCGGAAGCGCTTCGCCATCCGCATCGCCGCCCGGCCGTCGGCACAGAAGTGGAGGCCAATCAGCCCCTTCCGTGCCGACCCGACGAAGTCGCCGTAGTGGTGAATCGCCGGGTCGACGATCACGACCTCCCGGATCCGCGACGGGGCCGGGTGAGATGCGGAATCGGGACCGCCGTGCTGCTGCGTGTCATTCGCTGCCGCGGGGCGATCTGAAGTCGACATGATGACCTCCTTGGGACCGGCACCGTCGGGTGCGGTCGCACGATGGAAAACCATTCGCATCGTTCCCACGGCCGGACCGTCGCAGGGCGGCGGCGCAGGGCCGCCGGCAGCGCGTACCAGCCGCAGTGCCATCCGGCGACCACCAGCGTCGCCGGCCACCAGCAGGAGCGGAGCTCAGATCAACGACAGGATCGGGAGAAACAGCGAGATCGGCAGGAGGCACAGGAGGCAGTCGGAACGGGTGAACCAAGCCAAGTCAGCGCCGTTGCCGACCTTGCCGACCGAGACGCCCTGGGCGATGTGCGAGCCATTCATGACCAAGTCCTCCATATGCCGCCCTGCGGTCGGTAACCGGCCGGTCCCACTGAGCGGGACCGACCGAACAGCGGGGCTGATGGAACATGTGCAGGTGGTGTGCCAAACCTCGCGGTTGGAGCTATATCAGGTCTTTTTTTCCGTGGAATGCGTAAAACAGTCCGTTTTTTGGCTGCTCGCTCGGGTATTCGTTCCTATCGCCTGGCGTCCACCGGGTCGGAGAGTGTCCCGCGTCCGGTTCGAATTGCCCCAGTGGGTGGTGTGAATCGCCCCACCCCTGGCTGTCCGTGGACAAAGCCCTCCATGGCCTTTGTCCACTTGAGCGACCGCGGGAAACGCCGAGGGTTTCCCGGGTCGCCATCGGCCGCATCCGGCGGCCGGTCACTTTTTCCACGGGTTGCTGGATGGCAGTGAGGTACTCACCCCATGACCCGTGCGGTCGCCGCTTGGCGGCCTGGATCGGCGCTCAGGTTCGGCCGCCGACCCGATCGGCAACCGAGAAACTCGGGAAAGCGGCCGGTCAGCTACCGGACAGCAGGTCCGCCACGACCTCACGGACGAGCCCGGAATCGAGATCGTCGACGATGCCGACGTGCCCCAGGTCTGTCGGCAGGATGAACCGGACCCGGCCGTGGAGGCTTTTCTTGTCGCGGGACAGGGCCTCGACGATCCCCTCCACCGACAGCCCCGCGATACCGACAGGGGCCAGCGGAAGGCCGAACCGGGCCAGGAGGGCAGCTTGGCGGCGGGCGATCTCGACCGGCAACCGCCCCGTGGCAAGGGCCAGCCGGGCGGCAGCGGTCATCCCCATTGCGACCGCCTCGCCGTGGAGCAACCGGCCATATCCGGCCAGATTCTCGATGGCGTGGCCGATCGTATGGCCGTAATTGAGGATCGCCCGCAGACCGGACCGCTCGAATTCGTCCGCCCCCACGACGGTGGCCTTGAGGTCCACGCAGCGGCCCACGAGGTGGGAAATGGCCGCCGGCTCCCGGGCGAGGATCGAATCGACCGATCCCTCCAGCCAGACGAACAGCTCGCTGTCGAGGATCACGCCGTATTTGACGACCTCGGCCAGGCCGCTGCGGTATTCGCGGTCCGGGAGCGTCGCGAGCGAAGCCGGGTCGCAGGCCACGCCGACGGGCTGCCAAAACGCCCCCACCAGATTCTTGCCGGCGGCGAGATTGATCCCTGTTTTGCCGCCGATCGCGCTATCCACCTGGGCGACGAGCGTCGTCGGCACCTGCCACACCGGAAGCCCCCGGACGAACGTCGCCGCGACGAACCCGGCGAGATCCCCGACCACTCCCCCCCCGACGGCGATGACGTGCGTCGCCCGGTCGGCTGGAAGGCCGGCGAGGGCCTCCCACAACCGCACCGCTTCCGCGGCCGATTTGCTCGTCTCACCGGCCGGGACCGCGATCAGCGCCGTCGTCAGGCCCCGCGCCGACAGGGCCGATTCGACCTCCACAGCCACGGTGGCCGCGACCGCACCGTCGGCGATCACGACACCGCGCCGGGCGCCCGCTTCCGCCACCCCGTCGAGTAGTCGGGAAACCGCACCAATCCCGACGAAAACCCGGCTGACCGCTGGAGCGGCCCGTCCGCGGGCACCGTCGTCGGCGAAGCGGATCACCCGCTCGTGGAGCGTCACGGGTCAGCCTGCGCCGAGGCGCGCGAGATCGTCGGCGGTGACGGTCACGACCCGGGCGAAGCCGGAGTGCACCCGGCAGTAGTCGAGATCCGAGGCTTCCTGGGGGGTCGCGTGGAGGGCCGCTTCGACCCGCTCTCGGTCGGTCGCGGACCACTCGTCGTAGTCCCCGGGCCACACCGTGCGGGCCTCGACGACGAGAGCCTCCCGGTACGGGTCGAAGGCGTTGGGCATGGATCGTCCTGTCGCAGGCTGGCAGGGGATCGGCTATCCACTCCGGTCCGCCTACCGTGTCACGAGAGTATACCCTCGCCACCGCGGCGATCGGCTCGAGCGCGGCCGCGCCATCCCGCACCCGAACGCACCCCCGATGACATACCCGCGACCCTTCCCCGACGTCTCCCAGAACCGCGGTGCGGTCACGCCGGCATCGTCGGGGCGGCGGCTCGTGGCCGGCCTGGTGGCCCTCGGAATCGCTGCGGGAATCACCGGGATCGCCTGGCAGCGCGGCCAAACCAGGCGGTGTCTGGGCTTCTATGGTGCCGAGGTCGCCAGGGCGATCACTACGGCGCCGCATGTCGAGCTGTGGTCCGGCGTCCGCCCCGGAGATCGCCCGGGCACGTGGTTGGCAGCCGCGCGCCGGGATGTCAGTGCCGCGCGGGGGCTGGTCCATCTGCGCCGCGGTCTGGTCGAGGACGCGAATTTCCTCGCCGGGACGGCGTCCAACGGTGACGGTGGCGGCGGTGAGGCGGCCGACTCCGGCTGGAGCCACGTGCTCGTGTTCTCGAGGGACCCCGTGTCCAAAGTGGATACCGGCGACGGGAGGGCCGTCGCGCTGTGCTTCGACGGTGGGGGCGGTGTACCGCGGCGCCTCACGGTGGTGGGGCGGCCGGGGGTGCTTCCGGTCGGCCGGATCGGGCGCGGGATCGCCGACTGGATCGAAGCCACCACTTCCGCGGAAACGCCGTAAAAATCGCCCTTTTGGTGGTCGGGGGCGTCAGCCTATCCTCCCCCCCGCCGGCGCGACCGCGCCATGGGACCGGCGGCTGCACCGGCGCGCAGCCCGACGAGGAGAGACGCATGCGTTCGATCGCGGTCGCCAACCAGAAGGGGGGCGTGGGCAAGACGACGACGTCGGTCAACCTCGCCGTCGGCCTGGCGCGGGCCGGTCGCCGGGTGTGCCTGGTCGACCTCGACGCGCAGGCCCACGCCACGCTCCATGTCGGTGTCCAGCCGGGAAGCCATCGGCTGTCGGCATTCGACGTCCTCACCGGCGGCGTGTCGCTCGCCGACGCCACGGTCGTCGCCGCCGAAAACCTCTGGCTCGTGCCGTCGCACATCGACCTGTCGGCCACCGAGGTGGCGCTCGCCGGCCAGCCGGGGAGGGAGTCGATCCTCGCGCGCCGGTTCGCCGACGACCCGGCCTGCTCCGGCTCAGGCCCGGCCCCCTACGACTACCTGATCATCGACTGTCCCCCGTCGCTCGGCCTGCTGTCGCTCAACGCCATGGCGGCGGTCGACAGCGTCCTCCTCCCGCTCCAGCCCCATTTCCTCGCCCTCCATGGCGTGAGCAAGCTGCTCGAGACGGTCGAGCTGGTCGCCGACCGGGTCAACCCGCGGCTGGCAGTGCTCGGGGTGGTGTTTTGCCTGTACGAGTCGGGCACGCGGCTGGCGCAGGAGATCGGCCGGGACGTCGAGGCGTTTTTCGGCGCCGCGGCCGAGCGGCACCGGGCGTGGCGCGACGCGCGGGTGTTCGCCACCCGGATTCGGCGCAACATCCGCCTGGCCGAGGCCCCGAGCTTCGGCCGGTCGATCTTCGACTACGCTCCCGACTCGCACGGAGCCGAGGACTACGGCAATCTCGCCGCCGAGATCGATCAGGCGGCGGCGGTGGCGCTCGACGCAGCGCGGCGGGCGGCCTGAGGAGCGGCGACCGGACCGGAGGTCACGGTGAGGGACAGCGGCAGCCCCGACCCCGTCGACCGCTCGGGAACGGCTGCCGGGGCCCCGAGATCGGGCAGCCACCAGTAGCACGAGGCAGAGGGGTCCATGCCGACGAGGATGCCCGTGGAGTCGAAGGCCTCGGCCGACACGAACGCGACCGGAGCGGCCCGCACGCCGGAAGCGACCGAACGCGACGACGAGCGGCGGACACTGGCCATGCGTGGAATGCTTCCTGCGGAAGGGGGCGGAGTGTGAATCGTCCGGCCTGGCTGGTGGAGAGCAGTTTTCGAGCCCGCGACCGGTTTCGCGGTCGATGCCCGGAAGGGACCCAGCTCCCCACGGGGGAAGGCAGGCCGTTTCTCGCCGGCACGGAAAAGTCTGCCTTTGGGGTTTTGGGTAAGCAAGAAAAAATGGCGAAAAAAGGAAAGATCTGAGGTTTTTCGCTGAAAACCCTTCTATTTCGTATCGTTCGGCAACTGTGCGGCCTGGGGTCGGTGCCGGCACGGCGGGGTTTTCGGTCCCCCGGGAGGCGAGCTCCCGGCACTCTTCCGAGGATGAGGCGTTCGATGCCACACCGTCTTGCCGTCGCGTATCCCGGGTTTGCCAGCCTCGTGGTCGTCGCGGCGCTCCTGCCGGCCTCAACCGCCGCTGTCGCCCGGGCCCAAGATGCACCGCCGACCGGGTTTCGTCGCCTCGCCCCCGGCGTGCTGACGGTGATCCCCTCCGACCGCTCCGCCGACGATCCGCTGCAGCGCGCCGACATCCCCGAGATCACACGCGGGTTTCCCGACCGGGTGTGGGAGCCGAAGCAGGCCCCCCCGGGGAGCACGTTCGTCGGCCGCGGCGTCAACCGTGAGTTTCTCCGCGACGTGTGGTGCCTGGAATTCGCGTTCAAGCCGCCGCGGCAGATCGACGTCGACATCCCCGCTGCCGACCTCCGCATGCGCCGCAAGCGCGTCTGGTACCTCGTGTACCGCGTCCGCAACACCGGCGCCCGGCGCGTCGTCGGCGAGGGGGGCGACATGACGAAGCTCACCACCGAGCCGGTCCAGATGCCGGTGCGGTTCATCCCCCACATGGTCCTCGAGAGCGTCGAGGGGCTGTCGGCGTCCGAGGGAGCGACCTCCTACCGGGCCTACCTCGACCGGCTGATCCCGACGGCGGTCGACGCGATCCGCGCCCGCGAATTCGGCGGGGCTCCCGACCAGCCGGTGTTCGACAGCGCGAGCATGGCGGCAAGCGCGATTCCCCCCGGCGGCGAACGGTGGGGGATCGCCACGTGGGAGGATGTCGATCCGCGGATCGACTTTTTCTCGATCTACATCCGCGGCCTTACCAACGCGATCCGCTGGCGGCAGCGCGCCGATGCAACATTCACCCCCGAGTCGATCCCCGGCCGCGGCGAGGAATACGCGCTGGAGAGCCTGCGGCTCGATTTCTGGCGCCCCGGCGACGACCGCGACGAAGCGGTCGAGCAGATGAGCATCGGCCACGCCGGCCTCTACGAGACGCGGACCCTCGGCTCGAAGCTCCTCGCCATCGCCGCGCGCCCCGCGGTGGTCAAATCGAATCCGCCGCGCGGCCTCGAGGCGCTGGGCCTGACCTGGGGCGACCTGCTCGACCCGCCGCCGCCGGCTGCCGAAGGGGACGACGCCCCGCGCTCGCTGGCTCCGCTGGCGCTGGTCGTGGACCGCCTCGCCACGCTCCCCGACGCCCCGGCGCGCGGCCGTGCCCTGCGCGATCTGCTCGGCGACCTCGCCATCGGCCAGCTCGAGGACGCGACCAGGGCGCTGGTCGGCCCGGTCGATCCACAGGCCGATGCCGCCCGCCGGGCAGGCCTCACGGCGCTGGGCACGACGCCCGAGCAGCTCGCCGGGAAGCCGTTGGCCGGTGTGGCGGCGGTGCTTGGCGCGATCGAGAAAACGCGCGACCCGGCGCGGCGCGAGGCCCTCACGGCAGACCTGTTCGGCCCGGCCGCGCGGCGGATCGACGACCTCGCCGACGAGGTGGCGCTGGCCCGCGGCGAGGCGGTCCTCGACGAATTCGACCTCGACCGGCGCCCGCTGGCGACGGCCGGGCCGCTCACCGGCTTCGACTTCGCGCGGACGCTGATCGACGGCGAGTCCGACGCCGCCACACGCGCCCGGCTCATCGGGGGCCTGTTCGGAGCCGAAGGCGAGTCGCTCTACGCCACCGCCACGGGAGCGGGGGAGGGAATTGACCACGGTTGGGTTTTCCGCTACGAAAACCCGGAGTAAGCTCTCTGTGGCAGGTGATTTCCTTCGTCCCCCGGGATCGTGTCATGGCCCACAAAAAAGGTCAGGGTTCCAGTCGCAACGGCCGTGATTCGAACGCCCAGCGGCGCGGGGTGAAGAAGTTTGCCGGGCAGACCGTCCGCGCCGGCAACATCCTCGTGCGCCAGGTCGGGACGAAGTTCCAGCCCGGGCGCAACGTCGGCATGGGCACCGACTACACGCTGTTTGCCCTCGTCGACGGCGTCGTCGGCTTCGACCGGGAAGGCCGTCGCGTCAACGTCGTCGCCGGCCAAGGCTGACGCACTTCCGCCGCACTTCCGCGCGGTCGTCGATCCGAGTGTGCGATGTTCGTCGACCGGGTGCGGATCGAGGTGGTGGCCGGTGACGGCGGCCGTGGCAGCGGCAGCTTCCGCCGCGAGAAGTACGTGCCGCGCGGTGGCCCCGACGGCGGCGATGGCGGTGCCGGCGGCAGCGTGATCCTCGCCGCCGAGGCGGGGGTCGATTCGCTCGCCGCACTCGCCCACCGGGCCCAGTGGCGTGCCCCGCATGGCGAACCGGGCGGCCCGGCCAATTGCCATGGCCGCTCGGCCGAGGACATCGTCCTCCTCGTGCCCCCCGGCACGATCGTCACCGACGAGCAGACGGGCCTGGTGCTCCGCGATCTCGCCCGCCCCGGCGACCGGCTCGTGGCGGCGCAGGGAGGGGCCGGCGGCTTCGGCAACGTCCACTTCAAGTCGTCCACCAACCGCGCCCCGCGGACGACCACCCCCGGTGGCAAGGGGGAGGCGCGGCGGCTGGCACTCGAGCTGAAGGTGATCGCCGACGTCGGCCTGGTCGGCCTCCCCAACGCCGGCAAGAGCACGCTCCTCTCGCGCCTCTCGCGCGCCCGGCCGCAGATCGCCGACTACGCCTTCACCACCAAATCGCCGATGCTCGGGATCGTGGCGATCGACCGCGACCGGAGCTTCGTCCTCGCCGACCTCCCGGGGCTGATCGAGGGGGCGCACGCCGGCACGGGGCTGGGGCACGAGTTTCTCCGGCATGTCGAGCGCGCCGGGATCCTCGTCCATGTGGTCGAGCCGGCTCCGCTCGACGGCTCCGATCCGCTCGCCAACCACCGCACGATCCGCGCCGAGCTGGCGGCCTACGATCCGCTCCTCGCCCTTCGCCCCGAGATCACGATCGTCAGCAAGGCCGAGCTGCCCGGCTCCGCGGAGATCCGCGAGCGCCTCGAAGCGGAGCTCGGCCGCCCCGTGCTCGCCGTCAGTGCCGTCACCGGTGCCGGGCTCGACCGGCTGCTCCACGCCGTCGTCCGCCAGCTCGACAGCCCGCCCGACGCCGCCGCGCCAGCGCAGGATCGCCCCCGATGACGCCCCGCGACCCGGCGCCTCCGCGCCCGTCTCCCGCTGCCGCGCGGGTGTTTGTCGCCGATGTCGGCAATTCGCGGATCAAGCTGGCGGCCCTCGATCCGCACGGCCCGGGGCTCGCCGCGCGCCTCGATCTGGTCGCCCGCGAGCTGGCTGCAGACGCGCTGGCTGCAGACGCGCTGGCTGCCGACGCGCTGGCTGCAGACGCTCCTGCGACCGACGCGCTTGCCCGGTTCATCGCAGGTGCCGCGCCTGGGGCAGGGCTCCTGCTTGTCGGCAGTGTGAATGTCGCCGCCGCCGCCCGGCTCGAAGAGGTCGTGGCCCGTCTCGCGGTGGCGCGGGGACATGCGCTCGAGATCCGGTTCATCGGCCCGGCCGATCTGCCACTCGAGGTCCGGCTGGCGGCGCCCGACAGGGTCGGCATCGATCGGCTCGCCGCGGCGGCGGCCGTGGCCCGGCTCGAGCGCGGCCGGCCGGCGGTGATCGTCGACTGCGGCACGGCGGCGACCGTCGGCTGCGTGGCGGCCGACGGGGCCTTTCTCGGCGGGGCGATCTTCCCCGGCCCGACGCTTCTCGCCCGGGCGCTGGCCACCGGCACGAGCCTCCTTCCGGAAGTCCACACGCCGCTGGATGCCCCGCCGCCCCCGCCGGGGCGGTCGACGACCGAAGCGATCACAGTCGGCATCGGCTGGGGGCTCCGCGGGGCGATCCGCACGCTCGTCGATCGCTCGCGCGACGCCGTCGGCAGCTCGGCGGCGCTGTACCTCACCGGCGGCGGCCGGGGCATGCTCCGCGACACCCTGCCGGAGGCGATCGAGCGGCCAGATCTGGTCCTCGAAGGGCTGGCGCTGGCCGCCCACCGGCATGCGCCGGCGTGATCGCTGCCGCGGCGCCGCGCGGGCGACGCCCCTGGCCGGTGGAGGTAGACTGCGGCCGCGGGAGATGTTCCCGCGGCCACTCGCTGCCCAGAGTCTGCCTCCATTTCCTGCATGGAACCGCTGTCGTGACGTCGTCGAGCTCTGCCGAGCGATCGCCTGCCCAAGCCACGGCCGGCGGCGGGGACGAGGGCGGCGGCCGCTCGCGGACGCTGGCCCTGGCCGCGGCGCGGATCGCCGAGGAGACGCGCGGGACCGATGTCTGCGTCCTCGATCTCCGCGGCCTGACGCCGATGTTCGACTATTTCGTCGTCGCCACCGGCTCGAGCCGGCGGCAGCTCCACGCGATGGCCGACGAGATCGAGAAGGTCGTCGGCCACGATCTCCACGACCACAAGCGCGGCGGCGAGGGCTACGAGGAGGGGCGCTGGATCGTGCTCGACTACGGCGATGTCGTCGTCCATCTGTTCGACGCCGACGCCCGCGGCTACTGGGACATCGAGCACCTGTGGAGCGACGCGCGGCGCGTCTCCCTGCCGGCTGCGGGGGCGCGGCCGTGACTGCCGACGGAGTGGCCGCAGGCGCTTCGCCCGGCACGTTTCGCGACCGCCTCCGCGGGGCCTTCGCCGGTGCCCTGGCAGCCGCAAGCGCCGACGGGGCGCTGCCGATCGCGGCAGGCGACGTGCCCGGCCTGGTCGATCAGGTCCGCGAGGCGGCCGATCCGAAGTTTGGCGACTACTCGGCGACGCTGGCGATGGGGCTGGCCAAGAAGGTCGGGAAGAAGCCGCGCGACGTCGCCGTCGAGCTGGCCACGCGCCTTGCGGACACACCCGGATTTTCCGCCGCGTTCACGCCGCCGGGCGATCCGGTCGGCCCCGGCTTTGTCAATGTCCGCGTCCGCGACGACGCCCTGGCGGCGGCGATCTCGGCGGCGTTCGTCGATGAGCGCCTCGGCGTGCCACTGGTCGCCAGGCCCGAGTCGATCGTCGTCGATTTCAGTTCGCCCAACGTCGCCAAGCCGATGCACGTCGGCCACATCCGCTCGACCGTGATCGGCGACGCCCTGGCGCGGATCCTCGCGTTTCGCGGCCACCGCGTCATCACCGACAACCATCTCGGCGACTGGGGCACGCAGTTCGGGATGATCATCTGGGGCTGGAAGCACTGCCGCGACGACGGCGCCTTCGCCGCCGACCCGACCGCCGAGCTGGGGCGGCTGTACCGGCTGGTGCGCAACGTCGCCGACGCCAAGCCGGAGGATCTCGCCGCCGATCCGCCCGCCGCCGACCTCGCCGCCCGCCATCCCGACGCCGGCCGCGAGGTGCTCGAGGAGACGGCCAAGCTCCACGCCGGCGACGCGGAAAACCGCGCCCTCTGGCAGCGCTTCATGCCCGCCTGCCTGGCCGACATCGAGCGGCTCTACAGCCGCCTCGACGTGTCGTTCGACCACTGGCTCGGCGAAAGTTTTTTTCAGCCGTTCCTCGCCGACGTCGTCGCCGATCTCGAGCGGCGCGGCCTGGCGCGCGAGAGCCGCGGCGCCACGGGGATCTTCCTCGACGGCGACGACAAGCCGCCGTTTCTCGTCCGCAAGGCCGACGGCGCCTTCCTCTACGCCACCACCGACCTGGCCACGATCCGCTGGCGCCTCGAGCACTGGCGGCCCGATCGGATCCTGTATGTCGTCGACCACCGCCAGGGGCAGCACTTCGACCAGTTGTTCCGCACCGCGGCGCGCTGGGGGCTGCCCGGTCTCGACCGCGTGGCGCTCGTCCATGTCGCCTTCGGCACCGTCCTCGGCGACGACGGCAAGCCGTTCAAGACGCGCTCCGGCGACACCGTGGGCCTCGAATCGCTCCTCGACGAAGGGGTCGAGCGCGCCTTGGCGGTGATCGCCGCCGACGAAGGGCTCGCGGAGGAGGAGCGGCGGAACGTGGCCGAGACGGTCGGCATCGGGGCGATCAAATACGCCGACCTCTGCCAGAACCGCACCACCGACTACGTCTTCAGCTACGACAAGATGCTCGAGCTCAAGGGCAACACCGCCGCCTACATGCAGTATGCGGTCGCCCGCGTCGAGGGGGTGCTCGACAAGGGGGGCGTGGACCGCGCGGCCTTGCGGCGCTCGGCGCCGGCGATCACGCTGGCCGATCCGAAGGAACGGGCCCTCGCCCTGGCGCTGCTCCGCTTCGGCGAGGTCCTCGAGGATGTCGAGGCCGACTACCGGCCGAACCTGCTCACCGCCTGGCTGTACGACGTCGCCGGCCGCTATTCGGCGTTGTACGACGCCCTCCCGATCCTCAAGGCCGACGAGCCCAGCCGCACGAGCCGCCTGGCGCTTGCCGACCTCACCGGCCGCGTCCTCCGCAAGGGGCTCGACCTGCTCGGCATCGGCACCGTCCGGCGGATGTGACGCCGGGCGGCCGGCGCCGCGACCGTTTTCCCCGAGGGGTTCCATGACCGCCCCCCTGGCCACGATCCGCAACATCGGCATCGTCGCCCACATCGACGCCGGCAAGACCACGCTCACCGAGCGGATGCTGTTCTTCACCAAGACCAGCCATCGCCTCGGCGACGTCGACCGCGGCACGACCGTCACCGACTTCGATCCCGAGGAGCAGGAGCGCGGGATCACGATCTACTCCGCCGCCGTGAGCTTCCGGTGGCGCGACGTGACGGTGAACCTCATCGACACCCCCGGCCACGTCGACTTCACCGCCGAGGTGGAGCGGAGCCTGCGCGTGCTCGACGGCGCGGTGGTGGTGTTTTCCGCGCGCGAAGGGGTCGAGGCGCAGAGCGAGACGGTCTGGCGCCAGGCCGACAAATACCACGTGCCCCGCGTTGCCCTGGTCAACAAGCTCGACCGCGAAGGGGCCGACTTTTTCGGCACGATCGACCAGATCGAGAAGCGCCTCGGCGCCCAGGCGCTCGTCCTCCAGGTGCCGCTGGGGATCGGCCCGCCGCACGTGACCAATCCGTTCCGCGGCCTGGTCGACCTGGTCGAGATGCAGCTCCTCACCTACCCACCGCGCGACGAAGCCCTCGCCGCCGCGGCACCGGCCGAAGCCTTCACGGCCGGGCCGATCCCGCCGGAG
>Ga0194133_10002635_pt1 | contig 27247 bp, 34 predicted proteins | sample TA2KigOf40mmetaG_FD_155448 | JGI IMG/M metagenome (GOLD analysis project Ga0194133, IMG submission 155448) | Freshwater microbial communities from Lake Tanganyika, Tanzania - TA2015055 Kigoma Offshore 40m | ecosystem: Environmental > Aquatic > Freshwater > Lake | place: Tanzania: Lake... | reverse complement strand
TCTGCGTCGTAGACCGCACCAGTCGGGTTAGACGGCGAGACGAACAACAACATCTTTGTCTTGAGCGTTCGGGCCCTCTCGAGTTCTTCGACAGTCACTTTGTAGCCGGTCGACTCATCAGATGCCACGATCACGGGCACTCCACCGAAGATGCGGACTACTTCTGGGTAAGTCACCCAGTACGGGGCCTGAATCAGTACCTCGTCGCCAGGGTTTATCAACGTTGCAATGGCGTTAAAAATGGCCTGCTTGCCACCATTGGTGACGATCACGTTTGCCGCCGCCGCGGGCACACCACGCGCACTAGACCTAGCCGCAACCGCTTCGCGTAATTCGGGCAACCCAGCGGCGGGGGTGTAGCGGTGGTTCGCTGCTGACGACGCAGCTTCACGCGCTGCCTCGACCACGTGGGCAGGAGTTGGAAAGTCCGGTTCACCGGCGCCGAAACCAATCACTGGTTCACCAGCAGCCTTTAGCGCCTTGGCCTTTGCGTCTACCGCAAGCGTGGCTGACTCAGCGATGCCCGCGACGCGATCAGAGAGAACCTGGCTCATGGCTGAATCGTTGCAGCAGGTGAGTAATTGCCGCATCGCGGGCGTCTGATTCGGTGCTTTACACTCGGGCTCTGCGAACCGTTGCGTGAGTTCGAGCTGATGTGGTGATGGCTTGTGCCTCGGGCGCCGAAGGGCCGTAGCTCAATTGGCTAGAGTCCCGGTCTCCAAAACCGGTGGTTGGGGGTTCGAGTCCCTCCGGCCCTGCCAAGAACAAAACCCTGGCAAAGCCTGCAAACCGCCGGCGAGCCCGGATGCAGCGAGAAGACGAACACGAGAGGCAAGAAAGGTGGCCGATGACTGACGTCATTGAGGGCCCCGTCACTGACACTGGTGGCGAGCGTCCGAGTGGCAACATCTTTTCTCGTTTTGGCGTTTTCTTGCGTCAGGTGGGGGCAGAACTTCGTCGAGTCATTTGGCCTACGCGAAAGCAGGTCGTTAACTACAGCATCGTGCTTTTGGTTTTCGTGGTGATCATGGGCCTCTACATCGCAGGGCTAGATTTCATTTTCACAGAAGGGGTTCTCTTCGTCTTCGGGCGATGACACACACAAAATGACTGAAACCGAAACCCTGGCCGTAGAAACCCCCGACGCGCCCGCGGCCGCAACAGAACCCGCGCCCGCGGCCGAGCCCGCTGAGGCCGACCCGTTAGCTGAGTTTCGCGAGAAGATTCGCGTCGCCCCTGGCGAGTGGTTCGTCGTCCATTCATATGCAGGTTATGAGAACCGCGTAAAGAACAACCTTCTTTCACGAATCGGCACCATGGACATGGAAGATTTCATTTACCAAGTCGAAGTGCCAACCGAAGAAGTAACTGAGATCAAGGCAGGCCAGCGCAAACAAGTTAAGAGAACGAAGTTCCCGGGCTACGTGTTGGTTCGTATGGAACTTACCGACGAGTCATGGACTGTCGTTCGTCAAACCCCAGGTGTTACCGGTTTCGTCGGTAGCGGCCACCAGCCCTCACCACTTACCTTGGACGAGGTCTTTGGCATGTTGGCACCACGAGTAGAGCGCAAGGCAGCCCCAGGGGCAAAGGCGAGCTCGGCCGGGATGATCGACTTCAAGGTGGGCGATTCGGTAACGGTCATAGATGGGCCTTTCGCGAGCTTGCAGGCAACCATTTCAGAAATCAACCTGGACTCTCAAAAAATTACTGGCCTCGTCGAGATTTTCGGACGAGAGACCCCGGTGGAACTTGGTTTCACCCAGATACAGAAGAATTAGCCAGATATGCCACCGAAGTCAAAGAAAAAAGTCTCAGGGCTCATCAAGCTTCAGATTCAAGCGGGTCAAGCAACCCCAGCCCCGCCTATCGGCCCAGCCCTTGGTCAACATGGCGTGAACATCATGGATTTCTGCCGCGAGTACAACGCCGCCACCGAATCCAAGCGCGGCGAGGTCATTCCGGTTGAGATCACCGTCTATGAAGATCGTTCTTTTTCATTCATCACCAAGACCCCACCGGCTGCCAAGTTGGTGCTCAAAGCAGCCGGCCTCGAAAAAGGCTCACAAAACCCTCTTACCCATCAAGTAGCCCAGGTATCTCGTGACCAGATTCGAAAGATCGCCGAAACCAAGCTGCCTGACTTGAACGCCAACGACATCGACGCAGCAATGAAAATCGTCGAAGGAACCGCTCGCTCAATGGGCGTGAAGGTGGTCGACTAATGGCGCGCAGTAAGGCATATAAGAAGGCGAGTGAGCTCTACAACCGCGACACTTTCTATGCGCCAGAAGAGGCCCTTCGCTTGGCAAAGCAGGGGTCGAGCACGAAGTTCGATGAAACCGTTGACGTAGCCATAGCGCTAAACATCGACATGAAGAAGGCTGAGCAGATCGTGCGCGGCACAGTCACCTTGCCTCACGGCACAGGCAAGACCGCCAAGGTGTTGGTTTTTGCAACTGGTGAGAACGCAGACGCTGCTCGCTCAGCAGGGGCTGATTACGTAGGCGCTGACGACATGCTCGAGAAGGTTTCTAGCGGCTGGACTGATTTCGACGCTGTCGTTTCGACCCCAGATTTGATGGCAAAAGTAGGACGGCTCGGCAAGGTGCTCGGCCCGCGTGGTCTCATGCCAAACCCAAAGACCGGCACCGTAACCACCGATGTCGGCAAAGCAGTAACCGACATCAAGGGCGGCAAAATCGAATTGCGCGCCGACAAGCATGGCAATCTTCAGTGCTCGATTGGGCGGGTGTCCTTCGACGAGAAAGCACTGGTTGAGAATTTCTCTGCCGTTTATGACGAGGTCTTGCGCTTGAAGCCAAGTTCAGCCAAAGGCAAGTACGTCAAAGGGGTCACGGTGTCGACCACCATGGGCCCCGGCATAAAGGTGGATTCCCCCGTCCGTTAGTCTTTTCACCAACTACCAATGACCGTAGGTCGGGCCAGATAGCTGGTTCGGTAATGGCTGAAATCAGTCGCCTACGCAGGAGGGCAGGTAAATGGCGCGCGCCAATAAAGACGCCGAAATCGATCGGCTCACTACAGGCTTTCGTGATTCTCACGCAACCGTGCTTACTGAATACCGCGGCCTAACTGTCTCTCAATTGCGTGAACTTCGCGTAGCCCTTCGTCCGCACGCGACTTATGAAGTAGTCAAGAACACCCTCACCCGTCGAGCAGCTGAGGCAGTCGGGCTGACCGACCTATCGCCCTTGTTGGCTGGCCCAAGTGCCGTCACTTTCGTAACTGGTGACACCGTGGCCGTGGCCAAGGGCCTAAGCGATTTCGCGAAAGAAAATTCCGCACTCGTGATCAAGGGCGGCTGGATGGACGGCCGCATGATCACCCCCGCAGAGTTCAAGCGACTAGCAAGTCTCGAGTCGCGAGAAGTGCTGCTGGCCAAGTTGGCCGGCGCCATGAATGCCTCGATGGCTGGGGCAGTCAGTTTGTTCGCAGCACCACTTGCCCAGGCGGCCCGTGCCTTTGCAGCGCTGCAAGCAACCAAAGAGAAGGAATGAGGTAGGTAGAAGATGGCGAAGATGTCAACCGAAGATCTGTTGGCGAACTTCAAAGAGATGACTCTGCTCGAGCTTTCTGATTTCGTGAAGGCATTCGAAGACACCTTTGGTGTAACTGCTGCTGCGCCAGTTGCGGTAGCGGCCGCACCTGCTGCCGGCGGTGCCGGTGATGCAGGCGGGGGTGCTGAAGCAGCGGACGAGGTCACCGTCGTTTTGGAAGACGCTGGCGACAAGAAGATCCAGGTCATCAAAGAAGTGCGAACTCTCACCAACTTGGGCCTGAAAGAGGCAAAGGACTTGGTCGAAGGTGCACCCAAGCCCGTGCTTGAGAAGGTCAACAAAGAAACCGCAGAGAAGGCCAAGGCCGCACTCGAGGGCGCTGGAGCGAAGGTCTCTTTCAGCTAAAGGGTCTTTGACTTCGAGCCTCGCCTAGCTGGGGGGCGCCTTGACAGGCGGGGCCGAGGTCAGTAACCATTCGGGGCACGCTCTGCGTTCGCCGAAGGGTGGCCGGGTGCGCGTGAGCATGCCCGTTGACCTATGATGTGAGTATCGCATCGTTCCATTGACCCCGCCCTCGTCCAGCGAGGGTCATTTGTGACGTCTGCCGATCGTCCGACTCTGACCTTGGAAGGACAGTCGCACTTGGCTTTAGCGCAAGACAAAGCGGGCACGAAACCCGGTTTCGAACGAATTTCGTTTGGAACCATCGAGGAACCACTTGCGTTCCCGAACCTGTTAGCTCTTCAGCGCGAATCATTCGATTGGTTAATGGGCTCTGACGCTTGGCGTCACCGAGTCAACGCGAGCATCGCCGCAGGCGACGCTGAGATTCCCACTACTTCTGGGCTCGAAGACATGTTCGCCGAAATCAGCCCGATCGAAGACGTGCACAACACCATGTCGCTGTCGTTTAAAGAACACCGGTTCGAGCCCCCGAAGTACACGGTCGAAGAGTGCAAAGACAAAGACCTCACTTATTCGGCCCCGCTCTTCGTCGTGGCGGAATACATGAACAACGAAACCGGCGTCATCAAGAGCCAGACGGTGTTCATGGGTGACTTCCCGCTGATGACAGACAAGGGCACTTTCGTCATCAACGGAACCGAGCGCGTTGTCGTCTCGCAGTTGGTTCGTTCGCCGGGTGCCTATGTCGAATACAACTTTGACCCAAGCACCGACGAAGAAACCTGGACGGCAAAGATCATCCCGAGCCGAGGTGCGTGGCTGGAGTTTGAAATCGACAAAAAAGGTCAAGTAGGTGTTCGACTAGACCGAAAGCGCAAGCAGTCCGTCTCTGTCTTTTTGCGTGCATTGGGCATGACTAACGAAGAAATGGTCGAGAAGTTCGGCAATTACCCGTCGTTCATGGATGTTTTGGCCGTCGACAAGACTTCAACCAAAGACGAAGCACTCGCTGACTTGTACCGCAAGTTGCGCCCGGGTGAGCCCCCGTCACTTGAGAACGCACAAACACTCATCAATAACTATTTCTTCAACCCGAAGCGTTACGACTTGGCGAAAGTCGGGCGTTACAAGGTCGGTAAGAAGCTTGGCACCAAGTTGCCACTTGAGCAGCGAACTCTCACGATGGAAGACATCGTTGCAACCGTCGAGTACTTGGTGCGTTTGCACGCTGGTGAGACCGAGATCAAGACCCCACGCGGCACGTTGAAGTTGGCTTATGACGACATAGACCATTTTGGTAATCGCCGTTTGCGCACCGTTGGTGAGTTGGTTCAGAACCAGCTTCGCACGGGTTTGTCGCGAATGGAGCGTGTCGTTCGTGAGCGCATGACAACTCAAGAAGTTGACGCGATCACGCCACAGACTCTGATCAATATTCGCCCAGTTGTTGCATCGATCAAAGAGTTCTTTGGCACCAGCCAGCTTTCGCAGTTCATGGATCAAACCAACCCGCTAGCAGGCATCACCCACAAACGTCGCCTGTCTGCTTTGGGCCCGGGTGGTTTGTCACGTGAGCGTGCAGGTTTCGATGTTCGCGACGTTCACCCGTCGCATTACGGGCGCATGTGCCCGATCGAAACCCCTGAGGGCCCGAACATCGGCTTGATCGGCTCGCTTTCGACATTTGCTCGCATCGACAACTTTGGTTTTGTTGAGACCCCGTACCGAAAGGTCGTCAAGGGCCGAGTCACGGACAAGATCGAGTACTTAACTGCTGACGAAGAGGACGACGTCGTAATCGCTCAGGCAAACGCACCGCTAACTGCTGACGGGCACTTTGCCGAAGAGCGAGTACTTGCTCGCGTGCAAAAGAGCGAAGTTGATTTCATGCCGGCAGAAGAGATCTCTTACATGGACGTCTCACCGCGCCAGGTTTGGTCGGTCGCCACCGCGATGATCCCGTTCTTAGAGCACGACGATGCCAACCGTGCCCTGATGGGTGCGAACATGCAGCGCCAGGCAGTGCCTCTGGTGCGAACTCAGGCCCCGTATGTCGGCACCGGCATCGAGCACCGCGCCGCATTGGATTCTGGCGACAACGTCGTCGCAAAAGAAGACGGCGAAGTCACTGAGGTTTCTGCTGATCACATAAAGCTACGCATTAGCGACGGCACTGAGGTGCTTTACCCATTGGCCAAGTTCGTGAGATCGAACCAGGGCACCTCTATCAACCAAAAGCCGCTGGTTAGCGAAGGCCAGTTGGTCAAGGCTGGCGAAGTAATAGCTGACGGCCCGAGCACCGACCGCGGTGAGATCGCCCTTGGTCGCAACTTGTTGGTGGCGTTCATGCCTTGGGAGGGCTTGAACTATGAAGACGCGATCATTCTTTCTCAGCGCTTGGTCGAAGAAGACGTACTTACCTCGATTCACATCGAGAAGCACGAAATTGACGCGCGCGACACCAAGCTGGGGCCAGAAGAAATCACTCGCGACCTACCAAACGTTTCTGAAGAAGTGCTGGCCGACTTAGACGAGCGCGGCATCATTCGAATCGGCGCTGAAGTTCTGCCGGGTGATGTGTTGGTCGGCAAAGTCACCCCTAAGGGTGAAACCGAACTAACTCCTGAAGAGCGTTTGCTGCGTGCGATTTTCGGTGAAAAGTCACGAGAAGTTCGCGACACATCTTTGAAAGTTCCTCACGGCGAAAGCGGCATCGTCATCGGTGTTCGCGTATTTGACATCGAAAACGGCGACGAATTGCCAGCCGGTGTAAATCAGCAGGTGCGCGTGCACATTGCCCAAAAGCGAAAGATCACTGAAGGTGACAAGTTGGCTGGGCGACACGGCAACAAAGGTGTAATCGCGAAGATTTTGCCGGTCGAAGACATGCCCTTCTTGGCCGACGGCACACCAGTTGACGTCGTGCTTAACCCTCTCGGTGTGCCAAGCCGAATGAACTTAGGTCAGGTGCTTGAGACGCACTTGGGCTGGATCGCAGACCAAGGCTGGAAGATCGATGGCGCACCAAAGTGGGCAACGCGATTGGGCGAAGGTCTTCGTGAAGTGCCAGCTGGCTCGAGATTGGCAACACCGGTTTTCGACGGTGTTCGTGAAGGTGAAATCACCGGACTTCTTGGTTCGACGTTGCCGAACCGTGACGGTGATCGCCTTGTCGGTGAAAACGGTAAAGCGCGATTGTTCGACGGGCGAACTGGCGAGCCATTCCCTGAGCCGGTGGCAATCGGTTACATGTACATCTTGAAGTTGTTGCACTTGGTTGACGACAAGATTCACGCTCGCTCGACTGGCCCGTACAGCATGATCACTCAGCAGCCGTTGGGTGGTAAAGCCCAGTTCGGTGGCCAGCGCTTCGGTGAGATGGAAGTTTGGGCCCTTGAGGCTTACGGTGCTTCTTACGCGCTGCAAGAGTTATTGACGATCAAGTCTGACGATGTTTTGGGCCGCGTAAAGGTTTACGAAGCGATCGTTAAGGGCGAGAACATCCCCGAACCGGGAATTCCTGAGTCCTTCAGGGTGTTGGTTAAAGAGATGCAATCACTCGGCTTAAACGTCGAGGTTCTTTCAAGCGATGGCTCGTCCATTGAGATGAAAGATTCAGACGACGAAGTATTTAGAACAGCCGAAGAACTCGGCATCGACCTGTCACGGCGTGAGCCGAGCAGCGTCGAGGAAATTTGATCAGGGGGCTTTGGCTAAATGCTTGATGTGAACTACTTCGATCGGTTGCGAATCGGTTTGGCAACAGCTGATGACATTCGCACCTGGTCGTACGGTGAAGTAAAGAAGCCTGAGACCATCAACTACCGAACTCTTAAGCCTGAGAAAGATGGTCTTTTCTGCGAGAAGATTTTCGGGCCCACACGCGATTGGGAGTGCTACTGCGGTAAGTACAAGCGCGTTCGATTCAAGGGAATCATCTGTGAACGCTGTGGGGTAGAGGTCACGCGAGCCAAAGTTCGTCGCGAGCGCATGGGCCACATCGAGTTGGCAGCCCCCGTCACCCACATTTGGTACTTCAAAGGCGTGCCCAGCCGATTGGGCTATTTGCTCGACCTCGCGCCTAAAGATTTAGAGAAGGTCATCTACTTCGCGGCCTACATGATCACGGCGGTTGACGAAGATGCCCGCGCACGCGACCTGCCCGACTTAGAAGCCGACGTTGCAAACGAGAAGCAAGACATCATCGACCGCGCGAACCAAGACATGCGCGATCGTCAAAAGAAGCTCGAACAAGACGTGGCCGACCTTGAGGCAAAAGGCGAGCGCTCAGAGATTCGTCGCCGCGTGCGAGAAAGTGGCGAGCGTGAGATCGCCTCTATTCGTAAGCGTGCCGAGCGAGAGATGGACGAGTTAGATCGCGTATTTGACCGGTTCAAGAACCTGAAAGTCCAAGACCTAGAAGGTGACGATGCCCTGTATCGCAAGATGCGTGATCGTTACGGCGAGTATTTCGAAGGTGGCATGGGTGCAAGTGCCATCAAGCAGCGCCTCGAAGATTTCGACCTTGAGTCAGAGGCGGTCAAGCTCACCGAAATCGTAAAGACCGGCAAGGGCCAGAAGAAGGCTCGCGCGCTAAAGCGCTTGAAGGTAGTAAACGCGTTTCGTCACACCACCAACTCGCCGAAAGGCATGGTGCTCGATGCGATACCCGTTATTCCGCCAGATCTTCGTCCGATGGTGCAACTAGACGGTGGCCGTTTCGCTACCTCAGACCTGAACGACCTTTACCGACGCGTGATCAACCGCAACAACCGCTTAAAGCGCCTGATGGATCTTGGTGCCCCTGAGATCATCATCAACAACGAGCGCCGCATGTTGCAAGAATCAGTTGACGCGTTGTTCGACAACGGACGTCGTGGCCGACCCGTAACTGGCCCGGGTAACCGACCTTTGAAGTCGCTTTCAGACATGCTCAAAGGCAAGCAAGGGCGGTTCCGCCAGAACCTTTTGGGTAAGCGAGTCGACTACTCGGGGCGTTCGGTCATCGTTATCGGCCCTCAGCTGAAGTTGCACCAGTGTGGGTTGCCCAAGCAGATGGCGTTGGAGCTGTTCAAGCCATTCGTGATGAAGCGATTGGTTGACTTAAACCACGCACAAAACATCAAGTCTGCAAAGCGCATGGTCGAGCGCTCACGCCCAGTGGTGTGGGACGTACTTGAAGAAGTCATCACCGAGCACCCGGTCTTGCTAAACCGCGCCCCAACACTTCACCGCTTGGGTATTCAAGCTTTCGAACCAGTTTTGATCGAAGGTAAAGCCATTCAGATCCACCCGCTTGTTTGCACGGCGTTTAACGCAGACTTCGACGGTGACCAGATGGCCGTTCACGTGCCACTTTCTGCTGAAGCACAAGCCGAAGCAAGAATCTTGATGCTTTCGAGCAACAACATTTTGAGCCCGGCAAGTGGCAGGCCCATTACCACGCCAACTCAAGACATGGTGTTAGGCATTTATTACTTGACGGGTGAAACCAACGGCGCCAAAGGCGAGGGCAACGTCTACGGAAACGTCGGCGAAGCGCTCATGGCTTATGACGCCGGCGCTCTCGATGTGCAAGCCAAGATCAAATTGCGCTTGAAGGACATCGAGCCCCCAACGGGTTGGGTAGTACCTAAGGGTTGGGATTCAGGCGACCCGCTAGTACTCGAGACCACCCTTGGTCGCGCGCTACTTAATGAGGCGTTGCCGGCCGACTTCGCTTACGTAAACCGCGAACTCGACAAAAAGGGTCTTGGCGCAGTCGTTAACGAATTAGCTGACCGTTACCCGAAGAACGTGGTTGCTCAAACACTCGATGCTCTTAAAGACCTTGGGTTCCACTGGGCTACTCGCTCAGGTGTGACGATTTCTATCGAAGACGTTGTGACCCCGTCCAACAAAGAAGACTTCTTGCGCAAGGCAGAAGAGTCAGCCGAGAAAGTGCAGCGCAATTACGACCGAGGCACCATTTCTGAGGCCGAGCGTCGCCAAGAGCTGATCGAAATCTGGACTAACACCACCGAAGACGTCTCGAAGGCAATGGAAGACAACTTCACTAAAGAGAACCCGCTATATGTAATGGCGAACTCGGGTGCTCGAGGCAACTTGATGCAGATGCGTCAGTTGGGCGGAATGCGTGGTCTCGTCTCGAACCCAAAGGGCGAAATCATCGCGCGACCGATCAAATCGAACTTCCGCGAAGGCCTTTCAGTTTTGGAGTACTTCATCTCAACCCACGGTGCCCGCAAAGGTTTGGCAGACACCGCACTTCGAACTGCAGACTCTGGCTACTTGACGAGGCGCCTAGTTGACGTTTCGCAAGACGTAATCGTTCGCGACCAAGACTGTGGTACCGATCGCGGCCTCGTCAAGGTAATCGGTGTCAAGGGCGCAGACGGCAAGATGAGTGTTCACGACCACGCTGAGACCTCTACTTCGTCTCGCATGTTGGCTGAAGACGTTGTGGTTGGCGGCAAGACTTTGGCCAAGACTGGCGAAGAGTTGACGATGGCTCGAATCGAAGATTTGGTTGCCCAGGGTGCCACTGAAGTTCGCGCACGATCTGTCTTTACCTGTGACAGCAAATATGGGGTTTGCGCGATGTGTTACGGCCGCTCGATGGCATCTGGCCGCTTGGTAGATGTTGGCGAAGCCGTCGGAATCATCGCAGCACAGTCAATCGGTGAACCAGGAACTCAGTTGACGATGCGCACCTTCCACACCGGTGGTGTGGCTGGCGCAGACGACATCACTCACGGTTTGCCCCGTGTGGTGGAACTTTTCGAGGCTCGTACTCCAAAAGGTGTGGCACCGATTGCAGACGCCACTGGTGTAGTCAAGATCGAAGAGACTGACAAAGGCCGCGTAATCGTTGTGGTGCCAGACGATAAATCCGAAGAGATTGAATACCCGCTACACCGACGTGCTCGACTTTTGGTCGAAGATGGTCAACGAGTTGAGGTTGGCCAACAGTTAACCGTTGGTGCCGTCGACCCGAAGCAGATCTTGCGTGTTCTTGGTCAGCGACAAGCCCAAGACCACTTGATCAACGAAGTACAAGAGGTCTATCGCTCACAGGGTGTGTCAATCAACGACAAGCACATCGAACTGATCATTCGTCAGATGCTCAAGCGCGTCACCATCATCGAAGGTGGCGACACCACGCTGCTGGCTGGTGAGCTGGTCGAGAGAGCTGCATTCGAAGACGCGAACCGCGCGGCGGTGGCAGAGGGCAAGCGACCGGCATCTGGGCGACCTGAATTGATGGGTATCACCAAGGCTTCGTTGGCAACCGAGTCGTGGTTGTCGGCGGCGTCCTTCCAAGAGACCACCCGAGTTTTGACCGAAGCCGCCCTTTTGGCTAAGTCGGATTCCCTGCGAGGCTTGAAAGAAAACGTCATCATCGGCAAGTTGATCCCTGCTGGTACGGGGCTTGACGTCTACCGAAATGTCGAAGTTGAACCGACCGAAGAGGCAAAAGCTGCTGTCTATGCGGCCTTCGACGCTCAAGATTCTGTCGACTACACCTCATTTGGGCAGTCCTCGGGTGAGGCTGTTCGCCTTGAGGAATATGACGTGGGCGGCTACGGCCGGTAACGGCCAACGACCCCGAGTTAGCAGCCTTTGAGCCCTACTTGTAGCCTTTGGGCTTGAAAACCTCGAGGTAGTCCTCGGGGTCGGTGCTTTGGCGCCGTCTCATCCCTGATGTGTGACGCACCCGTCCACGTGTGGGCGGGGCAGCGACACGCCCGACCGCGTGGGTCGGCCAAAGGGTTGAGAAAGCCAACGAACACAACAACTTACGACTTAGAAAAGAAGGAGTAACGCGCGTGCCGACCATTCAGCAGCTAGTGCGTAAGGGGCGCAAGACCAAGAAAGCAAAGGTCAAGACCCCGGCACTAAAAGGTGGCCCGCAGCGTCGTGGTGTTTGTACTCGTGTTTACACGACGACGCCAAAGAAGCCGAACTCTGCATTGCGCAAAGTGGCACGCGTGCGATTGACCTCGGGTGTTGAGGTAACCGCGTACATCCCTGGTGTCGGCCACAACTTGCAAGAACACTCGATGGTTTTGGTTCGTGGCGGTCGTGTCAAGGACTTGCCAGGTGTTCGCTACAAGATCGTGCGTGGCTCGCTAGATACCCAAGGTGTGAAGGGCCGTAAGCAAAGCCGCAGCCGTTATGGCGCGAAGAAAGAAAAGTCATAAATGCCCCGCAAAGGCCCAGTCGAGAGAAAACCGACTACCCCAGACCCTGTTTATCAATCACAACTAGTAACCCAATTGATCAACAAAGTTTTGCAGCGTGGCAAGAAGTCACACGCAGAGTCAATCGTTTATGGCGCCCTTGAAGTGACCAGAACCAAGACGGGAACTGACCCGATCGCGACGCTAAAGCGTGCTTTAGAAAACGTGCGACCAACTTTGGAAGTTAGAAGTCGTCGTGTCGGTGGTGCTACCTATCAGGTGCCGGTAGAAGTGAAGTCAGCTCGCGCTAACACCTTGGCCATGCGTTGGTTGGTCGAGTATTCGCGCGAGCGTCGTGAGCAAGACATGGTTCAGCGTTTGGCGAATGAATTGCTTGATGCTTCAAATGGTTTAGGAGCAAGTGTCAAGAAGCGCGAAGACACCCACAAGATGGCCGAAGCCAATAAGGCCTTCGCGCACTACCGCTGGTAATTAAGGAAACTTAAAAAATGACCGTGATGACTGACAGAGACCTCGAGAAGGTTCGAAACATCGGCATCATGGCTCACATTGACGCCGGCAAGACGACCACGACCGAGCGCATTCTGTTTTACACAGGTATCAACTACAAGATCGGCGAAGTTCACGAGGGCACGGCCACCATGGACTGGATGCCCCAAGAACAAGAGCGTGGCATCACCATTACTTCTGCCGCAACGACTTGCACGTGGGACGACTACACCATCAACATCATCGACACCCCTGGCCACGTTGACTTTACGGTTGAAGTCGAGCGCTCGTTGCGAGTACTCGACGGTGCGGTCGCTGTATTTGATGGTGTCGCAGGGGTTGAGCCCCAGTCAGAGACTGTTTGGCGACAAGCTGATCGCTATCGAGTGCCGCGTATTTGCTTCGTCAACAAACTTGATCGTCTCGGCGCAGTGTTTCAGCGCACCGTGGACATGCTGGTTGATCGCCTAAATGCGACACCCCTCGTCCTGCAATTGCCAATCGGTGTCGAAGCAGACTTTCGCGGCGTAGTCGACCTAGTTGGTATGCGTGCCTTGGTCTGGCACACCGAAGGCATGGGCGATGAGTACACCGTCGAAGAGATTCCAGCCGACATGAAAGACGAAGTGCAGGCAGCCCGCGAGAAGTTCATAGAGACCTTGGCCGAGAACGACGACCACATCATGGAGCTTTACCTAGAAGGCAAGACCCCGTCCGAAGAAGAATTGATTGCAGCTATTCGTCGCGCAACTGTTACGTTCAAGGTCGTACCCGTTCTTTGCGGTTCGGCATTTAAGAACAAGGGTGTGCAGCCGATGTTGGACGCGGTCGTTCGCTACCTGCCATCACCCCTAGACATTGGCGAAATCGAAGGCATGGAGGTCGGCAACGAAGAGGTAAAGGTCAACCGAGCCCCTGACGAGCGCGAACCGTTCTCAGCCTTGGCGTTCAAAATCATGAGCGACCCGCATTTGGGCAAGCTCACCTACATTCGAATTTATTCGGGCACGCTCGAGGCCGGGACCTCGGTGTTAAACAGCACCAAAGACCGCAAAGAACGAATCGGAAAGATCTATCAGATGCACGCGAATAAGCGTGAAGAGCGCGACAGCGCCTCTGCGGGCCAAATCGTTGCAGTCATGGGTCTTAAAGACACCACTACCGGTGACACCTTGAGTGACTCGGACAAGCCAATCGTTTTGGAATCGATGAACTTCCCAGACCCAGTTATTTCGGTGGCAATCGAGCCCAAGACCAAGGGTGACCAAGACAAGCTCGGCACCGCGATTCAGCGTTTGGCCGAAGAAGACCCGACCTTCACCGTGCGATCTGACGAAGAGACCGGGCAAACGATCATCGCAGGCATGGGTGAGTTGCACCTGGAAGTACTTGTCGATCGCATGCGTCGTGAATTCAAAGTCGAGGCAAACGTGGGTAAGCCACAGGTTGCTTACCGAGAGACCATCACCAAGCCCGCACTCAAGATCGACTACACCCACAAGAAACAAACTGGTGGCGCTGGTCAGTTCGCTCGCGTGAACATCGACCTTGAGCCCACTCGTGGCACCGACAAACCAGGTTATGAATTCGTCAACAAGATCACCGGTGGTCGAATCCCACGTGAGTACATCCCATCGGTTGATGCGGGGGCTAGAGAAGCGATGGTGACGGGTGTCTTGGCTGGATACCCGATGGTGGACATGCGCCTTACCTTGCAAGACGGCGCCTACCACGACGTTGACTCTTCTGAACTTGCATTCAAGATTGCAGGTTCGATGGCATTCAAAGAAGCAGCCCGCAAGGCCCACCCGATCTTGCTCGAGCCTGTTATGGCAGTCGAAGTTGTCACACCCGAAGATTTCATGGGTGACGTGATTGGTGACATCAACTCACGTCGCGGACAGATCCAAGCGATGGACGAGCGCGCTGGTGCTCGAGTCGTTACAGCGTTAGTTCCCCTCTCTGAAATGTTCGGCTACGTAGGCGATCTACGCAGCCGAACACAAGGTAGGGCGAGCTACACGATGCAGTTCAACTCTTACGCGCAGGTCCCTGAGGCCGTCGCGAAAGAGATCGTCGCCAAGGCGAGGGGCGAATGACCCCCAGCGGCAGCACAACGAAAGTGCACCAATCCGGAGCACAAGGAGGACAACAAAGTGGCTAAGGAGAAGTTCGAGCGCACCAAGCCGCACGTCAACATCGGAACCATTGGTCACATCGACCATGGCAAGACGACTCTGACCGCGGCGATAACCAAGGTGCTTCACGACCGGGACCCAAAGGGCAACCCGTTCACGCCTTTCGACCAGATCGACAAGGCACCAGAAGAGCGCGAGCGTGGAATCACGATTTCGATTGCTCACGTTGAGTACCAGACCGAGAAGCGTCACTACGCGCACGTCGATTGCCCGGGTCACGCTGACTACATCAAGAACATGATCACTGGTGCCGCCCAGATGGACGGTGCGATCTTGGTAGTAGCAGCAACCGATGGCCCGATGCCGCAGACCAAAGAGCACGTGCTCTTGGCCAAACAGGTCGGTGTGCCAGCGATCGTGGTCGCGTTGAACAAGGTCGACATGGTGGACGACCCAGAAATCCTCGAGCTCGTTGAGGTGGAAGTCCGCGAATTGCTCAACAAATACGAGTTCCCGGGCGATGACATCCCAGTAGTGAAGGTGGCAGCGCTGCCGGCACTAGAGGGCGACCAGAAGTGGGGCGACGCGATCGCAGAGCTAATGACTGCAGTCGACGATTCGATTCCAACGCCAGTGCGTGAGATTGATAAGCCGTTCTTGATGCCAATCGAAGACGTCTTCACGATCACCGGCCGAGGCACGGTTGTCACCGGGCGTATCGAGCGTGGAATCGTCAAGGTCAATGAAGAAGTCGAGCTAGTGGGTATTCGCCCAGACAAGCAGACCTCGACAGTGACTGGCGTCGAAATGTTCCGCAAGTTGCTTGACGAAGGTCAAGCCGGCGAGAACGTCGGTGTCTTGCTTCGTGGTACCAAGCGAGAAGATGTCGAGCGCGGCATGGTGTTGGTAAAGCCAGGTAGCACCACCCCGCACACCGAGTTCGAAGCTCAGGTTTACATCTTGAGCAAAGACGAAGGTGGACGTCACACCCCGTTCTTCAACAACTACCGCCCGCAGTTCTACTTCCGTACTACGGACGTAACAGGCGTGGTGGAACTTCCAGGTGGCACCGAGATGGTGATGCCAGGGGACAACACTTCGATGAAGGTCGAATTGATTCAGCCAATCGCGATGGAAGAAGGCCTGCGTTTCGCTATTCGCGAAGGCGGCCGAACCGTCGGTGCAGGCCGAGTAACCAAGATCCTCAAGTAAGAAAAACGCTCTAGCGGTGAGGCGCCTGTCAACACAGGCGCCTCACCGAAAAAGCAAAAACCAAAAGAAGGGGGGTAACGGCAAATGTCAGGTCAGAAGATTCGCATTCGTCTGAAGGCCTATGACCACGAGGTAATTGACACCTCGGCACGCAAGATCGTCGACACCGTTACCCGAACCGGTGCGAAGGTGGCTGGCCCGGTGCCGTTGCCGACCGAGAAGAACGTTTACGTAGTTATTCGTTCACCTCACAAGCACAAAGACAGTCGAGAGCAATTCGAGATGCGAACCCACAAACGCTTGATTGACATTCTTGACCCGACACCTAAGACAGTTGACAGCCTTATGCGCCTAGATCTACCTGCTGGCGTCGATATCGAGATCAAGCTCTAAGGCCTACATAGATATGGAACGCGCCGTGAAAGGCATCATCGGGGAGAAACTTGGGATGACCCAAGTTTGGGACGACCAAAACCAAGTCGTGCCCGTAACGGTGATTCAGGCTGGCCCGTGCGTGGTAACGCAAGTGCGCACGCCAGCAACTGATGGGTACAGCGCTGTGCAGCTTGCCTATGGCCAAGTTGACCCGCGTCGAGTGAACAAACCAGACGCCGGTCACTTCAAGAAAGCAGGCGTGACACCGCGCAAGCACGTTGCCGAGATTCGAACGACCGACGCCGTCGACTACACCGTCGGCCAAGAAATCGGGCCAGACGTTTTTGAGGCCGGTCAGTTAGTTGACGTGACCGCAACTAGTCGCGGAAAAGGATTTGCCGGTGGCATGAAGCGCCACGGGTTTCACGGTTTGCGCGCATCGCATGGTGTCGAGAGAAAACATCGTTCACCTGGTTCGGTTAGTGCTGGCACCACCCCCGGGCGCACCTTCCCAGGTAAGAAGATGCCTGGTCGCATGGGTGGCGAACGTGTGACCACTCAAAATCTCACCGTTCACAAGGTCGACCCGTCACAAAACCTCTTGTTCATCCAAGGCTCCGTGCCTGGGCCGGTTGGCGCCATGGTGATAGTTCGCACCGCCGCCAAAGGTGCTGCGTGATGGCAGCTGAAGTGCAAGTGAAAACACCCAAGGGCACCAGTGAGGGCACCGTTAAATTGCCTGACTCAATTTTTGGCGTTGAAGTAAACGTGCCATTGATGCACCAAGTCGTTGTGGCGCAGTTAGCGGCTGCTCGTCGTGGCACGGCATCAACCAAGACTCGCGCAGAAGTAAGTGGTACAGGCAAGAAGCCTTATAAGCAGAAGGGCACTGGTCGCGCACGCCAAGGGTCTTTGCGCTCGCCGCAGTTTGAAGCCGGTGGTGTCGCACATGGGCCGAAGCCCCGTAAATATGACCAGCGCACCCCGAAGAAGATGAAGGTGGCCTCACTTAGAAGTGCGCTTAGTGACCGTGCGGCTTCAGGCCGTTTGCACGTGGTGAGCTCGGTGGTTGATTCTGAATCGCCCTCGACTAAATCCGCTGTGGCAACGCTGCGCTCACTTTCAGTAGGCAAGAAGGTGCTGGTTGTTGCAAGTCGAGATGAACTGACCTCATGGCTTAGCTTGCGAAACCTGTCAACCGTCGGGGTTTGCTCGCCGGATCAACTAAGCACTTTTGACGTGCTGGCTGCAGACGACGTTGTCTTTACCAAGCCAGCTTTTGACTTGTTTGTCGCCGGTGCTGCGTGAAGATCTATAACCCGCGTGACATCTTGATTAAACCTGTCGTGTCAGAAAAGAGTTATTCACTGATGGACGAGAACAAGTACACGTTCATCGTGCGCGATGACGCGAACAAGACCCAGATTCGTCAAGCTGTCGAGGCGGTCTTCAAAGTCAAGGTCATGAGCGTGAACACTCACAATCGCCCTGGCAAGACTCGTCGTACTCGCTTTGGTGTCGGAACCCGCTCTGGCTCGAAGCGAGCGATCGTGAGCTTGATGCCCGGACAAAAGATCGATCTTTTTAGCGGGCCGGTGAGTAGCTAATGGGTATTCGCAAGTACAAGCCAGTAACGCCCTCTCGCCGCGGGGCCAGCGTTGCTGACTTCACTGAGATCACTCGTTCTACACCTGAGAAGTCTTTGTTGCGCCCACTGCCAAAGCGCGCGGGGCGCAACTCGACCGGTCGGGTAATGACGCGACACCAAGGTGGCGGTCACAAGAGGGCCTACCGGCTCATTGACTTTCGTCGTGCCGACAAAGACGGCATACCGGCCAAAGTCGCCGAAATCGAATACGACCCAAACAGAACGGCTCGTATCGCGTTGTTGCACTTTGCAGACGGCGAGAAGCGCTACATCTTGGCGCCAGAAAAACTAAGTAAGGGCGACAAAATCGAGACGGGCCCACGCGCCGACATCAAGCCGGGCAACAACCTGCCACTTCGCAATATTCCGCTAGGCACGTTCGTGCACGCAGTCGAGTTGCGACCAGGTGGTGGCGCAAAGATCGCGCGTAGTGCCGGCTCTGGCATTCAGTTGGTGGCGAAAGAGGGCCCTTACGCGCAGTTGCGTTTGCCTTCAGGTGAAATAAGAAACGTTGACATTCGTGCCCGGGCAACCGTGGGCACGGTTGGTAACGCAGAGCAGTCGAACATCAGTCTCGGTAAGGCTGGCCGTAATCGTTGGCGCGGTCGTAGGCCATCGGTGCGCGGTGTAGCTATGAACCCGGTTGATCACCCATTGGGCGGTGGCGAAGGCAAGTCATCTGGTGGCCGCCACCCCGTTAACCCAGCCGGTAAGCCTGAGGGCCGCACAAGATCACCCAAGAAAGCAAGCAGCAAATTCATCGTGCGTCGACGCCGTACCGGCAAGAAGCGATAGAGGCCTAGATGTCAAGAAGTTTGAAGAAAGGTCCGTTCGTGGACGACCATTTGATGAAGAAGGTCGTCAAGCAAAACGAACAGGGCACAAAGAACGTTATCAAGACGTGGTCGCGCCGCTCAATGATCGTTCCCGACATGATCGGGCACACAATCGCGGTTCACGACGGCCGAAAGCACGTGCCCGTTTTCATAAGCGAGCAAATGATCGGTCACAAGTTGGGTGAGTTTGCACCAACTCGAACCTTCAGAGGTCACGTGAAGACCGAAGGCAAGGCGGGCAAAGATGCAAGCTAGAGCTCAAGCCCGCTACGTTCGAGTCACCCCGCAGAAAGCGCGCAGAGTCGTGAACTTGATTCGCGGTCTGCCAGCTGGTGAAGCGATGATGATTTTGCGTTTCTCGCCACAGAGTGTGAGCAACCAGATCAACAAAGTGCTGGCGAGTGCAGTGGCTAATGCCTCTAACAACCAAGGTGTTGACCCAAGAAACCTCGTTGTTTCAGAAGTTTTCGTGGACGAGGGCCCGACCATGAAGCGTTTCCGCCCGCGTGCTCAGGGGCGTGGTTATCGAATTGATAAGAGGACTTGCCACATCACCGTTGTGGTTGAACCCGAAAACGAGATAACGGCAAGACCGTCGATTCCGAAGAAGCGTCGCGCGGTAGCCCCCGTCCAAAAATCCGCGCCGGTCAAACCCGTGAAAGAGGCTGCACCGGTGACGTCAGATGCACCCGCAACGCCAGCACCGGCCAAGAAATCAGCGCCGGCAAAGAAGGCTGCGCCCGCGAAGAAAGCCACCGCAAAGAAGGCTGCGCCCGCGAAGAAGGCGGCCGCCAAAAAGACGGCTGCGCCTAAAGCTGCGAAAGACGAAAAGAAAGACGGCGGTCAGTAATGGGTCAAAAGGTAAATCCCAAGGGCTTTCGCTTGGGTTACACGGCCGATTACGCGAGCCGTTGGTTTGCTGACTCGACCCAAAAAGGTCAGCGCTACCGCGACTACATCGCAGAAGACATCAAGGTTCGTCAAATGCTCACCGAGGGCATGGAGCGCGCAGGTATCGCCAAAGTTGACATCGAGCGCACGCGCGATCGTCTGCGAGTCGACATTCACACGGCCCGCCCGGGAATCGTCATCGGTCGCCGCGGCCAAGAAGCCGATCGAATTCGAGCTGATCTTGAGAAGCTGACCGGCAAGCAAGTTCAGCTAAACATTTTGGAAGTTAAGAACCCAGAGACCGATGCGCAATTAGTCGCACAAGGAATCGCCGAACAACTCTCTAGCCGTGTGTCATTTCGTCGAGCCATGCGCAAAGGCATGCAAAGCGCGCTTAAGGGCGGTGCTTTGGGCATGCGCGTTCAGGTTTCTGGGCGCTTGGGTGGTGCTGAAATGAGTCGAACTGAGTTCTACCGTGAAGGGCGAGTGCCTTTGCACACTTTGCGCGCCGACATCGAATACGGGTTCTACGAAGCTCGCACCACGTTCGGTCGAATCGGCGTGAAGGTCTGGATCTACAAGGGCGAAGCGGCTGCAACCAAAGCCGAACGTGACGCCGCTGCTGCAGCGGCACGCCTTGGCGCAGGCCGCAAGCCAGTCGCGGCGCGCAGCGAAGCCGAAGAAGCACTGGCTCTAGCAATGGCAGCAGATTTATTGGCAGAGCAAGCTGGCCAAGCACCAGCTGAGACTGCTCAAACTGATCAGGCACTGGCTGAAGTTGACGTCGCAGCCAAAGAGGAAGGTGCCTGAGCATGTTGATTCCTAAGCGCGTCAAACACCGCAAACAACATCACCCAACCCGTGGTGGCACCTCTAAGGGTGGCAACCGAGTCATGTACGGCGACTTCGGTCTGCAAGCCCTAGAGCCCGCATACGTAACGAACCGTCAGATCGAAGCTGCTCGTATCGCGATGACTCGTCACATCAAAAGAGGTGGACGGGTGTGGATCACCGTTTACCCAGACCGCCCGATAACCAAGAAGCCGGCTGAAACTCGAATGGGTTCGGGCAAAGGTTCACCCGAGTGGTGGGTGGCCAACATTCGGCCAGGGCGAGTGATGTTCGAACTCACCTTTCCGAACGAGAAGGTCGCTGAAGAAGCTTTGAAACGCGCAGCCCACAAGTTGCCTATGAAAACGCGAATCGTCAAGCGAGCACCAAAGGGAGTTCAATGAGCGTCGGTACCAACGTAAACGAGTTTCGTGGCCTAACGAGCAAAGACCTCGAGCAACGTCTAAGCGATGCGAAGACAGAGTTGTTCAATCTTCGCTTTCAAGCTGCGACTGGCCAACTTGAGAGCCACGGTCGCCTTCGTGCGGTTCGACGCGACATTGCGCGTATTTACACGGTGATGCGCGAACGTGAGCTCGGTATCACCCCAACTTTTGAAGAAGGTGCCGCATGAGCAAGCACCCCGGGCAAACCGACACCACTCGTGGTTTTAGAAAGACCCGTGAAGGCACCGTGGTGAGCGCGAAGATGAACAAGACAATCGTGGTCGCCATCGAAGATCGCTTCACCCACCCGCTTTACGGCAAGGTTGTGCGTCGCACCAGCAAACTGCACGCGCACGATGAAGCCAACGACGCCAACGTGGGTGACCGCGTGCTCGTGATGGAAACCAGACCTCTTTCTGCCACCAAGCGCTGGCGCATGGTCGAAGTACTCGAGCGTGCCAAGTGATCCAGCAAGAATCTAGATTGAAGGTCGCCGATAACTCTGGTGCCAGAGAGCTTCTTTGCATTCGCGTCTTGGGCGGAACCCGCAGACGCTACGCAAGCGTTGGTGACATCGTGGTTGCCACCGTCAAAGACGCGCTGCCGGGCAGCGGTGTCAAAAAAGGTGAAGTCGTAAAAGCCGTAATCGTTCGCACGGTAAAGCAGCTGCGCCGACCCGACGGCTCTTACATTCGATTTGACGACAATGCCGCGGTTCTGATCAACCCAAATGGCGAACCGCGTGGCACTCGTATCTTCGGGCCGGTTGGTCGCGAACTTCGTGACAAGAGATTCATGAAAATCATCTCGCTTGCACCAGAGGTGATCTAGTAATGCCTAAGAACAAGAAACCGTCATTGGGGATCCGCAAAGGCGACACCGTGCAGGTGATGTCAGGCAAAGACCGAGGCCTTACTGGCACCGTTCTCTCCGTTGACCTAGAACGAAGGCGCGTAGTCGTCGAAGGTGTAAATCGCGTGACCCGCCACATCAAACCTGGGCGCTTCAAGAAGAACAACGCAAGCGGCGGCATCATCAATGCCGAGTCACCAATAGACGCCTCGAACGTCGCGATCGTTGACCCGTCTGACAATCGGCCAACCCGAGTCGGTTTTCGACGGGTTGAAGTTCAGAAGCGCCGAACCGACGGCACCACTTACCCGTCCACTCGCTCAGTTCGAGTGTCAAGACGCACAGGCACGGAGCTTTAATCATGTCGACTACTACTGAGCGCACCCCACGACTGAAGGCCACCTACCAAAAAGAGATCGTGCCGGCACTAAAGCAAGAGTTTGCGTTTAAGAACTCGATGCAGGTACCTCGAGTAGAGAAGATCGTGGTGAACATGGGCGTAGGCGAAGCGGCTCGTGATTCGAAGATGATCGAAGGCGCTCTGCGTGATCTCACCACCATCACCGGACAAAAGCCCGCACTTGCGAAATCGACTAAGTCGATTGCTCAGTACAAGTTGCGCGAAGGGCAGCCCATTGGCGCCTACGTGACCCTGCGAGGCGATCGCATGTGGGAGTTTCTAGACAGACTGCTGACATTGGCTCTGCCGCGCATCCGTGACTTTCGTGGTCTTTCACCGAAGCAATTTGATGGACGGGGTAACTACACCTTTGGCCTCACCGAGCAGGCCGTGTTTCACGAAATCAAACCCGACTCGATTGATCGAGTTCGCGGTATGGACGTAACCATCGTCACCTCAGCAAAGAACAACGAAGAGGGGCGAGCCTTATTGACTCGCCTTGGCTTCCCGTTCCGGGAGAAATAAAAATGACAATGACAGACCCGATTGCCGACATGCTGGCACGCCTACGAAACGCCAACATGGCCTATCACGAGAACACCACGGTGCCTTACTCACGCACCAAGCAGCGCATCGCTGAGATTCTCAAGCGCGAGGGCTACATCAATGATGTGCGCGTCGAGGGCGACGGCGTGGGCAAAGTAATCAGCCTTGATCTCAAATACGGCCCAAGCCGTGAGCGTTCGATTGCTGGCATAAAGCGAGTCAGCAAGCCTGGCCTTCGCGTTTATGCGCCCAAGAACAACTTGCCAAAGGTTTTGGGTGGCCTAGGTATCGCAATCATTTCTACCTCGCACGGGCTATTGACAGACAAACAAGCGAGCAAAGAAGGGGTAGGCGGCGAAGTGCTGGCCTACGTCTGGTAGGGCTTCGCGATGTCTCGAATAGGCAGAATGCCAATCACCGTGCCAAGTGGTGTCACCGTGCAGGTTGAGGGGCAAAAAGTTTCGGTCAAGGGGCCCAAAGGGGCACTAGAACTCGAAGTCCCTAGCCCTATCGCGGTCAAACAAGATTCTGGAACATTGACTGTCTCACGACCCGACGACGAACGCGACAACAAAGCGTTACACGGTCTTTCACGAACTTTGGTTTGGAACATGATCGTTGGCGTGACAGAGGGCTACCAAAAGGTTCTAGAGCTCTCAGGCACGGGGTATCGCGTCGCTCAAAAAGGTAAAGGCCTTGAGTTCTCTCTTGGGTATTCACACCCGATTTTGGTAGAGCCACCAGAGGGCATAACTTTTGCGGTCGAAAGCCCCACGCGTTTTAGCGTTGCCGGCGTGGACAAGCAAAAAGTGGGTGCAGTCGCCGCCGACATTCGCAAGCTGCGCAAGACCGACCCGTACAAGGCCAAGGGTGTCAAGTACGAGGGTGAAGTAATTCGCCGCAAGGCCGGTAAGGCGGGCAAGTGACGGCAAACAAGTTGTTGCGCACTAATCGCCGCACTGCATCTAAGAAGGTTTCACAGCGTCGTCGTCACTTACGTGTACGAAAGCGCGTGACGGGCTCGGCTGAGAGACCGCGTTTGGTGGTAACACGCTCTCTTCGTCATGTAACTGGCCAGATCGTTGACGACGCCCAAGGTAAGACTCTTGTTAGCGCTTCAACCATGAGTGAGTCGGTGCAGCCGCAAGGCAACAAGACCGATCAAGCACGGGCAGTTGGTGAGGCCTTAGCAAAGCGTGCCCGCGAGGCAGGCATTACCCAGGTCGTATTCGACCGATCGGGCTATAGGTACCAAGGACGAGTTGCAGCGCTGGCCGAAGGTGCTCGATCAGCTGGTTTGGATTTCTAACTAATGCGGAATAGAGGCTAGGTGGCAGAGAGAACAGAGGGTTCGTCAGAGCGTCGCGAGCGTTCGGGTCGCGGCGATAAGTCGAACTACATCGAAAGAGTCGTGGCCGTAAACCGCGTTGCCAAGGTCGTTAAGGGTGGTCGACGGTTCAGTTTTACCGCGCTTGTAGTGGTTGGCGATGGCAATGGCAAGGTTGGCGTGGGCTACGGCAAAGCCAAAGAAGTTCCGGCAGCCATCGCAAAAGGTGTCGAAGAGGCGAAGAAGAACTTCTTTAATGTTCCCCGAATTCAGGGCACTATTCCGCATCGCATCATCGGTGAGGCCGCAGCTGGCGTGGTTTTGTTGCGCCCTGCATCACCAGGTACCGGTGTTATTGCAGGTGGCCCCGTCCGCGCTGTGCTCGAAGCAGCCGGCGTGCATGATGTCTTGACGAAGTCAATGGGCTCTGGCAACCCGATCAACGTTGTTCATGCCACTGTCGCCGCACTAAAAGGTCTAGAGAGCCCTGAACAAGTGGCCAAGCGACGTGGCTTGCCGGTCGAAGACGTTGCACCCACTCACCTTTTGCAAGCCCAGGCTTCGAGTGGTGCTTGATGAGTAACTCCGTGAGAATCAAGCAGGTGAAGTCGGCTATCGGCGGAACCCACGCTCAACGCGAGACGCTACGTAGCCTCGGCCTAAACAAGATCGGCGCTGAGTCAGTGCGCACGCTAAGTGCTGAAGTCGCCGGCATGATCGATCGCGTTAAGCACTTGATTAAAGTGGAGGAGGTCAAATAACTTGGCCATCAAACTTCATCACCTAAGGCCCGCACCAGGTGCTCATAAAGCTAAGACCCGTAAAGGACGAGGCGAGGGCAGTAAGGGCAAGACGGCCGGACGCGGAACCAAGGGCAGCGGTGCGCGCACGACGGTTCGCCCAGGCTTCGAGGGTGGGCAGATGCCGTTGTATATGCGCTTGCCGAAACTGAAAGGTTTCACGAACCCGTTTCGAGTCGAATATCAGGCCGTGAACTTAGATGACATCTCTCGCGTCTTTCCTCAAGGTGGCGCGATCGGGGTTCAAGAGTTAAGCGCCAAAGGTTTGGCCCGTAAGGGGCGCTTAGTCAAGATTCTTGGCACAGGTGAGATCAATTGCGTGGCCCAAGTCTCTGCTCACGCATTTTCATCCAGTGCCGAGAAGAAGATCGTGGCCGCGGGCGGGTCGGTAAACCGGATAAGTAAGTGAACTTAAGCGGGTTACTTGATGCATTCAAGACCCCGGATCTTCGCAAGAAGATCATCTTCACGCTTTCAATACTTGCCCTCTATCGACTAGGCAGCATCGTACCGACCCCTGGGGTCGATTACTCGGCAGTTCAAACTTGCATCAATCAAGTACAAGGCAACTCGCTGTACAACATGATCAATCTGTTCAGCGGTGGCGCACTCTTGCAGCTAGCCGTATTCGCGCTAGGCATCATGCCTTACATCACCGCGAGCATCATCTTGCAATTGCTACGAGTGGTGATCCCTCGCCTAGAGGCACTGAAGAAAGAGGGCCAAGCGGGGCAAGCAAAAATCACGCAGTACACCCGTTACGTCACGATTGGTTTAGCAGTACTTCAGTCGACCACGTTGGTCACCTTGGCTCGCACGCCTGGCGCCTTGCTGCAAGGTTGTAACGAGCGAATAGTCCCTGACACATCTATTCCGGTTCTGTTCACGATGGTTTTGACGATGACAGCCGGCACTGCCGTAGTCATGTGGCTCGGTGAGCTAATCACTGCTCGCGGTGTTGGTAACGGTATGTCGTTGCTGATTTTCACTTCGATCATCGCTGGTATGCCTGGTGGGTTCGTTGCAATTCAGGCAACTGACGGCAACCTGGTGTTCGCAGCGGTGGCAGCCATTGCAATCATCGTTATGGCTGGTGTGGTCTTCGTCGAGCAAGCTCAGCGCCGGATCCCTGTGCAATATGCCAAGCGAATGGTCGGGCGTCGAATGTATGGCGGTGCTTCGACTTACATTCCTTTGAAGGTCAACATGTCGGGTGTTATTCCTGTCATCTTCGCCTCGTCGCTGCTGTATCTGCCCAGCCTGATAGTTCAACTTTCAGGTTCGCAGGCGCCATGGGCTCAGTGGGTGGCTCGAAACTTCTCGGTTGGTGACAGCGCGGCCTACCTAACGCTTTATGCGGTTTTGATCATCTTCTTCGCGTATTTCTATGCGGCAATCACGTTTGATCCGCAAGATGTCGCAGACAACATGAAGAAATACGGTGGGTTTATTCCGGGTATTCGGGCAGGTAAGCCAACGGCCGACTACCTCGATTACGTGCTTTCGCGCTTGATGTTCGTCGGTTCGATCTACTTGACGGTTGTTGCAATCGTGCCGTTCTTCTTCTTTGCGTGGCTTGGCGTGGGCGACAGGTTCTTATTCGGGGGTACAAGTCTGCTCATCATTGTGGGCGTCGGGCTCGACACCGTAAAGCAGATCGAGTCGCAACTTCAGCAAAGAAACTATGAGGGCTTTCTTCGGTAGATGATGCGTTTGTTGGTCATGGGGCCTCCCGGGGCGGGTAAAGGCACCCAGTGTGTGAAGTTGGCCGAACGCTTTGGCGTTCCGCATATTTCTTCTGGGGATCTCTTCAGGCATCACATCTCAAATAAGACCGAGCTGGGTGTGACTGTGCAGAAATACCTTGACTCAGGTGAGTACGTGCCTGACGAAATCACCACCGAAATGGTTCGCAAACGCCTTGACGAACCTGATGCAACTGCGGGTTTTATTTTGGACGGGTACCCGCGCACCACGGTGCAAGTGGGCGATCTTGATTCGATGCTTGCGACCACCGCTAGTGGGCTGAACAAGGTCGTGGTGGTTGAAGTGCCAGACGAAGACTTGGTTGCGCGCCTTGCTAAACGAGCTAGAGAACAGGGCCGGGCCGATGACGACGAGAACGTAGTTCGGCGACGCGTTGAGGTCTACCAAGAACAGACAGCACCCGTCCTAGATCTCTACAAAAAGCGCGGCCAAGTGGTCGAAGTGACTGGTTCAGGCAGTGTCGAAGATGTTTTCGACCGAATCGTGACGGCGGTAGGCGCATGAACGTCTCAATTTGCTCAGTGGTATCATTTAACAAATATGCCCAAGAAAGACGGAG
>Ga0194133_10002634_pt1 | contig 27250 bp, 24 predicted proteins | sample TA2KigOf40mmetaG_FD_155448 | JGI IMG/M metagenome (GOLD analysis project Ga0194133, IMG submission 155448) | Freshwater microbial communities from Lake Tanganyika, Tanzania - TA2015055 Kigoma Offshore 40m | ecosystem: Environmental > Aquatic > Freshwater > Lake | place: Tanzania: Lake... | reverse complement strand
GTTTGAGGATTGAATGCAGTGGCAAAATAAAACATAAAGCTCATGTTTGTAACCTTTGAAACATTCCAGCTATTAATGTTTTGGTTAAATTGGCTGTTACTATGAAACATGGCTTGCATGTTTGTAACATTTGATACATTCCAGTTACCAATAGGTTGGTTGAATAGAGTACCTTCAAATAAGCCATCCATACTTTTAACTTTTGATACATTCCAGGTACTAATTGGTTGATTGAATGCACGGGCATTTGAAAACATACCAATCATGTTTGTAACATTTGATACAGTCCAGTTACCAATAGCTTGGTTGAATACAAAATTTTCCGAAAACATATTAGCGGTGCTTGTAACTTTTGATACATTCCAGTTAGTAATGTTTCTATTGAAATTACTGTCTGAAAACATGTATGCCATGTTGATAACATTTGACACATCCCAGTTACTAATGTTTTGGTTGAATGCAGTTTTATTAGAAACTGACCCCTTAAACATGTTTGACATGTCGGTAACATTTGACACATCCCAGCCACTAATGGTTTCATTGAATGAGGTATCTTGACACCACCCGTTCATGTCGTTCACAAGAGTTGTTACTATATTATTGTATGGAACTGGGATATTATAACCGACATGAGTACTAGTAGAGGATGATAAGGGAGTTAATGCGTAAATGCCACTAGTAATACCATTAATATAGTTTCGTACATCATCTCCTTTGGTTGATGGGACAATTGCAAACCATTCAAATGTTCCCCTTAAATTTTGTCGAGTAAACAGGATATTAGTGGTTTGGGTCCCTGTGTATTTGATAGTAGAATTAGATGAAATGAATAAAGATGGTTCTGGTGTGGGTGTTGGAGTGTTGGTGGGTGTGGGTGTTGGTGTTGGAGTGTTTGTGGGTGTGGGTGTGGGTGTTGGAGTGTTGGTGGGTGTAGGTGTTGGTGTTGGAGTGTTTGTGGGTGTGGGTGTGGGTGTTGGAGTGTTGGTGGGTGTAGGTGTGAGTGTTATGACTTGTACAACACACCAAAGAGTAGTAACTGTTGGTGTTGGTGTTGGTGTGGGTGTTTGTGTTGGTGTTGGTGTTGGTGTGGGTGTTGGAGTGTTGGTGTGTGTTGGTGTGGGTGTTGGAGTGTTGGTGGGTGTTGGTGTGGGTGTTGGAGTGTTTGTGGGTGTGGGTGTGGGTGTTGGAAGTGCGGTGCACAGACATATAATTGTGTCATCATTGCGTTTTACTTCAGTTAATTTATTAACATTTGGATTCGTAATAGTTTGACTTTGTGATCCCCATGCTTTTCTATTATTTAGTGAAATTTGGGAATACTGTATTTTTTGAGACACCGTTTGGATTTTTCCCAAACTTCTCAGTTTGTTCTCTGCTGTAACTCTGTTATTGTCTTCAAAATTAATAACTCCTCTTCCGGATTCTCTAGGTAACGCAGGTGGTGGCTGGAGAATAGGGGAACAACAATTTGGACGAGGGGTTTGTGTTGGTGTTGGCGTGTTGGTGGGTGTGGGTGTTGGTGTTGGAGTGTTTGTGGGTGTGGGTGTGGGTGTTGGAGTGTTTGTGGGTGTGGGTGTGGGTGTTGGAGTGGGTGTGGGTGTGGGTGTTGGTGAACACACAACATACTCATATAACAGACCATTCAAATAAAATGGATCTGGAGGAGAAGGACCAACAGAATTCAAATTCCTGAATGATGAAGCGTTGTTTGGGCAGCAGGCGATAGCTCTGGATGACAGTTCTAGAAGCAGCAGGCTTGGGATTGGTGTTGGTGTTGTTGTTGGTGTTGGTGTTGGTGTTGTTGTTGGTGTTGGTGTTGGTGTTGGTGTTGGTGTTGGTGTTGGTGTTGTTGTTAGTGTTGGTGTTGCGTCCATTTTTTTAGATGATATTTTAAAAAGCAATAAAAAGTCTTTTTATGTATATTCAAATAATATCTTTGTATATTTTTTCAAAATATTTTTTGTTGACAATTAAGTTACCCAATGTACGTTGTTTTTGACAATACATTTCATATGCTTTATATGAAGATGTGTTTGAATTTGAATTTTCAATAATATTTACGACTTCACCGCGTTTGTCCCATAGGTTACAATTTATTTGGATCAAGTGTTTATCATTTTCAATAACAACATCTGGATAAAAATGTCTGATTAGTCCTAAAAAAGTGGATTCAGTTTGATTATGAGAATTCAAAATAGGGGATTGATTTTGGAAAAGGATGTGTTGATGTTTTTTGAAGAGGGTAGTGAATTCATCAATTTCAAGTTCGTCTTCAGGGTTAGAGGAAATGGTAATAGTTTGTGTCCAGAATTCATTGAACCTAGTAACAAGAGGCAAGTGCTTGCTAGTAAGCTGAAGAAACGAATCCGTTGTTTCCGAATAACTAGGGAGGCGTTGAATTAATAACTGTTTGAATAAATTTACAAACAACACATTCGGTATGCGCTCATCTTCAATGAAAACTTTCCATAAATACAGCATATTTTTCCATGTAATGCGGACATTGCTTTGAGGTGAAGTTTCAGTGCATGTTTGAATAAATTTACTTACAAGAGTCTCTTGAGAATAAGGTTTCAAATACAAAACTCTTTGTTGAGTGGTTGTATCTTTGCATTGCATATTCAAGAAATTTTCTGCATTAACGTATCGGGTTGAGTAATGAGCAGAAACACACAATATATCAATAATGTGTTTTTTGAATGGTTCCGAATGAATGTCGATTGAAACTTCGTTTACATCTAACAAGCGACAATCTTCAAAGGGGTATTCATAAAACTTGAATTTAAATGCAGATAAGAAGGGGGTTCCAAAAAGGGTGTTACAAATTATGCTTAATTCTTTAACAAAACTCCGACATTTTTGATTCAGAATGTAAATGGGCTCTTTTTCATTTACGGTTGTGACATTTTTTTTCAAAATTGCGTCTCCAATAATTGTTAAAAAATATTTTGCACAATCTCGGGTACGAAACAATAAGGGAGTTAACATATTCAAAACGCGTTGAATTGTGCTAGATTCTGGTATTGAGTCAAGTAAACTTTTGTCTTTGATGTGTCTTAAAATTTGATTTTTTATTTTGTATTTCCATGGAAGGAGTTCACGATAAATACTAATTTGAGTAAGAATTGGATGAAGAATGTCATCTTCATTTATTATTTGGTAGCTTTGTTTCCAACTCGGGTTGTATATAAAAAAAAGATCAACATTTTGGTTGTAATAATATTGCGGCGCTTCATTCAAAAAGCTTTCAATAAATTCGTCAGATGCAATAATCAATGATTGTTTGCGTTGTGCTTTTTCACATCGGGCAACTTGAATCTCATTGAGAGTATTTGGCAATTGTGTTAATTGTGTCACCAATTTTCCAATCATATATTCATCTTTTTCATATTTTGAATGCAGTTGTGTAACAATTTCATGTAAATTTTGTAAAGTGGAACATGTCATTGAATGTTTAATTTGAGAATCAAATATTCAATTTATGAATTAAATGTTTAAATCATTTTTGAAAATTCTTTTTTGTTCTGAATTCAACTTGTCACGTAGACATAAGCGTAAACCACGATTTAAACCGAGCGATTACGCATTGTTATTTTTGAGCGATGTTTACGCCGTACGCGTACACGATGATGAGAGCGATTATTGTAATGTTGAAAAAACTCATCTGATTTGAACAAAGTCCATGGTTGTGGTGGACGATCATGTAAAAAGGTGCGTTGGTTGTCCCATATCATGTTTTTGTTGCAAAACTCATTTTTATAAAATCCCATGCCACAAGAACTTCCCCAACGAGCAAACATTTCCATATTTTGAATCATAGATGAATCTACAACTTTTCCATCAATGGTGCCACGTGGTTCATACGGTTTTGGACGATCTGATTGTGACATGTATTCGCGTGCATCCAGATCATAATGTGAACAAGTGGTGCGAGAACATGGATTAATTTTTTTCAAATAAGGGTCATAATGATCTGCTATTAGCACTTTTGCTAAATCAACATTTAATTTGCCTTTATTTTCATTCATCATTTCTTGTAAACGCACTCTTCTGGCGCCTTGATGTCGTCGTAAATCATCCCACCCGGTATTGGAAGATTCCAAGTTTCTGATACGAGGATCAAATGCCACATTGAATCCAATAAAAAACCCATTTTTAGTTCGTTTTACATCCGCATATTTCAGTCCTAATTCAAACCGCATAATTTCATTTGTGCGCGTATCTCCAAACAACCAGGCATTTGCATAATCTCCAGAGTTTCGTTCAGTAAGTATCGCTACATAATCATCCGCTGTATTTCCGTATTGCATTGCTCGTCTTATGCGACAACATATTGGATCGTTATTTTCGTATGCATTAAAACCTCCTAATGTGGTTTCAGTTCCAAATAAACCACAACTTGTAACAAAAAAATCAGTACCAGAGTGAATACCTCCAGGAAAAGATTGCATCAAGATGCGATGTCCGTTGGATGGGCGTATATTCAACATCACACACGAGTACTGGCCAGTTATGTAGGTATCAAATGAATTATGTGCACACACAATTTTGCCATCCGTGGTGTAGTCTCCAACTGCAATAAACGCACTGCAACGATCTTTGGCTCCTCCTTCAAAATGTCCACCACTTTTTGGACTTTGATTCAAAAATTCAGTGTAAATTGGTTTGGACAATAAATGCGCATTATGGGGTTCCTTCAGGACGTTTGATAAATTAGAAAACAAATAATCAAAACTCACAAAACAGTTCCAAAAAATTATTTTATTTAAGGGTTGTTTGGAACCATCAGAAATACCAATCATTTCTTGATAAAATTCTGAAAAATTGGATTTTATTTGAGAATCAAAAAAATCATCAATCAATTCACAAAAAAATGGAAATTTACGTCCATAGTTATCATACAAAAAAGTTTCCAACATCACCATAATTTCTTTGATTTCATTTGCAAGTAACTTGCCATGAGCAAACCCTCTTTCATATGGTTCTCCATAAATTGTAAGATATATCCAACCATTTATATCTTTGCGAAATCCTTTCAATTTCATAAAACAACAATCATATTATAATAAATATATTTTTATTTAATGAATGTTGTAATTAGTTAAATTTATGCATTATTAAAATTGGTGTAGTTTAAAATTGAGTAAATAGGATGAGCAGCATACTTTATTACAGCAATTTTTGCGAAAAATCAAAATCTCTTTTGGAACGTTTGGCCAAGGGAAAAATTAAGGAAGGCATTCATTACATGTGCATTGATAATAGAATCAAAGGAAAAAATGGTTCTTGGTACATTGTGTTAGAAGATGGACAAGAAATTATATTGCCTCCACACGTAAATCGGGTTCCAGCTTTATTACTTCTCAATCAAAATCATGCGGTTTTGTATGGCGATCAAATAATAAATCACATCAAACCAATAGAAAATCATCACAACAATGTCGCCACAAACCAAAACGGCGAACCCTTTCCATTTTCTACTAGCAATGAATTCATGGGTGGATTTGGAGTGGTTTCAGACAATTTCAGTTTTTTAGATCAAAGCAACGAAGATCTCTCAGCTAAAGGAGCCGGTGGATTGCGTCAACTCTACAACTATGCCACCATAGATTTCAACCAAACGATTGAATGCCCACCCATTGAAGAAAAAAATAATCGTATTGGTTCAGATGTTACACTTGAAAAATTACAAAACGAAAGAAACCTTCAAATAAAACAAGCTCAAGAACAACAACACCAACACCAACACCAACAACAACAACAACAACAACAACAACAACAACAACAACAACAACACCAACACCAACACCAACAACACCACCAACACCAACAACCATACCAAAATAATTATTCTACTAAGTCCAGAAGATGATAATTTAGTGATTTCAGTTCAAAATATCCATCAAATTTAATTTAATTAAATTATAAATGTATTTAAAAATATTTAATGACAATACAATACATTTGTAATATTGATATGACTACAGATAAAACAATTGTGTTAAAAACATTTTTGAAGCAATTCACTGAGTTTGTGGATGATATTCATGGGGTGTTTCCAAATAATCATGATATTGAGTCTGCAAAAAATGCTTTGATATTAATGAAGAAAACCAATCCAAACATGTTGATAAGTGCATGGTTATCAAGCATGTGTCCGTATTATGATGAAATCATGGCAGGAAACATTGATTTCTTTTTAGAAAAAAATTATGATAATGATTTAGAACACATGGGGAACGTCGTCATGCAAAAAGTAGATGCATTTAAAAAACCAATAAAAGAAATGGGTTCCGAAAATCAAAAAAAAACAATGAAATATATACAAAACTTGACAAAATTAGCAAAATTGTATGACAGCTTTCAAATTAAAAAATAATTCATGTTGGGTTGGCTCACTTTAAATAAATATAAATATAAATAATTATATATATTGTTATGAACGCCTCACCTACATTGAATACGATAACGCTATATATGGGTGCGCATGGGTCTGAACCAAACACGCATCCTGGACGCGTTGGCACGAGAAGTTCAGATCCCCGTGTTCCACCGCCTGATTTCAAAGTAAACTTATTAAGTTTTGCTGGACTTGCTAATATAAATACAGAAGTAGGAATTCTGTATTACAAAGAAAAAATAAATAAAATAAAACAATCAGGATATGATAAAAAGTATAATTTATTTACAGATAAAGTTGTGAATCAATTGATCGGTCTCGGAATGGACCGTGTCACACTTTCATATTTGGTGCCTAGAATTTTCAAGGATAAAACAATAACTTCACAAGCGGAATCCATATCCGTTATAGATGATATGAAAAATGAAATGTTGGCGTTAGGCATATTGGCCGACGTCATTTATTCGAAGACATCCCCGCCAGAAAGAATAGAAAATCCAACATTTGAAAAAATGTGGTGGTTCGATTATAATCCTGGTGAAGATAAACGCAGAAGTACTTCAGGCACAGGCAGAGCCCGATTGAACACTTCTTCTGACCGAACCATGCCCGCAAGAGCTGCAGGGGATATAAGTAATAATCCAATAATGTCAACAAATGGATTGTTTATATTACATACAACGAATAAAGAACACGACCCATTTTCAATATCAAGTATTGACGAGATAGAGTATGATAAAAAAGGATTACATATCATCAGATCTGATGCTATTATGCGTAGAAATTTGTTACGTAAAATCAACTATACTAGTTACTGGAAAAGATGGATTGAAGCTTTTGATTTTACTGATGTTCCAGATGATGTTCTTAAAATAGATAGCATTAGAGAAGCACTTTTTATAGTAAAACAAATTTATTCTGCGTTTCATTCAGAAAATGCTACGGATAATCCGGATGAAATTGAAGAAGAAGAAGAAGAAGAAAACGAAGGAGAACCAGAGCCCGTTGCTGAAGGGCCGCAACCACCACCATCACTATCGAAAAAAATAAAAAATATATTGAAGACCATTATATCATCACGAGCAAAAAATGTGACTCAACTCAACAACTTGATTGAAGACGCTAACGTTGTTGTTCAAACACAACGGGATATTTTTAGAACAGCTGCTGATGATGCCGATAAACTAGAAGAAAAAATTAAAGAACAAAGACAACAAAGGCAATCAAGAAGTAAGACCCTAAATATCAATGAGATGGAACAACAATTAGCTGCCGCCGATATTGGTTTAGATACAATGCGAACTAGTCTTACCGAAGCGAAGAACCATGCCGGCAAACTAGAGTCTCAACTACATAAATTAGAAGGTGAAATAGTTGCCGGTGTTACAAAATTGATTCGTTGTTTAATTTCACAGTCTCATGACCCTGATGTAAAAAACGCGATAAAAAATATGATAATGCGGAACAAATTAAAAAATATATTAAAATTTGGCATTATTCATAAGCGTTTGTCACTTAGTCAGATTATTCTATTTTTCCATAGTTTGGGATATCATATTATAAATATAATAGATCCGACATGTTTTAATCTTAAGCCCCCCCGCATTTTTGAGACAGACATGCTGACGCCGCTCACGGAGGATATGATTGACTCACACACAGTTATGATTCGCCTTCCGCCTACTTGGACTGATGAACTTCCTGCATTGGCAAGTTTATTAGAGACGGGTACCAACTATTCTAATAAGATGATGAAAAGGAAGAGGACAATGAGCAGTAGCAATAGCAGAAAAAGTAGGAGAAACATAGGCGGCACAAAACGAAAGAAATCATACTCACAAAAACACCGGAAACACTACTAGACCATTACACGTTTAATTATACAAACTTACATCACCGATACATTTGAAGTTTCATGGTTAAACTGAAATTGTGTGATCCAAAATTCACAAGAGCTCCATCATGATACCGGAACTTAAATTTCAGTTTATTCAATTTGTCAAGAGGAGGACTGAAATTTACATGTCCATACGTTGTTTCTTCACTTATAAAGGTTTTTGATAAAGAAATCTTTGCAAACGCCGAATTGACGATCCCATTGTAGTCATTTTTTACCGCAGTCGTTTGGCACACCGCCTTGTTTGTTTGGCACACCGTCTTCTTTTTTAGATGAGTCGCAGTAGTGTTGGATGAATAGGGTTCAATTTCATCAATGTTATTACATTTATCTAGTTCAATATACAAATCAGTTGGACCACTCATTATGGCTGCATTATTCGGTACAACTACATAAGCTTTTCCTCCAATACTAGCCACTGGCAACCACTCTGTCACAGTTGAGGTGTAGTATACCTTTTGAGGTTCACTTACTTCTACTGAAATTACCTTATTTGTCACAGTTTTCACAAACCCCAAATTGAATGCTAACCCCCAATTAGAATAATTGTTCCAATTAGACGCAGTTCCACAATTTGTTTTATAAGGTTCCGGCTGATCAAATAGTATTTCAAATGGATCTTCTGAGTTACCAAAGAGAAACTTTTTTTGCACTTCATGGTAAAAAACATAAAATTTATTGTATGATGAAAGACTAAAATGCAGATCACGCACTGATTTATTGAATTTGTTTTGTAATTCATATGCCAACTGGGTTGTAGTGTAAGTTCCTTCATCTATTGTTAGTGTCAATCTGTTGGTTTTGCCATAAGAGTGTGCTTTTATTGTTACAATAAAAGACATTTTAACATTTTGATTTTCATTTGTAAATATTAATGGTTGGGTTGTGAAGTTGTGTTCAATCAATGATATTGATTTAACATTTGTGTATGTTTGGGGCAGCATCACCTCAAACATGTTTTGATTCGGCCATTTGCTTACATCACGGTCTTCTGAATGCAGCGTTATTAATTTCGGATTCAGGCTTGATGCATTTTGTGCATTTTCTCTAGGAATAAGTAGAGACTCACAGTGTGAATGTGAATTAAGCATAAAAATTATTAAGCTGTATTATTATATACATTTATATTTATTTATATTATAATTGTTCAATACACCATGAAAGAAATTGATTTAAAATTGATTTATTTTTCAACCTTTTTGGCATTGTTCGGGTTTTTTATTAGTTTTATTATGAGAGATGTTATTGGTTCAATTGTTCAATATTCATTGAAGTCATTGACTTTAGCATTGATTCTCAGTTTAGTTGCAAAATTGTGGTACAATGGTATGATCATATTAAATACATATGATTTCAAATTCTTTTTATTTACGCTGATCTTTTTGTTATTAGTAAATGTCACTATTTTGATTACGTATTCCGTACATTTCACTACACTAGAAAAAGGGAAAGTTGATAACATTAGTTTAAATGAGAACATAAACACATACACCACCATTTTTATTTGGGCGTTGTTGTTCAACAAACTTTACCAAGTGGTTGAATGTAATAATAATTATAATTCAAAAATTTGTCCCGCCCCAATTAGTTTTGCGTTGTTTGTCATTGTGGCATTAGCATCAATTCAGCTATTTTTTGTCTATTCCAGTTTGAAAGTAATAAATAGTCAATTGACCGATGATTTTCTAAAAAACTTTCCCACTCAGCTCGTTTCCATTAAAAAATAGTCAATTTACGAGAGGGACCGACTGTTGATTTGCAAAGTAAGAAACCCTCATCATGAGCACAAATATACTTAATGTTAAAAAAAAACTTATTACGACAAATATGATGGATAGGTATATATATGGATAAATTTCTTGCATGATCATGTCTATTACTGGATGAAATAATTGTTTCAACTCTTTTTTAATGTCATCTCGTTTCATAATTTCCAAACATTGATCAATGATTTTTTCTTTAAGCATCATTCTGCAAAAAAATGGGTCAATATAAACTATAACTTTTGTATGATTGTTATTTTTATTATGTTATTTTGTCATTGCATAAAAATGCACAAAAACTAAACAACCGTTATCACACCATTCCCTGGTCGCTCATTTTTTTTGGCGCCAAACCGGGTGTTCGTCATTTTTGTACATTTTTTTTCTCTCCAAGCTGCAACTAAGAATGACTGATCAAGTATATTTACCAGATTCATCATTTCAACATGATGCACTTCATCTTACCACTCCAAATGGAATACAGGGTGGCGCTTATTTTTCAATGTTGTATTATAAAAACGAACCACTTTATATACAAACCCCGATCTGCACTTCAAAAAATGGAATTGTTTATGGAAAACGCAATCACATTGATTTGATGTTTACAAACAATGAAACTATCTTTTTGGAATGGATTGAAATGCTTGAAGCAAATGCAATTCGCCTCATATATGAAAAAAAAAATTTGTGGATCAACTCTGATGTTGAAAAATCAGACATTGAAAATGGTTTTACTTCGCCCATTCGCCCATACAAAGGAGGTAAATATTATTTGATGCGAGCTCATATTCAACCAACAAACAAATTTGGAACTTCGGGCGGGTGTTCATTTTTTGATGAAAATGAACGTCCGGTTTCAATTGAATATATTAAGCCTGAACATCAAATGTATGCAATTGTTGAATTACAAGGAATCAAATTTACTTCACGCAGTTTTCAAATTGAACTCTCTTTAAAACAAATTTTGGTGGTGTCAAATACTCCTTTATTCAAATCATGTATCGTCAAACGCCCTTCAAAGAAAGATTCAGATACAGAACCAGTATCACTACGTGACTCAGAATCACTTCACTCAAATTTGGCGGTTCTGCTTCCTTCTGATTTAGTACCACAACCACAACCACAACCACAACCACAACCACAACCACAACCACAACCACAACCACAACCACAACTACAACCTCTTAATTTAATACCACAACCACAACCACAACCACAAAGTCTTGATTTAGTACCACACCCCCAAACTTCTGATTTAGTACCACATCCAATACAAACTTCTGATTCAATACAAACTTCTGATTCAATACAAACTTCTGATTTAATACAACAACCACTTCATTCTGATTTAGTAGAAGAAGATCATTCAATTCATCAAAATCAAAATCAAAATCAAGACTTGGAAGAAATCAATTTAGATATAGAAGAAAATGATAATTCCCAAATTAAGTTGAAAAAACCAGCGCAATTTTACCATGATTTGTATTTGACTGCAAAGTTGAAAGCAAAAGAACTTAAGAAAAGTGCAATAGAAGCATATTTAAAAGCTAAAGAAATCAAATCAATACATATTTTGAATAATAGCAGTAGTAGTGGAAGTGAAGATTCAGATTCAAATGAAAACTGAAACAATAATAAATAAAATGTTTGTGGTTGAAAAATGAAACAAAATGCAAAAAAATATTTTATAATCAATTTTATATAACAATAAATCATAATGAGCAACTTATTGCAGATAATTAAAAATCACTTTGTTGTGATAATTTTAGGAGGAGTGGTATTGTATTTGATATTGAGTCAATACAAATCGTCATCTGAATTATATCATAATTATGAATCACACAAACCATCCAAAAATTCCAAAAAGAGTGTAAAATTTGATGATAATGAAGTAAGTCCTCTCTCAAGTTTAGATAACCATCAATACGCTTCTGCACAAGGCACAAGTACATCAACACACGGCTTGCCGCCAAGTTGCACTCCGCAACAAACAATTGACCCAAGTGATCTTTTACCAAGAGACGTGAATAGTCAGTGGGCTCAACTCAATCCAAGTGGTGCTGGAGACCTTAAGGGTGTCAATTTGTTGAGTGCAGGTGCATTAATTGGTATTGACACAATCGGCAATTCGTTACGAAATGCCAATCTCCAAATTCGCTCAGAACCACCCAATCCTCAACTTAACGTCGGTCCATGGAACAATACCACCATATCTCCTGATTTGATGCGGGTCCCATTGGAAATTGGATGCGGTTCTCAATAATTGATTCAAAATAGACGGTTAAGAATCATTCCTGTTGTTTGATAATTCGCAATTGTTTTCCAAATTTAAATCTCTCAGCATCCATTGTGCGTCTTTGTAAATTGCATGCTAAACAAGATAACACCACATTATTGTGGTTATGACCGTAGTCATTGTTTAATCGGTCTAATGTCCATTGTTTTGGAGCCATTACATCTTTGTAAATCAGTTCACAGCACTCACGACAATATGTACACCTCAATTTTCCAACCAACAACAATTCAATCGTTGCATCTAGTGTGATAAAGAGCGATGATTCATGCATATTTTTTTCAACATCCTGACGGGCATACCCATCCAATTTATTTTTTATTTCTTTAAAAAATAACTTTTTATATTCTAAGCTTGGATCATCCATAATCAAACAACGTAACACCTCTATTTGTTTATCATAGGCAAAAAAGGCATCATCAATTGTCCATTTTGCAGTTCGTGCCCGTTGGGGCTTTGCAACATTATTCATTCTATCAACATTTCGCTTGCCACCAATGCACACTACATGCAAATCTGCCATTTTTATAAATATTCAGTTTATATATTATTCTATTTTTATACCCTGATTTGTTTTATTTATACAAATTGGATGTGGATGCATTACACACATGCGCATGTGATGCATCAAATAAAATCACAATTAAAATCGGATTTGGCCTCCGACCATACCACCAAAACTGGGGCGAGTGGACCAGCCACCACTGACTTGGCCTTCAACGAACAGGTTGCGGTTTGGGTTGCCCACGGTGACACGACCGGTCCCGCTGTACCCTTGGTTGTTGGCATTGAATGAACCAGTAACTCCGGAAGGAGAGGTACGAGGGTTGGGATTAGAAATACGGATAGTTTGGCTTGGCATTTGACAGCAAGAAGTTGTGGAGTTTTCAAAGAGGGGTTATAACATACGTATAGAAAATATATTTATATCCTTTCGCTTAAATTTAATTTGTGAAAAAAAATTATTGATTGGTACTTTAAAAATATTTACATACCGCATTGGTGCATCAAGGCACACGACCACTTTTCAAACTCTCCATAATTTGATTCCGAATGTTCCAATCTTGTTTTGAAAGCATTGGTTTGCCACACAATAAACAATTGGGTGTGTTATTTTCAATCAGCGTCATCATACAGTCAACATGAATCTCATGTCCACATGCAAGAACATTGGAAGATTTTAATGGATTGAATAATATACTAAAACACGCAGGGCAATCAACTTGACGATTTTTTTCATTTTTTGCAATATTGTTGTTTAATTTTACAACCCTAAACATTTTGTCTAAAGTCATCTCCTCCTATATAAGGAATTCAAATTATTTTTAAAGCTATATTCAATAAAAAAAAAACATTGAAGCATTTGAACAACATCGGCGCAAACAATTATTTTATTTTGGTATAATATATAAAGTTTCATATGGCTTCAAATGGTAATGGTAATGGTAGTTCTGCCAGCAATTTGTTTCAGAATCCCGACTTTTCGTACCCAGGTTCAGAATCAGGTTCGGGTTCAAGTTCAGAATCAGACCAAGATGACTATTATCCCACGCAGATATTTAGAGACGACCGATTTTGGTATGAAGAAGCATACAAAGTCTTGCCAAAATTTGCGTGTAGGTTAAGTGCGCCCGATAAAATTGTGGCGCGCGGTCTTCCACATATTCCCAACGAGGTTTGTGAACACATTCATAAGTACACCTGGGAAGCTGATTGGAACCAAAAACTTCCGCTTACAAAAAAAGCAAGTCAATATATATTGTCAACACTCAAGACCCGAATGGATATATTGAAAAAACATCCAGAACGCACAGAATGCGTGCATTCGGGAGACCATTACATGAATGTAATCAATTATATCAGAGCACTGAAAGGAGATGACTTTTTAAAGGAATTATTGCAGGAAACGCCACAAATGGATAAATATTTGTTAGATAACATATTGCCTTGGCTTGGTCTTACTGACTGGAACTCCACTTCAGGTTCAAAAAGAAGAGAAGGGGAGTACGGGGGACGCACTCATCAAATGAATATTTTTAAATCAAAATTGGCACGATTTTTGAAACAAATTAAAAAAAAGAAGCGGTTGTCACAAAAATCTGCACCCGTACCAGCATCAGCGTCTGCACCCGTACCAGCATCAGCGTCTCCAGCACCCAAAACAACACCCAAAGCTGAACCACCCGTACCAGCATCAGCGTCTGTAACTGTACCAGCAGGAGCAACGGGTCCGCATGGCGTTCAAGGTATTCAGGGTGTTCCGGGTCCAGCAGGTGCTGTGGGTCCAATGTCTGAACCTCCTCTATCACTAGAAGAATTACGAGCCAAACGCATTAAATATTTTGTTCATGATAAACATGATAAAAAAGAAGGTGGCAAAAGGTTGAATACTCATAAGTTAAGAAGAAAATGCAAGTCTAAGTCTTCAAAAAGAAAAAGAATGTGCAAAAACTAAAAAAAATATATTTTATTTCCATTTTATTATTATTCATGTTTTTTTTACTTGTGCACTTGAAACCATTCGGGGGCAGGGCGATTCTTCTTCCAGGAAGCAATTCTCTGTTTTTCAGGCGACATGTAGTATGCCCGATATGAGTCAACCGCATTTCCGTTGCGCGCTTTGTACTCATCCGGCATGGCCAATGCAAAAGGGGTGAGCCCAGCACGTGGACAAGGAAAGAGCTCATCGCGCGGCACGTGGCGACGCAATAGTTGTGCTACAACATACGATTGGTGATTTTTGGTTTCCGGGTGGTTATATCTAAATCGCCACTCCTCGTGAAGAGCCTCCACTAGGTCTAGCGTCCAGATGAAGTTATCACGTGATTTACGCACCCAGATGCTCACGGGATGATTCAAATGTGCTTGTTTATATAGTTTGTCCTTGATTGTTGTGTCAGGGACCAGCACATGCATTGCAGTGCACAACATTTGCACCGCTTCCAACAGTATCTTAGAGACGTGCTTGTCCATGTAGGCTTCAGCGGCTTCGGTCGGTATCAACGAGAGAATGAACAAATTCATTGTATAATTGCAGGACTAATACATCGTTTTACTTGATTTCAAATACTAAAACAAATCAATTTTTTTATTTTTCAACACAACAAACTACACAGGTTTGATATGTTTCCATTATCTGATGGTAATATATTTGAATAATCTATACTTTGTAAATTCGGAAAATATTTATTTAATGTCATCGCAAAACGACGACATTCCATGTGGATATTTCTTTCCTGTTCGGACATCAACGTAGCCATTCGTATCCGCACAATTCTGGGCGGGCCAACCAGTCGTCCAGTGCCATCCAGTTATCCGCGTAACTTCATCGCGAAGAACCATAACGTAATCGGGGCATCCTTTTGCGAGTTCTTGACAGTTGGCATAGTAGTGTTGGATGGAATGAAGATGGGATGGCGTGTTTTGCTGGTAAGCATGCCATGATTTGATGGAATAGGTGGTGTATTTAGTCGTGTTGGCCGGCAAAGTTGACATATATGTAAACTGTAAACATATAAAAGTTATGAATTCAACCCAATGAATCAATTTTATTTTTTATTTATTTATTTAGACCAATTTCAAAAAATGAATAAAAAGAAAAAATTGAAGTGATTTAAAGCAACAATTACAATGATTAATAGCAGAATAACGCCGTAATAAAAGAGAAATGACAGATTTATCAAAGAAATATCAAAAAATGTCAGACATTGAACACATATTGAAAAAACCAGACACATACATTGGCTCCATACAACCTAGTGTTGAATTACAACATACGGTTGTAGAAAATGCGATTCAATTGATGAACTTTTCATGTGTGCCTGGTTTGTACAAATTGTTTGATGAAGGATTGGTCAACATGCGAGACCATGTGATTCGTCAAGCTCAGTCAATAAATGACGGGAACAAAACCATGCAACCAGTAACACTGATAGAAGTTGATGTGGATTCAGTTACAGGAACCATAACAATGACAAATGATGGTAATGGAATTGACATCGCAGAGCATCCAGATCACAAGGTTTGGATTCCTGAGTTGATTTTTGCACATATGCGAACTTCAACGAATTATTCGGAAGAAAAAAAAGTGGTTGGTGGAAAGAATGGGTTCGGTATAAAACTGGTATTTGTTTGGTCTGATTGGGGTCTTGTTGAAACAGTTGATCACAATCGGGGATTGAAATTTGTTCAAGAATATCGTAGTAATTTGTCAGAAATATGCAAACCACTTGTCACAAAATGTTCAAAAAAACCGTATACTCGTATTTCATTTCGTCCAGACTACAAACGTTTCAACCTGCCAGGTTTAACACAAGAGATGATTTCACTTTTTAAAAAACGGGTCTATGACATTGCTGCAATTACTGACCGTAGTGTCCGTGTAAAATACAATGGCACGCTTGTTCCTGTAAAAGATTTCAAGCAGTATGTTTCCCTATTCAATTCAATGAATCCTGATGTGAAGCGAGTGTATGAATCTCCAAATCCCAGATGGGAATACGTGGTTTGTCTTACCAAAACGGACGAGTTTCTTCAGGTTTCATATGTAAATGGAATATGCACGTCAAAGGGTGGAAAGCATGTGGATCATGTCATGAATCAAATTATTCGCAAATTGACAGCATATATAAAAAACAAAAAAAAAATAGACGTAAAACCAAACAGCATCAAAGAACAACTGAACTTGTTTTTAAGATGCGATATTGAAAATCCATCATTTTCAAGTCAGACCAAAGAAGAGTTGACAACCGTATCGTCTGATTTTGGTTCATCATGTTGTGTAAGCGATGACTTCGTTGAAAAAGTTGCAAAATTAGGTGTAATGGAAACAGCTTGTGCTTTGACTGAATTGAAAGAAGCAAAAGCTGCTAAAAAAACAGATGGAACTAAAACACGCACAATACGTGGGATTCCAAAACTGGTTGACGCCAACTTTGCGGGAACTGACAAATCGTCTATTTGCACCATCATTTTGTGTGAAGGGGATTCAGCAAAGGCTGGTATTGTATCTGGTCTTAGCAAAGACGATCGTAATACCATCGGTATATATCCAGTGAAAGGCAAATTCATGAATGTCAGAGGTGAATCCTTAAAACGAATATCAGAAAACAATGAAATCACGGATATAAAAAGAATACTAGGATTGGAATGTGGACGGCATTACACAAAAGACGAAATACAAAAAAAGTTACGATATGGCAAAGTCATGTTCATGACTGACCAAGATTTGGATGGATCTCACATCAAAGGACTTGGCATCAACTTATTTCAAAGTGAATGGCCCTCGTTGGCTAAAATTCCAGGATTCTTTTGCTTCATGAATACACCCATTCTCAAGGCACGAAGAGGTGGACATCATGAACACATATTTTATAATGAATCTGAATTTGAAACATGGAAAAGTAGCAATGATGTTTCAATTTGGAATATTAAATATTACAAGGGATTGGGAACAAGTACTGCAACTGAATTTCGTGACTATTTCAAACAAAAAAAGATTGTAGAATTCACCTACGATGGAGAAGAATGTGACAATGCAATTGATTTGGTTTTCAACAAAAAACGGGCAGATGACCGCAAAACATGGTTGTCTTGCTATAACCGTAAGGATTGTTTGGATACAAGCAATCACTCCATTACATACAATGACTTTATATCACTTGAATTGAAGCATTTCTCTGTATATGATAACCAACGTTCCATTGCAAACTGCATGGATGGGTTGAAAATTTCTTTAAGAAAAATTCTGTATTCCGCATTCAAAAAAGGATTGAAACATGAAATCAAAGTGGCTCAGTTCAGTGGCTATGTATCAGAACACTCCGGCTATCATCATGGTGAAGCTAGTTTGAATGCTGCCATTATTGGAATGGCTCAAAACTTTGTTGGTAGCAATAACATAAATCTATTTGAACCCAATGGTCAGTTTGGGACACGTCTTCAAGGAGGAAAAGACTCTGCAAGTGAAAGGTACATTTTCACACAGTTGAATTCAATCACACGTCTTATCTATCGTCCTGAAGATGATTTCATCTTAGACTACATAGATGATGATGGAACATGTGTTGAACCCACATTTTATGCTCCCATCATTCCCATGGTTCTTGTCAATGGAACAAAAGGTATCGGAACTGGATTCAGCACTGACATTATGTGCCATGATCCAATTCATATTATTGACTACATTAATGAATTGTTGCATCAAAAAAGTCTACCGGCTACTAGAATTGAACCATATTATCGCGGGTTCAGAGGATCAATCACGTCTTTACCAGCCGGAAAATTCTTGATACGTGGGTTACATTCAATCAATTCCCTTGAAAAAAAAGTTCGGATTACTGAACTCCCAATCGGAACATGGACTGAAGATTTTAAAAAACACTTGGAATCATTGATTGAAGCTAACAGCATCAAAGAATACCAAGACATGAGCACCGACACTAATGTTGATTTCACCATTTCATTCCCAGCAAACACCAATTTTGAAGATCCCGCATTTTCTGGAAGTGTTGACCATGGGTGTTCTGCTCTTGAGAAATTGTTAAAACTTTATACAACTGAATCTACTAGTAACATGCACTTATTCAATCACCAGCAACAATTGCACAAATTTAATTCCGTTTATGAGATTGTCAACGATTTTTACAAAGTTCGTCTTGATCTCTACTCTAAACGAAAAGAACACCAACTCAATCAAATTGCCAAGGACCTTTGCCTATTGACCAACAAATCAAATTATGTAAAAGAACTCCTTGAAGGAACTATTGATTTGAGAAGGAAACGCAACGAAGAGTTGATTGCTCTTTTGACTCAGAAAAAATATCAACCGATGGATCAAGACTCACAATACAAATATTTATTAAAATTGCCAATGGATTGTGTCACTGAAGAAAATGTTGAAAAATTGTTGCACGAAAAATCTCAAAAAGAAACACAATTTAATGTACTTCAATCCACTTCCATCGAAGAATTATGGATAAATGACCTCCAAGAACTTCGTGCTGAATATCTTAAACAAGAAGAAAAGAGAATTTCTAAATTGGAGACGTTGCTTGATCCTGTATCCACTTCTAAAAAAATTAAAAAAATTATAAAAAAACCAAATTGAAATGAAATCAATCATTCTCATTCTCATTCACATCTAACAACATTTTTAATATATCATTTTCAATAATTTCAAATGAAAAAGACCCATTTGAAATTATATTTTGAACGCGAGATGCAATTTCAACCCCAAGACAACCAACATTATTATTGATCTTTTTGCTCATCATTGTCATCATTTCGTTCCATTCAATAAGCCATTTTTTATTTTTTTGGGCCACATAATGCCGAAACATCACAACAAATAATATTCCATAAACTCCACAATATCCAGGATTGTACGTCATTGAACCATAATTAATATTGAATTCTGGTGATACACATGTGTAATCCCTTGTCACATTTTTCATATCATCATCTAAAATGCAAATGCTGCAATATTTGTTACGACCATTCGGCTCAAATATTGAAATGCCATGCATGTTTGTTTTGATCATGCGACTTTTTATTAATACCAGCGAATGCGCATTTCCTCCCCGGCTTTGTATATTTATCCAACGAAAACTTTCATATGGCATTGAATCTGCTTTCCCTTTTGCGCGTCCTTTGTTTGAAACAAAATACGTCAATGGTAAATGTATTGGATACTGGTTAGTGCTATCAATGACAATCTCTTTCATTTCGTTTCCTTGAGACAAGTAAATTTCAAACGAATGTCTTTTAAATGATCCTTTTTTGAATATTTCTCTTCTATTCATGATAAAAATCATCCATCTCAATAAATAATCTATATCAATAATTAATTCAATTTTTATAAAAAAAATTTTTATTTTTTAATTTGTTCGTTTGTTCAAAAAGAGGGTTCGTCACAATTTAATGTATAAAAATATAATCAATGTAATATAATCGCACAATTCAAATGAAATACTTCATTGATTTAGACAACACATTATGTCACACACAGACGAACGATTACAATAATTCAAAACCAATTGTGGAGAGGATTGCTTCTTTGCATGATTTGAAAAAAAATGGACACCATATAACGATATGGACTGCAAGAGGGTCAACTTCTGGGTTGGATCATTCAGAACTTACCAAAAAACAACTAGCGGAATGGAATGTCCCATATGATGAGCTGCTGATGGGAAAGCCATCATACGACTGCTGTATAGACGACAAATCGTTCAATGTAGATGACTATTGGTGCATTCCACCACCAGATTCAGAATCTACGTCTGTGAAAAAAATTAAAAGCGAAGTCGTTGTCAAAGGATGGGGGAAAGAAATTGTCTTTGTGAATAACAATGAATACTGCGGCAAAATACTATCGTTTGAAAAGGGGAAAAAGTTTTCAATGCACTACCATTTGTTAAAAAAAGAAACTTGGTATGTTTCTAAAGGCAGATTTGTGTTTATATGGATAGACACATCAACTGGAACCAAACATAGCGAGTATCTGGAAGTGGGGGATGTGATCACAAACGAACGCGGCGAACCGCACCAGCTCATTGCGTTGGAAGATGCGGATATTTTTGAAGTGTCCACCCATCATGTAGACAGTGACAGTTACCGAATTTGGAAAGGGAATTAGACACCCAACGTTACATAATAATTAAGTTCATTTATACTGATTTCGGTAATGCAACGTTTGTTTTGAAATCTTGGAAAAGAATAATAACATCGGTTGTCAAAAAGATAGAATTGTCTTATTGATTCTATTGTATGAACATTCAATAGACCTGGAAAAACACCTGAATTCACGGCAATTACAACTTTTGCTTGGGTTGAAAGCGCGGCTATGTCTTTAATTGTCATATTTTTGTCAAATGTGCATAAAACACCAGGCACTTTGGTCGTTGTTACTATTTTTAATTTTGAATTGAAATGAATATGCCGGATGTATTTGTCCCATTTATTTTTGTCGTACATATATTGACCAGAATACGGTCGTGAATTAAGTATTAAAACATCAACGGGCTTGTATTCGCGAGGTATCGCATCGGCTCTAACTAACAGGTCATTATCCGAATACAGAATTGATTGTATATTTGCATTTATTTTTAAGGTATGTAACACATTTCTGAAAAATTTTAAATAAAACTGATTGAAATTTTTACCAAGAGGACCGGACGGCTCCTCCGATTCGTACCCACCGACCTCTCCATTCCAAAAATATGGGTTGTCGATCCACAAATCTATGGATGATTGCGGTTTTTTATCCAATGTAAATAGTTTCACATTATTGATCAACCTAGAGTTGATGAATTGTCTTAACTGTTGTATGTATTCTTTTTTCACAAAATAACAAAACAATATATTATCTGCAACGATGCGACCTTCTATCAAATTGAAAAATATCATGTTGAACACGCTGTCTCCTAAATGTGCAACACTGTGAAAATACTGCACACTAGAATAATTGTGGTGAATATTATTATTCATAATTTCATTGTCTTCGGGGAGTTTTAATGCAATGGCCTGTATTAGCGGGTCAGGTCCGTCACTGGCCAAATTCTCCAACCATAACGACTTTTTAAATTTAAATTCATAATGTAAGTTGGGTGTGACAAGTAGAACTTTATTCGGAGTTTTTGATGTCAAACCAAATTTTGAAGATATAATGATGTTAGGTTGAGTTTTAAATGTCAAATTCATGAATTTGTAATCAGTTATAATATACATTTTTAATTTTATTTACAACCCGCGACGTGCTTTTATTGTTTATATATTCAAATAGTAACACTTCATTTGCATGCTCCGCACCAACAATCGTTTCCACCTTGTAATCACCTCCTTTTATTAGTTTCAATGGTTTTAGTAACTTTAGTACGTTGTAAGGGGTTTCATCTGAAAAAATAATGATGTAATCCACAAAATCAAATAATGATAGCATGGTAGCCCGTTCATCCACGTCGTTTATGGGTCTTTCCGGACCCTTGTTTTTTTTTATGGAATTATCGTCATTCAATCCTACAACCAGGACGTCGCCCTGGCTCTTGCAGTATTTCAAACACTTGATGTGTGCAGAATGCAATATGTCAAAACAACCGTTTGTAAACACCACGCCTTTGCGATTGGACAACTCCGCAATTTTATCGGATTCATAATCAAATATTATTTTGGTATAGCAGTTATTTTTATTCTCATTATTCTCATTTGCATTCTCGTAATACTTGTCAATCTCACTCGGACCCACGTTGTAATTTCCAACCACGCCAACACTTTTCCCGGCAATGTAGTTCGCAACTCGGCACGCTTCTATTAAATTGTTGTATTTTTCGTACATGTGCACTAGAACAGACAACACAATGTCGCCCGCGCCGGTAACGTCTTTTTTGTGTATCAACTCATTGTGCCGAATTGTACGTGTATTTACCACATCGTCAACCATTTCTGAAAAAATCATACCGTTTTCACCTAACGTGATTAATGCATTTTTGCAGTCTATCTGTTTATGAATCACGTTCACGATGCGGTCAATCGCCGTTTCATTTGTGATTTGTTCGGACTCAACTGCATTGGGTTTGAACAAAAAACAATGCTTGTATTTATGCCAGTTGCTTACTTTAGGGTCAACAAATGTTAGAACACCGTTGCGATTTGCGTGACTTATAATAGACTGGCACAAGTCGGTCGTAATTACGCCCTTGTTGTAATCTGATATCACGATGCATCTAACATTTGCGACATTGCTTGCAATGTAGTTCAAAATTTCAGTTTGCAGGGCCAATGGTATATCACTCTTGTCTTCAACATCAAATCTACAGGTCAACTCATCATTGTGCAAAACCCGATTTTTTTGTGTGGTTTTTCGTGCGTTATCCACAAACAATTTGTGTTTCAGGTTTGAATTGCGCAACATGCTCTCAATTTGAGCACCGCATGGGTCATCGCCAACAACCCCCACAAATTCAACGTTGCTCCCTAAATTATGGAGACTCAGTGCAACATTGCAGGCTCCTCCCAACTTGCAATCACTCTTGAATACATCGTGCACTGGAACATGGGCGGCTTCAGGCGCGTGCCTTTTAACATTAGCATAATAATATACGTCAATCATGGCATCGCCTACCACTATGATGGATGCGACTGTAGTGTTATTCATGCGATAATTTGCAATATAATATCTGATATATTCAGATATTATTAGATACGCATTATTGGAAAATTGAAAAAAAAAAATTATGAATATAACATAACAATGCGTATAAAAATAAGTCGTCCAACTGGAGAAGGCATATCTTTTGCCAAAGAGTATTTAGAAGAAGAACGAGATGAACTTCCTTACTATGGGTCACTAACTAGAAGGGGAGTATACCCTTCCTTTTTGAGTGATTTGCGCAATGGAAAACTTGATAATAATGAATACGATATTGATTTGTTTCCATTTAAGTGGACCAATTATTTGATAATCAAGCGATATCTTGATAAGGTCAATGAAGCAACCCGGGAGGCAAACCCAATAACACAATTGAGCAGGGAACTTGGATTAAAGCACCCAAATTCATCATATTTTCCGTCATTTGTGCCTAACAAAAAAACCAAAACCAAACATGGTGGAAAAAAACGTCGCATTCGCGCACGTCGCACCCATCGTTGCCGATCTTAAAAAAAGGAACCAATCACGAAATATGCATCAAATGCTGATTCGCAAAAAAAATAAATTGTAACATTATTTGAGAGAAAATGGACCAAAATAAAATAATACAACTTTGATAATGTTTGTATTATTTTTATTATGTTATTTTGCATCTGTATTTATTTGCGACGTTTGTAAGTGCGTTTATTTTTATTGTTGTCGCGATTGTGGTGGGTTTTGCGGCGGCGATCTACACTATAGGTTCCACCACTAGCGGATTTCACCGGTGTTGAGAAAATTTCACTGGATGGTTTATTTGCAAATATTATCATCAAGTTTTTTAAATATTTATTAACCTTTGCATTATGTGATTCAACTTTCTCATTCACGTGACGTTTCGGAAAAATTTTATAAACTTCTCCAATTGGAACATATTCAAAATACGAAATTCCAAAGTATAGGAACTCCACACTTAATCCTATTTTGAGAAATTCATCAAGTCCAAGTTTTATAGGTTCGCCAACAGGTTCATTGTTGCGATATCGTTGATATGTGACTTTGTTTCCATCAATTCGTAAAACCTTGAACCTCTTTTCGCCTTTTGGTGGATTGTATATGAATACATTCATTATGTATTCTGGATGAGCACCCGTATAAGTCCGCAGTGGCCACGTTTCCGCCGTCACCTGCCCTTGTTCGCCTAACCGCCCATCTCTGCCATAGTATACAGAATGCCAATCCAATCCACCAATTATTAAATTTAACTTGTTCTTTATTTTTTCAACCAATTCTGGATCATCTTTATATTTAATCATGAATAATTTCAACTTTTCTACGGTTTTTATGACAATTTTCAATTCTTTTTCAAGCAACATTTCGTACAATTCACTTGATCGCGATGAAGTATCAACGCAAGATGCTTTGAACTGTTTGTACTCTTTGCTGTTGGTTTGGTCTTGGTGTTTCAATGAATCAACCCACGCAGAGTCAATTTCTTTTACTTGATTTGCTACAGTTGGGTCATGGTCCATTTGACTCAAAAATATTCCACGGTCATGGTCAACATCATCAGTGATGACACCACTTCGCACATCAGAAAATATTCGCCGGATTGAGTCCATCGGAAGGGACTGGTGCATTCGTTTCATAAATCGTATGCGTTTATCATTTGAGGAATCAGATGACATAACATGTATACAATAAATAGATAAAAAATATTTTGAAAATATATTGTGCTGTTCCCATAGTTGAAAGTGTGGGGGTATTCCTCGTTATTTTTACACGTCAATGTTATAGAATTTTGTAAAATGCTCAAACCAATAAAATATTTTTTTTACAAATACGAAGGATACGAAGGACAAGTAATCTAGTAATCTTACTTTATTAGTAGTAATAAATATCAATATTCAACCAGCCCGCCATCTATCGCAGCCGACGGCCCACTCGCCGTTCTTGATTCCGACTCGGCTAATGACTCGGCTAATTGTTTCAATAATTGCATGTGTGTTTGGAGCTTGCAAAGGGCTTTGTAGATCCACGTTACCAACGGCTGAATGAGATTTGGAATTGTGTCTTTCATGTCTTGAATCACACGCAGTGTCATTTGGACCATAGTTTCCATTGTTACAGATTCCAACGAAGCAGGTGTACCACGCACAACAATTTTTCGCCCATCACGAATGCTTTTACGGTATTTGTTGATTTGCTCGTGTTGTACTTGAATTATCCGAATAACCATTTTGCGTTTTTGGCGAATCTCTGTCATCAGTTTCACAATTGGCCTTGCGTATTTTTGAATGACATGTTCATCGTTGGGTTTCAGCTTGTCAAATTCACGTTCCGTATCACAAAGATGTTTCAACAACAATGCAGGACTATTCGCGATATCATAAAATTTTTTCTCCATTTTGTAAATGCCTTGAAACTGGTGTTTGGTTATACAAAAATTGAAAAAAAAAGTATTCAATTTTTTTATTCAATATCTAACCTGTCACCGTGTTTTTTTTTATTTTTCTTGTGTTGCGATTCCTTTTTTTTTTTTTTTTTTTTTTTTTTTTTTTTTTTGATTTCTTTTTTTTTTTTTTAGTTTTCCTCCACTAATGGAGTCGGGCTGATCTATTCTTTCAAACTGAAAAACGATTGCGGACCTTTCTCCTGTCCCACCCATGGGTTCTGGTGAATGCCGAATATCTCCTTTAAATAAGAGACACACGCAGTTCTCTCTCACATCGCCCATTTGTTCCCACAAATTTATTTTTACTTCGCGGTCTGGCGGCGAAGACCCATGTTCATTATAATATTTCCAAAATTTAGCACGTTGTTGAGGAGTCTCGCTTGGTTGAGGAGCATAAAAAATAATGTTTCCTCCTTCCACATCCTTGTCTTTAATTAAATACCATATCATTGTTATTGTATTGTAAGACACTCCCGTTTTATCATCAGTGTGCTTCTCCAATAATCCCAACTGTCTTTTTGAATGAGTTGTTGCATACGTGTGAAATTCCACTAACTCTGTGTTTTTTAGTGGTCCTACTTCAAAATCATCACTACTATCTCTCGCAAATTTTTCTGCTATTTTGTGTGATACTATCGCGAGTGCATTCAAATCTATTTCTGGTTCAAATGGAACAAACTGCCCATTGGGCACGGATTTCATGGATTTCGGTTTGACTTCGTCATAGGCCCTCTCATGCGGTATCCATCTTTTATAAAAAAATAATTTGTTGTATTTATTTTCAGTTACATGTATTATCCTTTCTGGTTCAACCGCGGCACCGGTGGCTTCTAAATCTCTAGCCTTTTTTTTGGCGCGTTCAACTTCAATATTTTCCAATGATTGTTTTGTATTTTCTTCTAGCACTTTGTATGCCTTAAGCTCTTTGCATTTTTCAATTGGAAACTGGTACAATCTTACACTGCCTGCATATTGATTTCCCAATATCTTTTCAATTCTATTTGCGGTTGTTTCATCCATATACTTATTCAAATCCTTAGTTATATATCTTTCTAAGTGACCTTGCGACTTTGTCCGTCTTAATGACATTGATTCTACTCAATGCAACAATACAACAATACAACAATACAACAATACAACAATACAACAATACAACAATACAACAATACAACAATACAACAATACGACAATATAATTATGTGATATTAAAAAATCACATGAACCTGTCAAGTGACATTTATTTTATTCCATTCCGGTGGAAATAAATCTTTTGTGTCATTCTGCTGAATAGCCTTCCCAAACCAGACTGATGGGTAA
>Ga0194133_10002633_pt1 | contig 27270 bp, 14 predicted proteins | sample TA2KigOf40mmetaG_FD_155448 | JGI IMG/M metagenome (GOLD analysis project Ga0194133, IMG submission 155448) | Freshwater microbial communities from Lake Tanganyika, Tanzania - TA2015055 Kigoma Offshore 40m | ecosystem: Environmental > Aquatic > Freshwater > Lake | place: Tanzania: Lake... | reverse complement strand
ATCAGGAAGTTGTTGGCAATGGCGGGATTGAGGCCGCTGTAGCTGACATAGGAAAGGGCCTGGGTATTGTAATTGAGGGCCAAAGAGATTGCAGCGAGGTTGGAAACACTGCTAATTGTTACAGGAATTGAAATAACATCACCAGGGCAGGAAACACTAGAATTGCTTGCTGTAATTTCGGTTGAGGCAGAGATTAGAGTTAGATTAACAATCGAGTCACAGCCAGAAACGCTTTGAAAAGTTGAGGAATAGGTTCCAGCTACTGTAATTATTTGACCATTGAAGTTATAGGAAGATCCAAAAAATAATGGCAATGTTACGTTAATGTTGTAGTTCAGATTAATGGTTAGGTTTAGCGTGTAATCCTGACAATTTTGGGTAAAGTTGTAAACACCACTAGTGCTATACGTTTGCCCGTTGATAGGCCATAAAAATGAAATACAAGCAGAGGTATTGGTAATTATGGTAGGATTTGGATTTCCACTAACCTCCCATGAACAAGATGTGGTGTTGAACGAGGCGGTTTCGTAGCAAGCCAATCCTGTTGGAGCCGGAGGTTGAGTGCCGCTAACATCCCATGAGCAAGTTGTGGTGTTGAACGTGGCGGTTTCATAACAAGCCAAACCTGTTGGAGCCGGAGGTTGGACGCTTATTGTTAGATTAAGGATCTCCAAGTGGCAACCTGACCTCATGGTATAAGTCCCCGATGCAGAGTAGGATTGGTTGTTGACGGACCAAGTGTAAGTAGAGCAAGCCGTTGCGATGGTCGTGTTTGTGGTTGAGGTTGTAACCGCGGTATTGATTCCTGAGTAGGTAACGTTGGTGTATGGATTTCCTAATGGATTACTAATTTCTGTGTTGCCTGTATTCGTGATGTCAAAGGAAAGGTTGTCAGTGTTGTTGACAATGACTCGAATATAGAAGGCGATACCGTTAAGGTTGACCGGGGTAACCTCTGCCCATGATGCTCTAATTTGATTGAATCCGCCAAAATTATTGGTGGAGGCTATGAGCGTAGAAATCATAGGGTCTATACCCGTTACATCCAAGAAGGTTGTAGAGTTTGGGTTGTAGTTCAGCGCAAGGGAAATTGCACCAATATTGTTGGCATAGAGAATGGAGACGGGGATGCTTAAAGTGTCACCACTACAACCGATTGTAGAACCCAATGAAACATTAATGGGATTGGAATTGCAGGAAATTGTTCCAAAGGACCATGTACTGTTTGAAATAACTTGTCCAAATTGATTGGCATACTCACACAAGCCAGGGGTTAAATCCCAATTCACGATATGGTAACCCCCTGAAATAATTCTGAATTTAAGCACAAACAATTGCCCACTAAACGATATGGGATTTAAATCGGACCAAACAAATCTAATTTGTTTACCAACCCCAGGAACGAAAACACAATTGGTCAACGATCCGATAGAAAATAAAGGATTCAAAGACTGAGCTCCTCCAAGGCACTGCAACTTGGTTGAATCGAAGTTGATGGCCATACTAATGGCCGAAACACCTGAACCGGTCATACTAACATTAACCGGAATACTTATTGTATCTCCTTGGCATCCTGTCACATTACCGATGGTAGTCGTTATGCTTTGGGCGTTAACCGAAAAGTAATTTATCAAAATAAATAGACCTATGATTAAATTTCTTGGAATGCCAGTTTTCATCGGAGTTCTATTGAAGTGAAGAGGAATAAATATTTAACTTTTTAATGCTTAATGACCAATTTCTTTTGCAAGTTCCCGGAAGAATGGAGAATGTTAAGGAGATACTGACCTGATGGCAATTCTGTCAAGTCCATAGGTAATTGCTGAAGGTTGTTGCAGCCTAAAATATCAGAGACTCTAATTTCTTTTATTAATTGTCCTGAAAGACTACGAATTTGAAGTGACAAAATACCTTTTGACGAATTAGAAGAAATTACGAAAGAACCTTGATTAGGATTGGGGTAAATTTCAATTTCGAGATTTTTTGGAACAAATTTTAAAAGTTCAGCCCTAAGAGCAATCGAGGGAATTGATTGGGCTGTAGGGTCGTTAAATTCAACATGTTTGAAATTTGAAACGGAAATTTCTTTATTTTTATCATCCAGAATTTCAAATTCTATTGCTAACAATTTACTGCCGGAGGTTAGTGTTAATGGTTCTGTTGTGTTTTTGTACCAAACTATAACAGCCTGATTTCCGAGCATATTTTGTGTCAAGATGCCATTAGAATAAGGAACTTTTATTTCTGAGATTTTGGTGCCAAATGGTAATTCAAATGCAAATTGGTAGCTCCCTAAACTGAGGTTGTTATTAACATATATTGAAATTATTTGCTTTCTTGGTTCGTGACTTTTAATGTAGCGTACCAAGTTAGAAGTTAAATCGAGGCTTGTACCTTGTCGAAGGACTGGACTGTAAGATCCGTTTACATCTCCCCTGGAAAGCACATTCAAGTTTTGTGTGATGTGATTACCACTCAATATAATCTGTGCGGTATCATCAACCCAGTTTCCTGCACGACTTGAATCAAAGGAGTATTGAATTCCTAAATTAGCGGCTCTTTTGGCCGTTTGTTGGGCATCATTTGCAAGGACTTGGCTATCCCCTGTAACATCTGCAGCTTTTAAATAGATACCGTTGAGATTGATGGCAGATGTTGCATGATCATTAATTAGCTGGGCATCTGCTACGGTAATTCCCCCCCATTCTTTCAGCACCTTCGTGATTAAAGTATAGGCGCTGTCAAGAACATTGTTGATGAAGAAATTACCGCCAGGGGAGATATTAACTGATTTTATCCCACCTTGTGGTCCTCGAAGAATAACGCTGCCTTGATTTACCGGGGTTGAAATAGCATTAGCATATTGTACAAAACCATTGATACTGTAACCCCCGAGAGATGGATCAATGGTAATTGTTAAAGTATCTGAACCAGAACAACCATTGGAATTTGTTACTGTTAAGACAATTTCTTGAAATGATATTGTTGCGAAATATCCTGCTGTAAAGGAGGCGTTAGGGCCTATTCCAGCCACTAAAGTTCCATTGCCAGATCCAATCAAGTTCCAACTGTAGGTAATTCCAGCTAATTGGTTGCTAATCGAAGCGGATAGTGAAACATTATTGCCAGGAGCAATGTCGAAATTTGATCCTAAGTTCACTTGGGGTGTAGGTAGAACAAGGACGGCTACTGACGAAGTAAATGAACAATTGGATTGAGGATCAGTAATGGTAACCGTGTAAACGGTGGTGCTTGCTGGAGTTACTACAGGGTTAGATGAGTTACTGTTGCTCAACCCGTTCAAAGGAGTCCAAGAATAAATTAAATTACCGATTGAATTTGGTGCATTGAAGAGATTTGCATTCAGTAGTGCTGAACTTCCGCGGCAGATTGTTTGATTAGATCCGGCAAAGGCAATTGGCATGAATACTGTTATTGAATCTGTAGCACTACAGCCGTTAGAATTAGTCACCGTCACAACATAATTGGTAGAAATCTGTGGATTAACCGTGATTGATTGGGTTGTCGCGCCTGTATTCCATGAATAGGTCACGGTGCCTGTACTGTAACTCGAAGCAGAAATTAAAATAGGAATTCCACAAGAAATGGTATCATTACCCGCATTAACTATGGGTAATTCATTTACAACGATTGTAATAGTGTTTGCGCTAACACATCCATTGGAATTTGCAGCATAAACCGTATACGTTGTGGTAGTTTGAGGGTTAAAAATTGGATTACTAATGGCAGTAGAGCTAATGCCAACGTTCGGAGACCAAGAATACGAAGTTCCACCGGACCCAGTTATTTGAGTGCTACCACCGCTACAAATCGTTGTATTTCCCGATAAGGTAATATTCGGCCCAGTACTTACTTCTACGATTATAGTATCAATAACAAAACACCCTGAAGTATTAAAAATGGATACCGTATAAGTAGTTGTTTGTGATGGATTGACGGATATAAAAGGAGAGGTGTTTCCATTATTCCACAAGTATGAGGAACCACCTGTTGCACTGAGGATTGTTGTTTGACCCTGACAGATTAATTGATCAAGACCTGCAGAGCCGTTCGGCAATCCATCAACCGAAATACTTTGAGTCGCCTGACTTATGCAACCGGAATTTTGATCAATGTATGTATAGGTCACTACATGATTTCCTGGACCTGCAGTCGATGGACTAAATGTTCCATTTACTACTCCATTTCCTGTGAATGTCCCGCCGAATGGTGTGGCATTCAATGTAATATTTGTCTGGTTTAAACAAACAGAATTGCTTGGTAGATTAAAAGAAATACTAACAGGAGAATATACAATAATTAATATCGAATCCTCAGTTACGCAACCTGACGCAGATATGCCAATAACTTTATAACGCGTGGTTGTGGTTGGATTTGCTGTTGGGTTGGGAATAGTACTTGAGTTTAACCCTGCTGAGGGTGTCCAAATGTAGGAATTGGCCCCTGTGGCAAGTAGTTGGACTCCGTTTCCTGTCGAACATGAGCTTACTGTGTCCGGATTGGCAATTTGTACAGGAACAACAGGATTAACATAGACCACAACTGTATCACTTATTGAACATCCAAATTGGTTCATTCCGCTTACAACATAAGTGGTTGTATTGAATGGATTTACAGTAATATTTGTTCCCGTTGATCCGTTCGACCACTCGAATGTTGAAGCGTTACCCGATGCCGATAATACCACAGTTGCACCTGGGCACGAGTTTATGTCATTGCCTGCATTGACTAAAGGGATTTCTCGACTGATAATTACACCATTGTTACCCACTACTGGCAAAATACTATTAAATTCATTGAAGGCAAACATTGTGCCAGAAATCCAACTTAAATTTCCGTTGACTGAGTTATTGTAGGTAAGGTTAATTCTAAATAATACACTGCTATCACTCAAGGTTACACCGTAATTTCTGAACCATGAGAGGCTAACTGTATCGGAACCAAGTATTGCAGAGGCAAATCCAATTAAACTTGAGTTTACATTGGATACACTGATGAGAGAACTTCCATTTGGTAGTTTGATTTTGCCGTTTATTGCGGCTACCCTGAAGAAATTATTGGCCCGAACAGGAATAGAGACTAGAGACCCATTTTGACTTTGACATGCTAATTGGTTATCAAAATAAAATTGAACAGCACTTGGTGTATTCACAGTTAATGACGCGGGATTAGAATTTACCTGACCGCAAGAATTAGAAACAACGCAGCGGAAACGGTAATTATTAATGTTAAGTGTTAGGACACGAAGAATTAAGGTAGTACTTCTTGAGCCAGCATAGAGTTGATTATCTTGGAGATTAACGAAAGAGGCATTTCCGCTGGTTGAAACTTGCCACTGATAAGACGTGGCTTCGTTTGCTTGAACACTAAATGTTGCAGAGTCATACAAATTCACACTACTATTTTGTGGTTGTGCAATCAAATTTGGTGTTGAACGAACGGTGACTTGTATTGCGCTTGATGTTGCTGCACATCCAGTAGATGAAGTGACTCTGGCGGTATACGCTCCTGCATCAGAGGCTGTAAGGGTGTTGCTGGTTGCGCCGGCAATATTCGTTCCATTGAGTCTCCATTGAATAGTATTGGATGGGTCGGTAGTGGCGTTCAAGGTCACTGAATTACCTTGACAAAAGGAGGTATTGCCTGCAGCGTTTACAGTCACGGTTGGCAATGGGTTAACGGAAACGGTAATTGCATTGGAAATGGCTACACAGGTATTGGAAGTCACGGCTACAGCGTAGGTACCAGCGGTAACTACGGTGTAGTTGGCCGAAGTTGCGCCAATGATGTTGATGTTATTGCGGCGCCATTGGTAGGTTCTGCCTGTGCCGGTATTCGCGCTGAGCACGGTGTTGGCGCCTTGGCAGAACGATGTTGCCCCTGTAATGGTGGCAATGGGTAGGCTTCTCACCGTTACCGAAGTAGCAGAGGAGGTGGCTGAACATCCAATAAGATTCGTTACGATGACGGTGTACGATCCCTGTGCGGTAGCCACCAAAGACGCGTTGGTGGCACCTGCAATAGCTACGTTGTTCAACAACCATTGGTACGACAGACCAGATCCGGTATTGGCGTTGAGGGTCACCGAAGCGCCTTGACAGAAGGTCGTTGCTCCACCTGCGGTGATAGTTGCCGTCGGAAGAGCATTTACGGTAAGGCTAACGGCCGCAGAGGTGTAGGAGCAATTGGCACTTTCGCTTACACTAACGGTATAGGATCCAGCGGAATTGGCAACCAAAGAAGAGTTGGTAGCTCCGTTGATCGCTGAACCGTTAAGGAACCATTGGTAAGAAAGGCCTGTTCCAGAGGATGCATTCAGCGTAACCGAAGACCCTTGGCAAATGGAGGTCGAACCTGAAGGGGTGATGGATGCAAATACCGCACAACATCCGCTACCAAGTGTTACATTACCGTTGTTCCAAGAGGTACCGGGGATTATATCGGCCGCGGCATCGGTGTATTCGCAATTGCCTGGTGTGACGAGATCCCAAGATAAAGCATGAGTACCAGGTGCCAAAACGACGAACTTCATGGTGAAGAGATTACCGTTAAGGTTTACAGGATTTAAGTCAAACCAAGCCGCACGGAATTGAGAAATTCCGTTGAATGTACCGCAGTTGGTTAAAAGCGAATTCGCAATAGCCGGATTGACATTGGCGACACCATTAATACAAGCTAGCTTGCTAGGGTCATAGCCAATGGCCATGGAAATCGAGGCAATACCAAATCCGTTTTGAATCGTGACCGGCACTAAAACCGTATCGCCTACACAGCCACTCACAGAACCTATTGTCGTGGTGATGGAGCAAGCCACTCTTGCTAAAAGATTCAAGGTGATGACTGAATCACAGCCATTGGCAGAAGGGGTAGTTTGAGTGTAAGTTCCTGTAGAGGAAATGGTCTGGTTTCCGAATAAATAAGTTTGGTTCGGGCATATTGAATCGGTAACAGTGGCTGAAGAATTTGGAAGGACTGTCAAGATCAAGGTCACCACGGAATCGCAACCGTTGCCTGCGGTAACAGTGTTGGTGTAAGTACCGCTGGTGGTGAGGGTCTGCAAGCCGAAGGTGTAGGACTGACCTTGACAGATCGCTTCAGAAATATTGGAGCTAGCATTGGGTTTGATAGCCAATATTAAAGTAATTACGGAGTCACAACCGTTGGCGGCAGTGACGGTGCGGTTGTAAGTCCCTGCGCTTGTCAAGGATTGAGAACCGAAGGTGTAGGACTGACCTTGACAAATCGCTGCTTCAATGGTTGCAGAAGAATTATTCTTGACAAGAACAGCGACAGGGGAAGAATTGGCCGAGCAATTAGGCGAAGAGCTTACGGCAACGGTGTAAGATCCTGAGGTTGAAGCCACATAGGATGCGCTGCTCGCACCGGTTATTAAAGAGCCATTGATGGACCATTGGTAGGAAAGTCCAGTGCCGGTGTTGGCATTGAGTGTGACGGATCCACCTTGGCAGAAAGTAGTCGGTCCTGCAGGTGAAATGGATGCCGTAGCGGTACAACAGTTTGGTCCAGTAGCAATGGTTCCATTGATCCATTCGGTATTGGGAATGACATCGGCAACTTCGTCGGCATATTCGCAATTGCCAGGATTGCTAAGATCCCAAATGACGGGCGAAGATCCTGAAGCAAGAATTACGAATCGGACGTTGAACATGAGTCCGTTAAAGGCAACAGGAGTAAGGTTAAACCAAGCGGCTCTGAACTGACGACGGGTCGAAGCGTTGTAAGGGGTATTGGGATTGAGGCTGGTGAAAAGTCCGCAATTGCTGAGGAAACCGGTAGTGATGTTGGCGTTAAGGCCTGTGACTGCGCTAATGCAGCGCAGCTTGGTAGAGTCGTAATCAATGGCCATGGAAATGGCAGCGGTGCTGATACCGGAGGCCATGCTGATGGTCACGGGAACCGTTACGGTATCCCCCACGCAACCGCTCACCGAACCAATCGTGGTGCTGATGTTTGGACCTGCAGGGTTCACGGTGATAGAACCCGTCGCGGTGTTGTTCCCACCCGTACAGCCCCCAGTCATCGTTACCGTGTAGTTAAAGGTTCCTGTAGCGGAAGGAGTTCCGCTAATAGTTACAACATTAGAGGCCCAGCTCCCGGTGACTCCTGCGGGAAGACCGCTAATTGTTGCACCGGTTGCTCCTGTCGTGCTATAGGTGATGTTGGTGATGGTTGTTCCCACCGTTACCGTTTGACCGTTGGTTCCGGATGCAGAACTCAGGGTAATGGTATTGTTTGAATTAACGGTCACGGTTCTTGTGGCGGTGGCATTGGCGCAACCTCCTGTTCCTGTAACGGTGTAGGTAATGTTGGCGTTGCCGGCGGCAACACCGGTGACAACCCCCGTAGTGGCATTTACGGTGGCGACACCCACGGCACTGCTGGTCCAGCTACCCCCGCTTACCGTAGAGGTGAACGTGGTGGTGCCGTTTACGCAAATACTCTGCGTTCCGCTGAGGGTTCCCGCTGAGGCAGGGGCCGCAACGGTTATCGTTCCCGTCGCCGTGCTCGTTCCCCCGGTGCATCCGCTCAAGGTTACGGTGTAATTGAATGTGCCCGCTACCGTTGGCGTTCCGCTAATGGTCACTGCGTTGGAAGCCCAAACTCCCGTAACGCCTGAAGGCAGGCCTGACACTGTGGCTCCTGTTGCGGCAGTTGTGGCGTATGTAATGTTGGTAATGGTGGAGCCTTGGCAAATTGACTGGCTGTTGGTGCCGGATGCTGAACTAAGCGTAATGCCGCAATTGACAGGCGCCGCTGATCCGCACGTAATGCTACCGTCCACAAAACTGCAATTCGGAATAACATCCGCCAATTCATCCGCATATTCACAGTTCCCTGCTGTGGCTAAATCCCACTTGACCGAACTATTCCCTGTGGCTACTACCACAAAACGAAGGTTAAACATTAAGCCATTGAAAGACACGGGCGTTAAGTTGAACCATGCCGCCCTGAATTGACGACGGTTGCTTGCGGTATAAGGCGGATTCGGGTTTTGATTAGAGAAGAATCCGCAATTGCTGAGGAAACCAGCTGAAATATTGGAACTCAGTCCGGTAACGGCACTTATACACCTTAATTTGGTCGTATCATAATCTATGGCCATGGAAATGGCCGCCGTGCTGATGCCAGAAGCCATGTTCACCATTATGGGCAATACCAAGGTATCTCCTACGGCACAAGATGAGGAATTGACCGAGCCAATGGTGGTGGTGATGTTGGTCTGTGCTCGTAGGCTCGTGATTGTGAGCATACAAATCAACGCAAACACGAACTTCAATGTGGCGTTGGTGTACTTCATTTTCTTGGGATGAGGGTTTTGACGGAATTTAGCACATAAAGATAGGTATTTCTACCATAATTTAATTATAAAATAGGCAGTGGAGGACAATTTAAGAATCTCCTTATGCCCCTAACGAAAGGGAAAAATTCAATTACCATCAATATTCAGAATCAAGGCGATGCCCTGAGTCCTGAGTCAAAACCAGCGCATTCTGCGAAAAAGCAGAAAGACGATGGAAATCATGGCCCCGCTAAGCCCCAAAAGGCCCCAAAAGGCCGTTTCAGTATCATCATACGGCAATTCGATGTTCATCCCGTACAGGCTCGCAAAGAGGGTAGGGATGGCCAAGCAAATGGTCACGAAGGTCAAGGTCTTCATGACATTGTTCATATTGTTGTTGATCACGGAGCTGAAAGCCTCCATCATTTGGCCCATGATTCGTATGGATATTGTGGTCATTTGAAGGGCTTGCTGGTTTTCAATTTGAACATCTTCGAGCATGTCATCATCCTCTTCGTAGGTGAAATGCCGCAAGCGCCTCAGCCTTTCCAGCATGGTTCCGTTGGTCTGCAAGGCGGTAGTGTAGTAAATCAGGGCCTTTTCGTATTGAAGCAGCCCGACGATTTCTTTGTTTTTGAGGGAATTTTCCAGCTCGTCTTCCAGTTTTTCAACGATTTTGTTGATATTTCGAAGGTGAATAAGGAATTTGGAGGCTGTTTTGTGGAGAATTTGGAGAAGAAAGGTGTCCTTTTTGTTGGTGGTAAAGCCCCGAACTCTTTCCCTGACAAATTCCTGCACGATAGCGTTTTCTTCCTTGCAGAGGGTAATGGTCATAGACCCGGTCTGCATAATTAGCAGGGGCAGGGTAATAAAGGGAATGTCGTATTCCATGCCCCTAAAGTGGGGTATCCTCAAGACGACGAGCAGATAATCACTTTCTTTTTCGACCCTGGAGAGTTCGTCCAAGTCCAGGGAATCGGTTAAGTATTCGACAACTGGAGGGCAGTGCTCCTCCAGCCAAGCCGTATCCTTGTCATCCGGGTCCACAATATTGATCCAGCAACCGTTTTCCACTTCACGGATTTCGGTTAACCGTCCGTTCAAGGTCTGCAACAACTGAATCATGGGGAAGGGGGACTATTTCGATAGGCGAAGATGGTGATATACCAAAGGCCTGGCAAAAATAGGGTTTTCCAAGGCTATTGGGGCCTCCTACTACCAAGCCCCTGTAATTTAGGCCATGGTGACGGTATGCTGCATTCGAATCCCTTGATTTTCCAAAGCTGGCAAAATTGAGGAGTACCATTGGCTGCCCAAAGGTCGGATTAGGCCTGTATCCTGGATTTTACCTTGGAGATACAGCTCTACGGCCATGGCAAGAGGCAGTCCCACTGTTTTGGCCATTGCGGATTTATCGCCCCCATCGCCCTCTAAACAAAGGGTACAACGGTGGATTTCTGAATGACCGTCAGGGTTTTTGGTGCAAATAAGGTGGGTCATTAAGACCATGTCGCGATCCGAGGGGGACAAGGACATCCGCTGGATCATTCTTGTTTCTAACCAATCTGCCGGCGATGGCCACCGGGTATTTGCATTGGCATCCAAGCCCACTGCATCCATTGACCTTGGATTGCGCAGGGCTTCTCCCAAGTCCCAGATGCCCAAAAAGTCCCATAATTCTAGGACAACCTCGCATTCGGCATCCGAATAGCCGAATTCGATGGATAGCCTGGGGAAAAGGCTCTCCGCAGTTGGTAAATTGGCTACAAGCGCCGGTTCCAAGGCGCTCGATGCATTCAATCCCCAGCAGGCCAAAGGATACCATGCCGTGCAGAAATCTCGATGCCTCAAAGTACCTCGTATTACGGTATGGGCTTTGGGAATGCCGTACAATTCCGCATAAGGCAAGGAATTTCGGTTGAAATACCCCACCAAATCCGGGAAATCAGCAAGGTCCACTTCAACAACATCGCGAAACACATCCGGGTAGTTCAAGTGGCTGTTTTGATTATTTTTGAGGAATTGAGCAGGGCCGCCCTGTCCTGCGAGGATGACATTGCGCGGGTTCCATGAAAATTTGTAATGCCACGGGTTATTATCCGAAACAGGGGCTACAAGGCCGCCCGTATACCCTTCATAGGATAAAATCTGGTGGCCTTGGTGTTGGAGCTTGTCCAAGATTTGGACAGCGGTCATATGGTCCAAACCTGGATCGCAACCGCATTCGTTCAAGAATAACAGCCCTTTGCTTTTAATTTCTTCTTGAAGTGACTCCATTTCAGCTGTCTGATAGGAGGCGGTGAACATTGGTTTGTGGTATTTTAAGCACGCCTTGGCCACGGTCATATGCAGGTGAACCGGGAGCAATGAAATCACTAATGTTGCATTTGCAACTAATTTTTCTAAGCCTTCAATATCCTTACCAGGTTGCACCATGATGGCAAAGCAAGAAGGTAGTGATTGAACTTTGGCCAGGGCCCAATCCAGGTTTTGGTCGGCCACCACAATTTTGATTTTTAAAGCAACAGCCTGCTGGGCCAAATACTCAATTAAGTAGCCAGAAGATCTTCCGGCCCCTAAGACCAAAACGGTGCGCTCTGCCATAATTCCTTGAATGAAAGCTATTTAAGCGGTTGATAGTTGGGCATTTCCTCAAAGGTTAATCGCCCATTGCGCCAAACCAACGCGTCAAAACTGCCATCGGGAATGAAATCAAAACTCTCACTGGAAGGATCTGATCCTCTGCTAATCAAATGGTCAAAATAGACCAAGGAACGGTCTTTGTCCCACAGCATTTGAACTTGAACATCCCGAGGGTATAAAAGCTGCCATCGGCTAAGGCTGCGACCTTCATGATTAATCAGAGGAGCACCAATATGAACCATCTCCTTTGAGGGGTCAGGACAGAGCCAATCCAAGACTTTGCGTTGAGCAAAGGGTTCTCGAGCATCGTACCCCAGCACAGCATAGCATGCTTGACCATTGTAGGAGGCAATAACGGGTAGGATTTGGAAATAAACCGCACCAGGCCATTGGCGATTATCGAAAACATCTTCGTTTTCGAAGCGGTTGGCCATTTGGTCGATCAAAGGGTAGAATTTCCCTTTCTGTCCAAGGACGCAACCGTAATGCCTCCTGGAATTCTGTTCAAGAAGGACTGACCAGGTCACAATCCGCCATTGCTGGTCAGGGGTCACCAAGGTTGAAACAGAGGGTAAGTCCGACCAGGCCATTCCCCACGATTTCCCCGTTTTGACCAATCGAACCATTTCCTGCACAAAGCGATGGTTGGCGGCCCGTCTTTTGGCCACCGAAGTATCCTCCGAGAAAACTTTGGCCTTTAGCTTCATACCGTCAAAGATTTCGAGCGGGGTCTCTGGGGCGACTTGGCCGAAAACAAATGGCGTCAACAGCCACCAAATTATGGTGAATAAGAATCCAAGGCGATATCTTTTGAACATTGTTATAGGTCTTTATTGCGGGGTTTTGATCCAACGCAGGGTTTGGTACCGAATTGCAGGTTTGAGCAAAATTGGATTGGCCTGACTTTCAAGGTTTAGCAAATAAAGACCGGGCTTTAAATCTGGGATTTCCATGCGGTGGGTAAGTCCTGCGGCAAGGGTGCTTTCTGGGTTGGGCTTATCAATCCACTCCGAATTCCAAACTATTTGTCCAAGTTGGTTGGCGACCTGGAGGCGGACTATCTCGCGGTGTTCAGGAATCTGAAGGTTTAGGTGGGTATTGCTGGAAGGATTAGGGTAAACGGACCAGGATTTTTCAGCGTGTGGCACATCCGTTACAGGTAACGCAAAAAAACGAAAAAGGCCAATATTGGTCAAGTAGAGGTTACCCCCAAAATCATTTTGACTTGTAAACCGAACTCGATAAGAGCCTGGTGTTGTTCGTTGCAACAAAGGATGATCCACCTCGATTCGCCTAAAAGCTGAGGAGTCCGCAGGGTTTATTCCCGCATGGGATCGAAGAGAATCACCTCCATTTCGGTAAATTTCTTGGAAGGTATAGCCGCAGTCCGAAGAAAACGACACGATCAGACTATCTCTAAAAGCATTGTTGCGGTTGGAGTAGGCGACATCGAAATACAGCTTATAGCGTTGTCCCGCAGGTGCTCCTTGAAGAAAGAAGGGTGGAGAAACGAGATGATCCTTTTGGCGCAATCTCGCCGAATAATCCCGCATTTTGATCCCGGCAGCCCAGCCGCTTCCCCTTCCGTTAGCCCCGTTGCTCATCGGGTGAAAAGGGGATGGGGTAGAGGGTAATGCGTAAGTTGACCATGTTGCGGGTAACGTTGAACCGGTATAATCATCGTTGTCCGGGTTTTCGATCGTCCAATCGGAAACACGATGATTCTCTGTTACAAAGGGTAGTCGAAGCGAGTCATTGAAATGTTCCGTAATCAGATCATTGGCAGGTTGGATATTCCGAAATTGCAAGAAAAAATAATTGTTCAGGGTATCTCCTTCCAGGCCTTGCAAGGACATGCCGGTTCCCAACGGTCTCATCGGGCTGATGCGGAACATCCAGCGCTCCTGAGCATTCGAAAAGTTACGATTGAGGCTTCCAAGGGTAACCTCGCTTATTTGACCTGGGGCCAGGACTCTGCTTCCAAAAGATACGGAATGATGCCAAATCTGGTTATCGTACACATCCATCATAAAACCATTTGCCACCGTATCCCCAAGGTTGGTAATTTTGAATTTCAAATTGGAGGACAAAGCGCTGTTTGGGGCACACCGTAATCCTAACACTGAACTGGAGGGGGAATCCAATCCAAGGATGGCGAGGTCGGGTCCGTGTTGAAAAGGAGGTGTAGGGGTATGCGTCGCGGCCAAAAATTGGTAGGCCGCATCGGTACGAATAATGCCCCGTCCGAAGAAATTGTCTTCGCCGGCAGGCCCCAGGTCCAATGCGGTTTGATACAGGGCATTGAGGATTTGACGACCGGATAATTGCGGAAAGGCCTCCTTGAGCAACAAAACTGCACCCGTAACATGAGGTGAGGCCATGCTGGTTCCGGATTTTTGGCCGTAACCGCTCGGTCCATCGGCAGAACGGACATTCACCCCGGGTGCGGAGACTTCGGGTTTGATTTGGACCATGGAATCGGAACCGCAACGACTGGGACCGTTGCTGGAAAATCCTGCCAATACATTCGATGCATCCAGTGCTCCAACACAGAATACATTAAGGGAGTCGTATATGACCTGTGCCGGGACACCAATGGTGTAGGGACCTGGACCGTTGTTGCCTGCCGAAAAAACATTGGCGATACCGGCAGCTTCTATGCTTAACAATGCTTGAGCAACCACAACAGCTTGGCAAACGCTATCCAGTCCTGCATTGGCTCTGCCCCACGAATTGTTGATCACATCAGGAACATCGGTATGGGTCGAGGTGTCGCCATCCGGGTTGAGGGCCCATTGGAATGCCCGCATAAGTTGTGTCCATGAACGAACCAAGGCCAAATTGGTTACAATCGGATCCGTTGCTATGAAATAAGCTCCATAGGCCACGCCAATGGTGTCGTTGTTGGAAGAATCCAAGCCCAAAACGGTACCAATCACATGGGTTCCGTGGTTTCCGATTTTGTCGGCCGGAACCGGTTCATCGTAGGCATACCAGGATTGATCCAAGCCCAAACGTTCCCCTATAAATTTCCCTTTTATGGCAGGATGTTGCGGCCAAACGCCGGTATCCATGAGCATGGCTCGACGGTTTTTGCCGGTATAACCCCTAGCCCACAAAAGCGGTGCTTGTATAGCACCAAGGCCTGGCTCTCTACCGTTGACCACCTCAGGGTGTTCCATATTACTTGATCCTGAATTTGATTCATAACATTGGGCTTCAGATTCAGATATTGTGTTGGCGATGGATTCGGTATAACCAATGGGTAGGGCATCCACCGGATCTATGGAGCGAATTTCCAGGCTTTGGCTTAGATGTGTAGCGGCCACCCGGTCCATGCGAAGGATCACCGCATTAACAATCCAAAAGGAGTCCAGCATGGACCATTCGGTCTGGTTTTCTCGGTTATATTGATCCAACCAAACCCGAAGTAAGTTGCAAGCCTTTGATGATTTGCTCATGCTCTCTTGGATCACGGTCGATTGCCTTTGGTGCAAGGGCAACGCAAGGGAATCAAAAAGAATGCTTGCCCCGGCAGCGTCGAATTGATCAGCAAAGGTGACCAGGTATTCCCCTTCTCCCTTGTCAATCGTTTGAGCTTGAGTGGAGCAGATCCCTAAAATGGCGATCATTAGGAAGCCTCTTGGGGTAAGTAGAGCCCTTTGGGTGATTTTCAATTGTGAAATCATATTTAGGAGAATTGGGGATATATTTGCGACCTGCCTGCCCAGGTGGCGGAATTGGTAGACGCGCTGGTCTCAAACACCAGTGAGCTAAAACTCGTACCGGTTCGACTCCGGTCCTGGGCACGTAAATAGGTCACGGTTCGAACCTCAACGAAAGACATGTTGCAGTAGGTCATTGCCGAATGCAAAGACCATAAGGAGGATAAGCAGGACCATCCCAACATATTGGGCAGCCATCAGGAATCTTTCGCTTAGTGGACGACCTGTGATCATTTCCACCAACAAAAAGACCACATGACCTCCATCCAGGGCGGGGATCGGTAGCAAGTTCATGATTGCCAATACCATGGATAACAAGGCGGTGGTGGTCCAAAAACGCTGCCAATCCCAGATGCCCCCGTACATTTTTTTGGCAATGGCGATTGGGCCACCCAATGATTTTTCGACGGGGACTTCCCCCCGGAAGATCATCCCAAAGCCTTTGAGGTTATCCGATATAGTCTTCCATCCCAAGCGTGCCCCTGCTGGCAATGCGGCCAGTACGGAGTAACGAACAGTTTGGGTGGGGATTTGCTCCATGGCTGGGTAGAAACCGATGGTGCCTTGGTCACTGACCTTGACCAGAACATCGACAGGGTCAGCACCTGATCTTCGAAGGCTAAGGGTACAAATTCTGGACTTGTTGGCTTTGAGAATTTTCTGAACTTCATCAAAATACATAATTCCCTGACCGTTGATGGCTACGATGGAATCTCCGTCTTGAACACCGGCCTTCTGAGCAGGCATGCCCGCAGCAACTTCACCGACAGCAAAGCGCATCCTTGGGGTTAGGAACAAACCCTTGTCTTGTTCCAAGAATTGACGAAAAAAGTCCCCCGGGAGTTTGAGCTCCAAGGTCCGTGAATCTCTTGAAATTTCCAGCTTTACGTCGGATTGCAGCAGATAATCCGTGGAGTACAAGTCTTCGAGGTATTGAACCGGTTTGCCGTTGACCGAGTTAATTCGGTCACCCGCCCTAAGGCCCAAGTCTTCGGCAAAAGTGGTGGTGGCAAGGCCATGGGGCAAGCGCTGCATAGGCGTTTTCTGTTCACCCCAATACCACAAGATCATGGCAAACAAGAATATTCCCAGGATGGCATTGACCGTAACCCCTCCGATCATCACAATGAGGCGCTGCCAAGCGGGCTTGGAACGAAATTCATCGGGCTTGGGGGCAGCGGCCAATTGATCCTTGTCCACCGATTCGTCCACCATACCTGCAATTTTGACATAACCCCCGATGGGTAGCCAGCCCAAACCAAATTCGGTATCTCCTCTGCGAAACGAAAACAGCTTCTTGCCCCACGCGTCCACAAAGACATAGAATTTCTCGACTCTGATCCCGAAGATTCTGGCGGCATAATAATGCCCCCATTCGTGCAGCAACACGAGGAGGCAGAGGCCCAGAATGAGTTGTGTGGTCATGATCAAGATTTCCATAGAAGCGATTGCGGTTGTGTGCCTCAAAAATAGCCTGAATTGCAAGCTCTGCCTCGTTAATCCATCTTTTGCGTAGGTTTGCATCATGTTGGATCGAGAGGCACTGTTGCACTTGATGGGCAAGATTTGGAATGCCTATGGGCTTCGCCTTGATCAGGCCTTTAGGGATGCAGGCGTATCCCTCAATGCCGAGCAATTTCGCTTTTTGGATTTGGTCAGAGAAAGGCCAGGACAATACCAAGAAATTTATTCGCGTGCTTTGGGTCGGGATCGTTCCAGCACTACGCGTATGGTCCAAAGCCTGCTTCGCAAGGGGTGGATTACCCGAATTCCCGCAAAAGAACTCCAGGACAGCCAAGAACTCGATACCCGGATTAAGCGGATTTATTTGAGCGAAGAAGGTCAAAAAATGCTGGACCTTGTGGCCCAACCGGTTCGTTTGGCCTTGCTTCCTTTGTGGGAGAATTTGCCAGGGGAAGAGAGGGAAATGCTTGAACTATTACTCAAGCGTATATATATTAATATCCTGTAATTAAGGAATTACCAATAATCTTTTGGAGTAGTTTCCGTATTGGGCTTCCAACAGAACCTGGTAACAACCGGGAGCTAAAAGCAAAGGAAGATTTTCGATTTGAGAGCCTGGATTGGTTAGGTCCAATGCGATTTTGCCATGCATATCCGTAAAGGAAATCCTGCTACAGGGATCCAAGGGGTGCAATCCCAGGTTAAGGGTATTTTGACAAGGATTGGGGTAAAGAACCACATCCCCCGGATCGGTTAATGGCGGCGGCGGCGGGGGTTTGGGAGCTCGGTATCGGTCCCTATAACGGACCTCTTGAACGGTAGGTGGAAAGAAAAGGACCCCTCTTTCAATAATCTGCAGGACGGGTCCTCGATTCCCGCCCTCGTTGGTGTACCAAGAGGTTTCAATTTCATTGCGCGCGGGTAGGCCAATCGGCGCAGAACCGCTGATGGCGATGCTGTCTTGAATGCTGGTTCTGCTACGCACTCTCAAGCAATTAAAGGTGCCATAGGGTGTCGTCAGGGTCCCCCAGGCATCCGCATGGCTGATGCGACGCCCACTCCTGGATATTTGAGCCAGGGTAGGGACATTGATTTCAAAGGCAAAAGTGCTGGTATCCCGGTCGTTGTATCGAAGGGGAAAATTCAAAATCTCATCTGCATCGCTGTAAAAAATCGGTATCGGCAGGCCGAACAAACCTATGCCTTGAGCGGTCTTGGCCCATCGGTTATTGTTCAAATTATAAAACTCAAAGAGGTTGGTCAACGGTAAATTCAAGGTATCCAATCCCGGTATTGGCAGTTGAGCGGGCAGTCCCAAAAACTCAAAAAGACTGCTGCTATCAGCGATTTTACGGCCATAATTGCCAAAAAGCAGGAAATAGGGCGTTTGGGTTGCGTTTTGGTAGAGGTCCACTTTGCTTTGTTCGGAGAGCAAAGCAGACCCTGGATTCCATGATCTTGCAGGCCCACTTTGGGTCAACAAGGGAGTGAAGGAGAGCGGGTTGGGGGCGAGGTAATAGCGAAGGCTATCGCCAGCCAATGGGGCACAGGTTCGGGTGAGGTCGGGTGAAGTTTGGGCCTGGACTTTGGTAATCAAAGTCAACAGGATGAAGCTTAGCAAAACGATACGCCATTTCATTGGTCAAGTATAATTTCCAAACAAGTTATTCCAAGGCCTGCTTGGCATTTACTTTGACGCTTTGGAGCAATGAAAGCAATTCTGGTCGTCGTTGGTGACGAAATTTTGTTAGGTCAGGTGGTGGACACCAACGCGTCTTACCTGGGTCAAGCATTTGCCGCTTCAGGTCTGGAGCTGGTCAGTAAATGGACCGTTAGGGATCGTGAGGAAGAAATGCTGGAAGCGCTCAATCTCGCCATGGCCAAGGCTGAATTGGTGGTATTCAGTGGGGGACTGGGCCCTACTTCGGATGATTTAACCAAGCCCTTGCTAACACAAGCGATGGGCGGTCGCTTGGTCCGCAATCTCGAAGTCCAAAAGGCCATTCAGAGTTGGTTTGAAGCCAGAGGCAGGGAACCAGGCCCCATGAACCTGGCTCAAGCCGATTTACCCGACAATTGTACCTTGCTTCATAACCCTTTGGGGACCGCCCAAGGCATGTTATGGTTACAGCATGGGGTTTATGTGGCTGCCTTGCCCGGGGTCCCTTACGAGTTCAAGCATCTTGTCGACCAAGAGCTTATCCCTTACCTGAAAACAACCGGATTGTTACGACCCTTGGTTCATCATACCCTGATGGTAGCCGGTTTGGTCGAATCCTCGATCGCACATATCCTGAAGAATTGGGAAAGCCAATGGGGGCCCGAAGGCATACGTTTGGCTTTTTTGCCAAGACCAGGCCTGGTTCGTTTGAGGCTCAGTATGTATACCCACGAATCCAACGATGGCTCTGGAACAACGCTTGCGGAGATGCATGCCCGTGTTCAGGTCGCAGCACAAGAAATCAAGGGACTTCTGGAAGGCTATGTTTATGGTGAAAATGAACTTTCACTGGAAGAGTGTATTGGTTTGATTTTAAGAGATAAAGGTCATAAAATTTTTCTTGCAGAAAGTTGCACTGGAGGTGCCTTGAGTGCAAGATTGGTTAGAGTGGCCGGTGCTTCGGAGTACGTGCTGGGCGGACTAGTCGCTTACAGCAATGAACTCAAAGTCGAAGAATTGGGAGTTCGTCGCGAATTGATTTTGGAACATGGAGCAGTGTCCACCGAGGTGGTAGCCGCTATGGTACAGGGGGCAGCCTTGCGTTACCTTGCCGATTATTCGGTGGCCATAAGTGGTATTGCAGGTCCATCGGGTGGTACTGTTGACAAACCGGTGGGTTCGGTTTGCTTTGGGATCCATGGACCAGAAGGAACCTTTACCTACCGTCGTTCCTTGGGTGAAGGTCGTGAATTGGTCATTGAACGCGCCGTGATGATGGCTATGTTCCTCTTGTGGAGGGTGTTAATTGGTCAACCCGTGCAGGATTCCTGAGCTGCGTTCATGAGTCTGATGAAGCCCTTTTGAGGGGTTTATCCTTAATTTTGAGATATGGCAAGATTTGAACTGATTATGCCCAAAATGGGTGAGAGCATTACGGAGGCCACCGTCCTGAAATGGCTCAAGCAAGACGGGGATAGGGTGGCCAAAGACGAAGCTGTCTTGGAAATTGCCACAGACAAGGTAGATTCCGAAGTTCCTACCCCTGTGGGGGGTACCTTGGTTCAAATGCTCCATGCCGAAGGAACAGTTGTTAAAGTTGGCGCTGTTCTGGCCATCCTGGAAACCCAAGAACAAGGCGTCCCTGATAAAATTACTACCCTAAACAAGGCAACATCCCCAGCCCAGAACAACCTTCTTTTGAATGAAATTCAGAACTTGGAGCAAATGCATGGTGCTTTGAGTCCGGTTTCGGTGACTGCGCCTTTGAGTACGCCTTCGGCCACAACGGGCCGTTTTTATTCCCCTTTGGTTTTGAATATTGCAAGTCAGGAGCATATCCCCATGTCCGAATTGGAAAAAATCCCAGGAACAGGAGAGGGTGGCCGTTTAACCAAAAAGGATATATTGAGCTATTTGGCCGGCGGCAGAGCCCTAAGATCTACCACCTTAGAACAGGCTACCCATACCGCTGCATCAACCTCGACAATCACGAATTCATCACAGGCTTTAATTGAGCCTATCGAGATGATTCAGGCCTCGAGTGAACCCGCTGTGATGGTTCAGACGTCAAAGCCATCCTCGGATGATGGTACACTAGAGTTGCATGGGGTGGTTACCTCTGGCTCTGTGGAGATCATCGAAATGGACCGGATGCGGAAGTTGATTGCGGATAACATGATAGCCTCCAAGCGTATATCTGCCCACGTTACTTCTTTTGTGGAGGCCGATGTGACCAATTTGCATTATTGGCGTGAAGAGCACAAAGGGGAGTTTGAGAAGCGCTACAATGAGAAACTCACGTTCACGCCCATGTTCGTGGAGGCTGTGGTCAAGGCGATTCAGGATTTCCCAATGATCAATGTTTCGGTGGACGGCACCCGAATCCTAAAACACAAAGAAATCCATATCGGAATGGCAGCCGCTTTGCCCAGTGGTAACTTAATTGTTCCCGTCATTCAGAATGCAGATCAACTCAACCTCGTTGGAATTACCAAGCGTGTGAATGATTTGGCAAACCGCGCTAGGATGGGTAAACTACGTCCCGAAGAAATACAAGGAGGGACCTTTACCTTGTCCAATGTGGGAACTTTCGGGAATGTTATGGGAACTCCCATCATAGCCCAACCTCAGGTCGCCATCCTCGCTGTGGGGGCCATACGCAAGCGGCCTGCGGTGATTGAAACCCCACAAGGAGATTTCATCGGAATACGTTACATGATGTTTCTATCCCATTCGTACGACCATCGGGTTGTGGATGGGGCTCTCGGCGGGATGTTCGTAAAGCGTGTTGCGGAATATCTCGAGAGTTGGGATTCTTCCAGAGGAGTTTAATCACTATGCGGGTTGTTCCGTAAGGAACAGTCTGAACAATGACCTTTGACCTCGGTTTGCCACGTTAGGACCATGAAGCCCTTGGGAGTTTTGGGTTGAGGAGGAGATTCCTTCGATTCCAAGCAAAGGATTTTGCGGCAAATCAGGCAGTGAAAATGCAGATGCTGGTGTCGGTGATCCCCGGATTCGCAATGCTCAGGGCATATCGCATAACAAACCGATTGATTGGAAACCACGACCTCGTGGATTAATCCTTCCTCCATGAGGGTTTGAAGATTTCGGTACAGGGTTACCCGATCGGCGGATGGACCTAAGCGGCCCAAGATTTCAGCCTGGTTCAGGGCGCTGGTTGAATCCGATAGGATACGAAGCAGGTCTTTGCGAAAGGGAGTGACCCGCAAGGAACGGCTGCCTAATAAGGCTTGAACCTTATCGACCTTGGCGCTCTTGGTCGATGTCTTTGTAGGCACCTTGGGTTGCGAAATAAGCCATTGCTGCGATTAAACCACACAATAGAAGCATGTCGGTATAACCTAATCGGCCAGGTGCCATGATGCAGGATGCTACGATATACCCTGTCCAAAGCAGGGTAAGCAATGTAAAAACAACCGATAATTTGAAGTGCATAACTTTATTTTGGTTCAAAATTAAGGGCAAAGAAGGCCAAATAGAGCAAGGGGGTCCTTAGAAGGGATAGGCGTTCTTTTCCAAAACATGCCCAGCTACCAAACGTCGTAGGGATTTGATATTGTAGGTCGCGGTTTTGGTGAAGCGCCGTAGGCCCATGAGCATCATGCGTTGTTCGTCATTCTCGGGCAGGGCCAGGATGACTTCTTTGCCGGCTTTCATGCATTGCTCAGCGGCATGGTATGCTTGGAGTTTGATCAAGGCGGAACGAATTTCTCGCTCTTTGGGATCGTAGCCTGTTTCAAGTTTCAGGGTTTTGAGCAAGGCGGATTCAAGGACATAGACCTCCATGGCCATATCCGCTATACGCATCAGGGCCTCTTGTTCCTCGGCCAAAGCCGTACCGTAATGCTGGACGGCAGCTCCAGCGACCAGCAGTCCGGCCTTTTTGAGTTGCTTGAGTACCTTGGCTTCGGGAGCCAAGAAATCGGTGGGTTCCTCAGCGCCAAAGTCCGGAATCTCCATGAGTTCACCGGCGACTCGACGGGCAGGACCCAAAAGATCCACATGGCCTTTGAGGGCTTTTCGTAACATCATATCGACAATCAGCATGCGGTTGATCTCGTTGGTGCCCTCGTAGATTCTGGAAATTCGGGCATCCCGGTAGGCAGCTTCCATGGGCGCATCGGCCGAGTAGCCCATGCCTCCATAAATCTGAACACCTTCGTCCGCCACCATCGCCATCACCTCGGATCCGTAAACCTTGAGAATGGCGCATTCTACCGCAAATTCTTCGAGGCCTTTGAGTTTGGCTTCGGCTTCCGATTTACCTTCCGACATAAGGGCATTTTGGAGTTTTTCTATTGCATCCCCTGCCCGGTACAAGGCGGCATCGGTGGCATAAACCAGCGCGGCACAACGGGCTATTTTTTCTTGGATGGCGCCGAAGGCACCAATGGACTGGCCAAATTGATGTCGCTCATTCGCATAGCGACTTATTAAGCCAATCACCTTGAAGGCAGCACCGTTGGTGGCAGCCGCTAATTTGATACGCCCGGCATTGAGCACATTGACAGCGATTTTGAAACCGTCCCCACGCTGGCCCAACATGGAATCCACCGGAACTTGGACTTTATCGTAAAAAACCTGACGGGTTGATGAGGATTTGATGCCCATTTTGTGTTCCTCGGCATTCATCGTCAAGCCCTGTACATCATCCCGGTGAAAGACAAAACAGGATATGTTTTTGTCGTTTTCGATACGGGCAAAAACAATAAAGACCTGCGCAAATCCGGCATTCGAAATCCATATTTTTTGTCCCGTGATTTCGTAATGTTGTCCATCCGACGTAAGTACGGCAGTCGTTTTACCTGAATTGGCGTCGGAACCCGCACCCGGTTCGGTGAGGTTGTAACACGAGATCCATTCTCCCGATGCAATCTTCCCCAAAAATCGTTCTTTGATAGCTGCTGATCCGTAATACTGGATAGGTAAGGTCCCTATACCGGTATGGGCACCAAAGGCGGTTGCTAAGGACCCGGTCATGCTGGAAATTTCTTCGCAAATCAGCATCGAAACATTAAAACCCATACCCAAGCCGCCGTAGGCCTCGGGCACCGAAAGGCCAAGGAGACCCAATTGGCCGGCTTTGCGCATAAGGTCTTTGACCAAAGGGTAATCGCCTTGTTCAAAACGATGCAAATGCGGCTCAACTTCGGTTTTCATGAAGTCGGCAGCGGCCTGAAACATCATTTTTTGTTCCTCGCCAAAATCTTCGCGAACAAAAATTTCATCGGGAGCGGGATCGTAGACGAGAAAGTGTCCACCACGACGGTACGATTTGGAATCCATAACAATAGGCTTTAGGAAGAATAGGTTTCAAAAATCCCTGCAACCCCTTGCCCACCACCAACACAGGCGGTGACCATGCCGTAACGTTGTCCTCGTTGACGCATTTCGTGGAGGAGTTGCAAGCTAAGCTTGGCGCCGGAGCAACCCAAAGGATGGCCTAGCGCTATGGCGCCACCGTTGAGATTGACACGCTCGGGATCCAGGTCCAGTTGACGAATGACGGCCAGGGATTGGGCCGCAAAGGCTTCGTTGAGTTCGATTTGATCCAGGTCTTGGAGACGTAGGCCGGCTTTGGCCAAAGCCAAAGGAACCGCCGCCACCGGTCCAATACCCATAATACGGGGTTCTACACCTCTAGTTGCATAGGACAGCATGCGTCCAAACGGTTCTACCCCCAATTCACGCACCATTTTTTCGGAGGCGACCAGGACAAAAGCGGCTCCATCGGAGGTTTGGGATGAATTCCCGGCGGTGACGGTACCACCTTGGGCAAAGACGGGTTTGAGTTTGCCCAACGCCTCCAACGAAGTATCCCGGCGGGGTCCTTCATCGGTATCGATGGTATGGCTTCGTTTTTGTTTTTTCATCCGCTCATCCACATAAACCTCTTCCACCACCACCGGTGCAATTTGGGCTTTGAAGCGACCGTTATCCAAAGCCGCCATCGCTTTGGTATGGGATGCCAAGGCAAAGGCATCCTGGTCATCCCTGGAAATTTGGTATTCTCGGGCTACCATTTCGGCGGTCAGGCCCATGGAGGTATAATAATCTCCGTGGGTGCTGGCGATGGAATAGTTGAGGGCTGTTTTCCAACCCATGACAGGAACCATGGACATGGACTCGGTTCCGCCGGCCAAAATCAAATCGGCCATCCCGCTGTGAATTCGTTGGGCGGCAATGGCAATGCTTTCAAGGCCTGAACCGCAGTAACGGTTGACGACCATACCGGGTACTTCTTTGGGCAGGGCCAGCAACGAAACGATGCGCCCCATTTGCATACCTTGTTCGGCTTCAGGCACGGCATTTCCGACAATTAATTCATCGATGCGTTGGGAATCCAATTGAGGCAAAGTGGCCAGGACCTGTCGAATCACTTCGGCGGCCAGATCGTCAGGTCGCGTGAATCGAAATCCGCCTCTGGGGGCTTTGGTAACGGCCGAACGAAGTCCGGCAATAAGGTAGGCATTCATAGGCTAGGGGGTGAGATCCTTTAGTTGCGTAGGGCTTTGCCGGTTTTGAGCATGTGTTGGATGCGTTCCAAGGTCTTTCGCTCACCGCACAAAGAGAGAAAGGCCTCGCGCTCCAAATCCAATAAATACTGTTCCGAAACAAGCTGGGGATATGATAAATCCCCTCCACAAAGCACATAGGCTAACTTGTTTGCGATCAGACGATCATGGTCCGAGATGTATTGCCCCATGTGCATGCCGTTAACGCCGGCCAACAAGAGTGCCATGCCGGCCTTGCCGGGAACACGGACATCCTGACGTTGGGTGGGTGGGGTATAACCGGCTTGGGCCAATTCCAAAACCCAATCCCGGGCTTGGGCGATGCGGTGCGCTTCAAACAATGAAATTCGATCGCTATCCCGGAAAATCCCCATGGCCTTGGCTTCCATGGCCGATGTAGCGACTTTGGCCGTGGCGATATTCATGTAGACTTGGCTGAGGGCATTGTATTCCACATCGCCTTGACGGTAACGATCGGACAGACGAACGGCAAATTCTTTGGTACCTCCGCCTCCCGGGATGACCCCGACCCCGACCTCCACCAAACCGACATAGGTTTCGGCAGCGGCTTGGATTCCGTCGGCATGCATGGACAATTCGCATCCACCGCCCAAGGTTAAGCCTTTGGGGGCCACAATAACCGGCACCTTGGATAAACGGGCGAGCATCGTAAAGGATTGAAAAGCCCGTACGGCCATGTCCAACTCTTCGTATTCTTGTTCGGCGGCAAGCATAAAAACCATACCCAGGTTGGCACCTGCCGAGAAAACCGACGAATGGTTGGATACTACCAAACCGGCAAAATCTTTTTCGGCCAATTCAACTCCCTTGCGAAAACCGGCGATCACTTCGCCACCAATGGCATTCATTTTGGTATGAAACTCTGCATTGAGGACGCCATGACCCAGGTCGATGAGGCTGCATCCGCTGTTGGACCAGACCAATCGGGTGGGCTTGAGCAGATGCAAGTCCACGATGCGCTCACGGTGAGGTACCTTGACTCGGCAACCTTGACCCGGATGATAACACCAGAGTTCTCCTTCTCTGTTTTCGTAAAAGGAGTCGAAGCCGGCATCCAACATGGATTGCACCCAAGGCGTGGGGGCCTCGCCGTAAAGGGTCATCAACTGACCCATTTCTCGAACGCCTATGGCGTCCCAAAGGGCGTAAGGCCCTAGTTCCCAGCCAAAACCAGCCTCCATCGCCTCGTCCATCTCGTAAGGAGTTTCGCAAATTTCCGGTATGCGCAAGGAGGCATAACGCAGGTTACGGGCAAAACTTTGTCGCAAAAATTCACCGCCCTTGTCGGGCATTTGAATCAAGGCTTTGATTCGCTTTCGTAAATCACTCTCTTGTTTGATGGGGTCCAAGAGCGGGAATTTTGTTTTGTTTTGAACGCCGTATTCCCCTGTTCGAAGGTCAAGGGCCTCAATCTTTTTGGCTCCGGTGGCGTCTTTGGTTTTGCAGTAAAAGCCCTGTTTGGTTTTGTCGCCGAGACGACCTTCTGATAACATTTTTTGGAGGAAATCCGGTATCGCAAAGAGGTCATGGTATTCGTCGTCTGGGCAACGTTGGTGCACCCCTTGGGCCACCTTGACCAGGGTATCCAAACCCACCACATCGCAGGTACGAAATGTTGCGGATTTGGGACGCCCGATTAAGGGGCCGGTGAGTTGATCCACAGCGGTTATATCCAAGTCTAATTTCGCCATGCTGTGAAGCAGGGTCATGATACCAAAAACACCTATTCGATTGGCAATAAACGCCGGACTGTCCTTGGCTTGAACGGCAACTTTGCCCAGCCGTTGGCGACCAAATTGCAAGAGAAAAGGAATCCAAGCCGCTTCGGTCTTGGGGCCTGGAATGATTTCCAGGAGTTGCAGGTAACGGGGCGGATTAAAAAAATGGGTTCCGCAG
>Ga0194133_10002632_pt1 | contig 27282 bp, 21 predicted proteins | sample TA2KigOf40mmetaG_FD_155448 | JGI IMG/M metagenome (GOLD analysis project Ga0194133, IMG submission 155448) | Freshwater microbial communities from Lake Tanganyika, Tanzania - TA2015055 Kigoma Offshore 40m | ecosystem: Environmental > Aquatic > Freshwater > Lake | place: Tanzania: Lake... | reverse complement strand
TGTTTGATTGGTCGAATCTTTTGCACGTGCATGTAATCAGCTTCCATGCACGCTGCGTGCATGTACAAGTGTTTTGCTTTAGATTAGGTGAGATCGTTTTGGACCATATGGCTATTTTTTTTTATTTTGACTCTGGGACAAATTACCGCATGTCCAACCCACGGTGATCCCCCTCGTGGCTCACTCACACGCACGGCTTCCCGCCGTACATTTTATGAAGTAAATAACAAAAAAGGAACTTTGGCGCGACTTACACTTGAGTTGAGTCTTGAGGTTGTGTTGTGGAGCTTTGCAATCAATTAAAGCCACTTACAAGCAAATAATATACATTATTTTTACAATTGTTATGTTTTAAAAAGTTAAAACGACCATTAAGTTAACAGTCATGGCCGATCTTTCCTCTAACGAAGTTGAAATTGCAGCCGAATCAAAGGTAACCAATGGCACTGTAAATTCAGTCAAAGATTCCCCTTCCAAAGGATTACCGTAAGGAAAATTAAAAGTGTCTTCTCAGTACCTTAATTTAAACTTTCGTCGTCTTAAAGTGATGAAGTTAAAGAAGCGATGCAACTTTTTGCGTCTGGAAAGCGCAACCATCTTGTTCGAGATTACCAATCTGCGGCCGATTGTCTGAGCGAATCGTGTGCCCTACTCAGCAAGCATTACGGAGAGACTGCCATCGAATGTGGAGAACCACTCTTAATTTATGGAAAATCCCTTTTGGAGTTGGCCCGCCTTGAGTCAGGAGTCATCGAAGATGGGCTCAAAGGAGGTATCGCTGCTTGTCCAACTGATTCTCAGTTTTTGAGTGTTCACCCTAGTATTTTATCAAAAACTAGATGAGTCATCCTGCAATAGTGCTTCAGACGATGACGAAGACTCCAAAGAGGGAGAAACCGAGGAAAAGAATGGAGATGACGATGATGAAGAAGAAGCAGCAGAGGGTTCAGCTGAAGATCAGAATCCCGCCACCAATGAGAAAAATAATGAGCTGCATCCCAAGGAAGATACAGAGTCTATAGGTAACACAAATTGTTTTGTCTGTGTCGGGTCTCATCTTTCATCTTTCATCTCGGGTTTTCATCTTTTACGAAATCTTCTTGCAGGCTCCAATGAAGCAGGCCCAAGCTCAGCAAAGGAGATTGATGACAAGTCAGCTTTGGAGCAAGAAGATGAAGATGATCCAACTAATTTACAATTAGCTTGGGAGAGTGTCGAATTAGCAAAGGCAATATTTGTCAAGCATCTGGAAAGTCTACCAGAAAATTCTCCCCTGCGAGATGATGTGGTAAAGATTTGAAGAAAAAATAGAAATATCAGAAATGAGTCACTTTTATTTATAATTTAGGAGTCTAAAATTTGCGATGCTTATACCATTCTTGGAGAAATCGGAATCGAAGATGAAAATTTCAAGCAAGCAATAGAAGACTTATCTGTTTGCTTAGCTATGAGACAGAAGGCATTGCCTGAGGATTCAAGAAGCATTGCAGAATCTCATTATCAGGTATTTCAAAAAAGTTTCTCATACATTCACACTATTCTCAAAGTGAAGTGTTGAATTTAGCTTGGTGCTGCACTAGCCCATGACAAAAGGTTTCCAGAGGCAATTGATTGTTTCAACAACTCCATTGGTGTGTTGCTTCACAGAGTGGGAAATCTTAAAGAGGGAAAGATAAGCAGAGGTGCCATAATTATTTTTCATTTTTGTTATGGTTTTTCAAAAAGAGATGCTATTTCTTACACAAGATCCTGGAACTGTCGAGGATGCTTTCTATACCACTGAAAGAGAAATTTCCGAAATAGAAGGCCTGATTCCTGAAATACGTGAGAAAATTGATGATACAAATGACATGCAAATTGAAGAGGAAAAGCGTTCTCAAGAGAAAGAAGACCAGAATAATTTCTCCAGTAAAACTGAAGATACCGTAACAATGGTTCAAAATGGATCAACCAAAGGTAAATTGATTCGCGTAATGTGTGAATGAAGGTTAATCAGAGGAATTTTACTTTAATCGTATTTAGAACCAGCAGCTAGCGACATCAATCACTTGCTCAAAAAGCGAAAGAAGAATGATGAGTCTGAAACGAATGGGGTTGAGGCATCTAAGAGGCCGCATCTGGAGTAGTCTTGTGAAATAGATATTTACAATTTTAACTTTTACAGGAATGCATTTTGTCAAAAACGTAAAATTAAGCAAGTTTTATCGGCCAAAGAGATCATTAGGACTTCTTGCTTAGTTTGATGGGTTTTTTTTATAAATTACAACGAAAGGAGGGCTTACTTAGCCTTTCTTCTCAACTTTTAAAAGCTCAAATTGCAGATGAATATATTTTGATTTCTCAGTCTTTTCTAGTCCTGTTTAAGGTGGTTATGACACAAGCTCATCATGTCCTCGAAAGTTAGCAAATCAGAATATTGGTATTGTTAATCAGCGGTCATCAAACCTGGAGCTCTTTAGTTTTCACAGAGAAGAAAATTTTACAATTTGAAAATAGGAAGGGCAAGAATGAAGAAATCTCTCTTTTGCACTACTGTAAACACCTAGGGTATATTAGACCCCCATTTGGCCCCTATCCAGTAATTAATGTATCCTTGGCCAGAGGACGAAGTTAGCAAGTCTCAAATGTTGGAAATTTGTAATAGTGAATGAGTACATTAGAAGAATAAGTACCCAAACAAAAAAGTTCAAGCAGAGGTTGAAGTGTAGCTTCTGCAAATTTTTTTCGACCTACATAAATTTTTCATGAAAATCAATCCTGGTGTTTATCGTCATTACCAAAGACAGGGTAAATCTATTACATTTCATAAAATTCTTTTTTTGAGATTAAAAATCAGACTTCAGAGATCTCATCAAAATTAGAGTATTTAGAACGTTTAAAAAGCAGCAAAAAGGTTTTTATTTGAACTGCATTGTTTGCTGGTAATTGAACAACCTAGTTTTCTTCTTCAATTTCCTCATTCTCTAGGGTTTTTTTCAATTCAGGATCTTCTTTACCAGTAAACCTTTGGGGGGCTGCTCTTCGTCGTTTGGGTCTGCCTGTTAAACAAAATGCAATATTGGGCCCTTTTTGACTTGTTTGGTTGAGCAAATTTTGAATATTTGGTCAATTTACCAGGGCTAGAACCTTCTTGTTGATTAGAGAAGTCATCCTCTTCTGACATCTATGGAAAAAGTTTTAGAAAAATTGATTTTAATGTGAAATATTGTCTTTCACCTCTCGTTTGTTCACTTTTGGCGGCCGACCCCTTTTTAAAGGACTCGAGATGCCTTTTGTTGGTGTTTTGCGAGCCTTTCTGGCCGACCTTGTAGCAAAATTCTTTGGTATAAAAATGAAAAATTATGGAAACTCATGCAGAGAGACTTTTCTATATCTCAAACCTCTGTTTCGTCATGATTATCGTTTGTGGACTCATCGTAATCAACCTGTAGCAAAATCTTTTACTATTATTCAACGTAGGCAATAACTACAAAAAAAAATTTCTTACACTGGTGCAAGGTTCGCTCTCATTGTTATTTGAGTTCTCTGAATGCTCTTTGACAGATTGGTCCATTGTGTCATCCTTTATGGTTTCTTCTACAATCTTCGTTTCTTCTCTCACAGCAAAACTTTCCTCTTCTGCTTTAGTGTGATCCGTGGAATCAGGCTTTGAAAGTTTAGCAATAGTCTCTTTTGCTAGCTTTAACTGCTGCTGTAGAAAATAAATTGTACTTTGCATTCCCTCAATGTCCAGCTCTACTTCCTAAAGGGTTATCCAAATATTAGTGTTTGAACTTACAATATTACCTCAAAGCAGTAGAAAAAAGTCTTTCTCAAAGTAATCAACCTGGGTTAAAAATCCAAGTTAGGAAAAAAACGACTGAAAAGTAATTTGTCGAAAATTGATAAAATATCAAGTTGAATTTAGATAGTCTCAACTTAAAAAAAGAGCAAATACTATCTACAAAAATCCAAGAAAAAAAACCAATTTTCACCTGCACGAACTCATCTGTCTCTCCTTGATGCTTTTTCAACTCTTGACACAGCTTTTTGGTCATAGCTAATTCTCCTTTCAACTTTGCTATCTGGCCACTTGAGGTCATCTTTCCGAGATCTTCATTTTCTTGTAGCAACTTCATGAAATCAATTTTTTTGCATGAAAAACTTAAATCGAAAAAAGTCTATGTATTAAAAATATTCACTCACAGATCGACACTTCGCCATCAATCGTTTCCCAGTTGACGAGTCAGGCGTAAACTTCCACGCATTAAGCTCTTCTTGAGTGGATTGGTACTTGAAAAAAACCCACAAATTTCTTAAAGGAACCATACCACTGAAAACTTTAACACGTACTTTTGTTTTCATGATTTCCAGCTCTTTTTTCAGCTTTGCAATTATGAGATTAACAGCAGGGTCAATGAGAGCATTTTTGAGAGCGCTTGATGAAGGCACTTGGGCAGCTTTTAACTCGGCAATCTATCATAAAATATTTTATGTAAAAAACTTAACAGGAGAGAAACACTTCTTTTTTAAGATGCCTGATTGGACAATTCTTGCAATTCCTGATCTTTTGTTGCAAGCCTAACAACAAGCAAATGCTCTCTTCGTGCCAAATCTTGGGCTTTCTAAAAGAAAAACTTTTCATAAGGTCCCTGCTATTAAATGCTTATTCAATTTTGCCTTCTCACCAATTTTTCTTCATATTCCTTCAAGGTGTTTTCCAGTTGGTCAACGTAGAAGTTTTGATGGTCCCAATATTTAATGAAATCCCCAACAGATAAAGACTCATAATCACTAGGTAACCTGATTCGTTTTGCAGGTCCCTTTGAGTCATGTTGAACTCGGTTTAGATCAAGTTTTGAGTCAATTGCAGACATGCTTCTTAAAACAAATACATTCATCTATTGTCAGTTTTGTCAATTATAGGTTATATACCTTTAAAACGATTTGTTGTGATAATCTGCAAGAGTTGATCAAATATCCATTTAAGATGAGCTTTTTAATCTCTTGAAGGATGTAGAATTCCTTATTCCTAAAGCTACAGCCTGATATGAAATATAGATAAAATCCTTACCAAGCAATATTTGTTGCTTTCTTTTAATCGCCTTTAGCCCTTTATTTAGATTTGAGTTAAATTTTCATTTCATTTCAAATTCGCCAAAGTTTCCGAGTTTTGTTTGTTTTGATCTGCCGGCTGGTGGCCGCCCCAACTATGAGGAATATTTCTCAGATTCTTTTAGAACTTAGCCATAAGAGCTAAATTTTTCTTGTGGACAGAAGGAGGTGAATTAAATTCAGAGCTGATTCTTTTAACGCTAAATCAAGTGAATGAAAAAAGTATTGACGACTTTACAACCGTTCATTTTGCCTTTGGATGAGGAGTTGCAGCTTGCAGGGTCTATGGAAAGGGACAGCTGTGTCATCCCCACAACCCTATTGAATGTTCAAATACTTTTTCAGAAATCAGTTGCTCAGGCTACAGTGACCATGGGACACCCTCCAAGACCTTCGCAAAAATGTCAATCTAGGTGAAAAAATGACAACATTGTATGGGATGTCATTGAATAAAAAAATGTAATCATTAATCAAGCTTTTATTTGAAGGTCCAAGAAAATGCATTGAGAGGCTAAATGGTATTGCTTTGGGGGAGGGGGGGTCAGGTTAGGTTAGCAATAAATGCATTGGAACAGATGAAGGGCAAAACGTGTACCGCAGGGTTGCTAAATATTCCAATATATAACGAAGTTTCCATGATGATTGCTTAATGATGTCTAAAAGAATACATTTTATCAGATTTATAATTTGCATTAATATTTAACATTTCATTTGATAATATTGTTTTGGTTAATTGGGAGGGGGGAATCAGTTGCCCCGAAGGGTTTGGCAATTTTCCCCACACAAAAAATGCCCGTCTACTTAATTTTTGACTTTTATCTCAAACTGTTTTGGAAATGTGGAAATGTGTAAATTGTCTGAGAGTACAATTACTGAGACTGTTTTTCATACTTTAAATCTTCAAGCATTTGTGACAACCACGTTTTCGATCCTATTAAGCTGACAAATTCTCACGATTGCAAGATTTGTGATGAATTGCAGACAAAAGACAGCACCAATGTGGTTGGATCTAACCAGAGTTAGCTAAAAATAAACCTCATAACCGTGAAGTTAAGAGAAATGTTGAAAGCTCATTGTGAAGAGTAAAGTAGTTTTACAAGATTTCTGTCCGGGTATTCTAACCCTTTAGACTGAAGAATTTCCTTGTCCGATGCTTAACATTAAACCAAAGTCCCATGGTGTCAGTTGCACCTGCCTCTTTGAGCATTTTTTCAATCGACAGGTGTCCTTTTTCCTTTGCCAAAAGAACAGCATTGGTCTGTCGTGTCCTCCTCCTTACGTTTGCACCTCGGCTGATAAGCAAGGCGACGATCTCTTCTTGACCGTAATCGACAGCTGATAAAAGAGGATCAAACTGGTCCGCAGCCACTTGGTGGATATTGGCACCTTTAAAATCCTCATCGCGTGAAAGTTATTGACATTCATACACAAACCAATATATGAACTACTTCATTACCTTGGTCCAAAAGGTACTTTGTCATTTCAAGATGGCCGTACTGAGAGGAAAATCGGAGGGCAGACACACCGTCAGAATCCGTGGTGTTGATATCCAGGCGCTAATAAAAATAAAAAGGATCAGGTAAATAGGCCTCAGATCAGATCGTGTCTCACTATAACCTTTGTTTCAATAATCTCCTTGACTGAATCAAAATCTCCCCTCCAGGCAGCTGCAAAAAGTTTTCCACGTAGGGCATTTTCGTCGTCCATGTGAAACAGAGACGTCTTGAAGAGCTGTCATAAAACTCTACAGTTTTTATCCACGTGCAATTAAGCAACCTTCAGCTTTTATAAAATTTAGTTTTTTAGTTAAACTCAAAGGTTGTTTACAAAAATCAGCTGATGAACCCACAGGAAAAAAAGAAAACAAGTAACTAGATTTTTGTTTCAAATTTAATCTAAATCTAAAATTATGACATCAGTAAAATTCATAATAAAAACAAAAACAAGTAGGTATTAAGTTTACTATATATGTATGTATATTTTGAGTTCAATTTTCAACCCTGTAAAATTAAATTTGACTTTGAAGATTACAAACTAGACGCACTTTAAAGTTTGTTACACCGACCTCTATTTCTGAATTTTATATGATCGGTCGCAACAACAGCTGCATTTGCAAAGTTTTGACTTTTTGTACAACCAGAAAGAATCAGTGCAGTTGTTCTCTACCAGTACCTAAGATTGGCACTAAAATAGAAAATTTTAAAACAATATTAAAATCGAAAACACTGTTTACAGTAATTACAGATTTCAGACGAGACTGTCAGTCGCAAACGGATTGAGAGAGAAATTTATTGTAAGAAATTTTGTATGTTTACCTTTAAAAGCTAATGATGGTAATTTTGAGGAGATTCCAAGCACTTGACTAAAGTTTTAATCAATCATACTTTGAAGGACTGACACATTTTTGTGACGGTATTTTAAATATTCCATTGAATCTAATTTTATCTTATTTTTAGGCAAACTCTTTACTTTTTAGGCCTCATGAATGAGCATTTTAGAATTGCTGGCATCGTTGCCAGTGGCGAGGTGTCTCAGACTGAGGAGATCGTCCAGATACTCAAGTAGAAGTTTCATTCTTTTTAAATCAACTCGAAACAACTAAGTTATTCAAAATTGACAAGTTGTTTCACTTTTCTTTATTAAACTGTTGGATGAAAAAAATTAGCCAAAATTATGTGAAATGCAAATCTTATATCAGCACTTTTGGTTTTAGAGATCTCAGCTTGGATGAGATCAGAAGAACGTTTGGAAATTGCGACAAAACGCACGAAAATGAAGGGGTAAATGTAAAGTTAAAAAACCCTCTGAGACAATGTTCCAAAATGAGAATCTTTTCTATTCCAAGGAATGCCCCATATTTTTGATGGCTGCGCTCCATGGCAGGCACGACATGATACGATTTCTGCTTGATAACTTTAGGTAATTTAAAAAAACCCTCTGAGAATGATGTTATGTTTAAAGTTTGTTAGAATTTGATTCAATATTTTATCACTTTTAAGGCAAGCAATCGATATAGAGCAAACAGCAACTGTCAGTTTTCATCATTTCCTCATAGAAGGAGCCACACCTTTATGGTGTGCTGCTGGATCTGTGCGTTCGTCTACCATAAAAATTGAAAATCCAATATGTGACTTACAATGTCAAAATTTTAGGGGTGTCTCGAAACTGTAAAGATACTCGTCGAATGTGGTGCGAACGTAAATCACCTAACAGTTGGACGTTCCACTCCACTGAGAGCTGCATCTTTTGAAGGAAGTTTACCTATCGTCAAGTACCTGGTAAAAATGAGATTCCCCACTTTTGAGAATATTTGACATCCCTATTCAATGATCAAAAAAACCTATTGTGATAAATAAAAAGTTGTCCAAAGTCAAAAAGATTTCTTTTTTCTAAGATCGAACAAAATGCCGACGTGAATCTGAGTAATAACTTTCACAACACATGCTTAATGATATCAGCATTCAGAGGTCATCTACAAGTTGTAAGGTGAAACATCCTTTTTATTAAACAATTAATTTTGTATAAGAACTAGTTTGTTTTAAGATAAATGATAGAAGTATTTTAAAAAGCATAGAAATTTATTCAACCACACAACTAGTATTTTTCTAAGATGCAGAGTCAAGATTTTCTTTTTGCATCTTTAAAATTTTCCCTCTCTTTTAGATGTCTCATCGAAAACGGAGCTTCGATAAATTCCCAAGCTTGTTGTGGTGCAACTGCCCTCCATTTTACAGCTGATACAGGAAACCTACCCATGATAAAGTTGCTTGTCGAATACGGAAAGGCTGACCTGGGGTATTAAAACTGTCAATTTTATTTCCTTAAAAGATTCCTCACAAAAGGAAGTCATCTGACGCTATGGTTCAAATAAAAAATTACTGATTGCTATTGAATTTCACCGACAAAGTTAAGAGCTTAGCTTTGCCTCATAGAGAAGATCATTTTTTTTTTCTGAGAAGTTGTGTAAAAACTGAAAAGCTGTTCTTTTTTCAGCGTCAAAAACAGCCATGGCTTGACACCTTTGATGATTGCAGCAGAACGTTGCCAAGATGTAATTGTTGACTATCTTCTTGAGCAAACCGTTGACCTTGAAACCCGTATAAATGCAATGGAGTTATTGGGAGCAAGTTTTGCCAACGATAAAGAAAGATATGACTTGACAAAAGTAGGTTATAATTAAAATTGGCTCAAACATAATAAAAAACAATTCTTTCTCAGGCTTATAACTATCTTGAAAAAGCAATGAAAGAGCGATGGAGCTCCGACGGCACCTCAATTAAGAAAAATATTATAAACCCCATACCAGCCTACAACAACCACATTGAAACTGAAACAATTCAAGAATTAGAGTCACTTAAAGATTCTCATCTAGATCTTTTTATGGAAGGACTTACCATCAGAGAGAGAATTTTAGGTCGGCAGAATCCCGAGCTAACCCATTGCATAATTTATAGAGGAGCTGTATTCGCAGACGAGGTGGGCATATTTTATGGTTGCGTCTACCAAGTTAATAATAGCTATATTGATTTTATACTCTCAAGGGAAATTTCGAATCCTGCGCTAAACTCTGGTTGTACAGTCTTTCACTCAAGCATACCTCAAAAACCAGGTAATTAAGACCAGCTTTTTAATTTCGAATATTTGTGGGAAAATGTTCTCCCTTTTATTGCAGTAGTTCGAAGGAAATACTAAGGTTTTGTCAATTTTTTTGCCAAATACTTCAAGTAAGGTTTCAACTTAATTTATCTTTGAATTGAATCTCACCAAATGAAATGATTTCAGATGAGAAGGCCCATAAAGTTTGAATATTTAAATGACGTCCTTGAGGCTGCAGGAGCGGAATTTAGTCTACTGAGGGTAGGATAATCATTCAATATTATGCATTTTATTCAATCGTCAATTTAACTTTTAATATTTTGGAAGGAGCGTTACAAGGAGCCGATGTCATATGACGATAGGATAACTTTTTTGGAAGAATCTGATTTGAATATTCACAACTTCTTGTACCTCGTAGCTATTTTTGCCAGAGCCATGAAAACATTTAAAGAAGAAGAAGTGACTCTGATCCTCCAATGCATCCACAAGGTAGGCACTGTTAAATTTGCACATTCTTCTTGCCAAAAGCCTATTTTTCATTATGGTAACATTTAGGTCGTGACATCTGCTGAGCCTCGTACAGTTAACAAGCGTGAGACAATCCTGCATTTAGCAGTGAACCATAAGACAAGACTGGACGATTTTCATATCAATGGTGTGATAAGGTAACTTTGAACATTCTTCTGTCTCTATTTGAGCTATTTTTCATTCCTTTTTATGCATCTTCAGATTTCCATGTCCTCTAACAACAAGAGTTCTCATTGATGCTCAATCAAATGTGGGTGCAACCGATGCTGAAGGCAATACTCCACTGCATATTATTGCTGGCTACGATAAGTGGATTGAAGATTTCATATCATTACATTCAATAATCAACCAATTGGTGTGCATTTGCATTGTAAGATAGTACCGTGAATAGAAGCTGATTTGCTTTTTGATTGTCTCTTGCAGACTGAAGCTGGTGCCCACGTCGATGCTGTCAATGAAAAGAACCAAACTCCTCTTGATATTGCTGGTGTGTCGGTAACGGCCACAATTTTAAAGATAAATCAAAAGATCTCACTGAAATGTTTAGCAGCTCAGGTAAAGGTTTCTTGAGGGTAAATTATGTTTTGAGACATGTGAACTTGACTAGACTCTATTTGAGTAGGTGATAATTCGTCACAAAATCAATTACACTGGTATGGTCCCTGATACTTTAAAGTCGTTCATCGAGCTTCACGGTTTGCCTGCATCAAATAAACCTAAAGTATAATTCAATTTTAAAGATATATTTTTCGATCCAGTTTCATGCATTTTTCCTTTTTTCTAGGAACCAGCTGAAAACTCTTGAAGGGGACTCTTAAGCACCATCCAGATGATAGAATTATAATCCATTTTGGTTCTTTTATCTTTTTATACCCTCATCAAAAAAACAATTTTTAAGTAATTTTACATTCAGACAAAAATTAACAATTAGGGTACAACTATTGGAATGAACTGAATAATGAAACTTTTGTGCATAATTCATTATGATTTACTTACTAATCAAAAGTAAAATTTTTCTTTCCTTTTGAGGCTTTTTTCAGGTCTTGTGGGTCAGTATATGACACAACAACTCACGGGTAGAAAAACTGATGAGGGGTAACCTTGAAATCCTAAAAATGTACTTACAGTGCCTCGCCCAATAGTTGAAATAACTGATAGATCACTTAGCGTGACTCGAGGTAAGCTTGGATGATTTTTTGTGCGAATCCCAGATTTTTGGTCAATAGGTGTTCTTGATCATGTCTTGTTTATATTTTTTTGAACATAAATAACTTTTCATTTTCTGAGTACCATTCGAAAGTCAAAAAACAATAGGATTACAGTAACAATTAAAGCTGTACATACAAAATTAATTTGCAAACTTTTCGAAAGTTCACTCAAAAATAGTCTTTCTGATTGCAAGGTTAGTTCTAACTATAAACACACTTGTCAGTTTGGAAAATTGGAATTGAACGACACTTTGAAAGCCCTTGGCCGACCGCAAGTTGAATCACTTCACTTTTTACTTTTTAGATATTTTGGATTAGAGGCTCATTGAGCTCACTAAGGATGACTTGACTGTCCCGTTTCACTTTGATTATCAGTAAAGTTCCAATCAGGATGGTCGAGAAAAGTAGGGAAATCAGGCCGACTAACCTGAAAAAAAATTTAAACTCTGTTTAGCACTTTTAGCCCTGGCCTATCAGCAACTCATAAACTCACCGAATTTCTTCGTCACTGAATTGAGAACTTGGCGCAGTGTCTTCAAAAATCACAGTTGAGTTGAAGGGGGTCATTGGACTGGGCTGGAATTGAGTTCACAATTAAAAAAAACTAGTTTTACAAGATCAATCAAAGGTCAGCTCACTTTGAAACACATTTCCTGATCAAGGCAATCGAAGAGGACGTAGAGTATGAAAAGTGTCATCAATGGGGTAGCAACTGTCAGCATGGGGTAGGCCAGGGTCAAAATAACTAACTGCCTCGTCAATGATATCTGTTTGTCTGAAAGATTGTCCTGTTGATCGGGGGACCTGTGAAACAAAGTTTCTTTGAAGGAGAGGTACCCCCGGACTCGTTTAACACAAACTTACCCTATTGATCCATAACTTTTCAGGTTTGATTGGGTCATTGTCATAAATTGGTGACTCCTTGTGCGCCCTAGAATAAAAAAAATCCATCCTTGAATAGTGTAACCATTTGCCAATGAACCAGCTTACCTTGGGCCTAAACACTACAAGTTCCCTGGGACTGTTTCAACCTCTCAGTCCATTCTTTCACTGCCAGTCATAAATGTCAACTTTTAAAAAATGTGATCTAACTGACAGTATAATGTTTCACACGTGTACCGCCCGGACGGCAGGGGCCAGGGTTGGACTACTACTCTTTCACCGACACAGCCTCTTTCATTTGACCAACATGCATGCAAGGGAAGTGTTTTATAAGCCAACTTTAGTTTTGTTTTCAAATAATTTTGAATAAAATAATTCAGCAAAACAAGTCTGTCGATGAAGTAAGTGAATGACATTTCTGCCACGCCTACAGTTTGATGAGATAATCAATCTCCTATGAGTAGTCCTGCCCAAAGGAGTGTCTGTGTCAAGAGTGCCACTGCACCCAGCACTCCATGCCACCCTTCAATTTCTAGATATGTCCAGATTGAGATAAGTACGACGCAAACTATCTTCTTCAAATAAACAGTCGTCTTTTATCTGAAAAAAAAGATTCTTTTCTACAAGATGATGATAAAGCATAGGGCAAAAACTAAAATCAAATAAACGCAACTGTCTACATCATTGTTGAAAAACATATATTGGTATAAGAAGAAGATTGGGGTACAAAGAAAGTTTCCTAGGTCCAAAAAGCTGGTTTTACCCTCTTGGGCTTAGGAACAAAAGCCAAAGGAAGAAAGCCAGGTCATCCAGAAAAGGATGAGGTGCTGGCTTTCATAGAGATTAAATACAAATTAAAAGATCAAGTATATATTTTCAAAACTTTGCACCAACCGAGGTAGTTGAATGGGATAACAAGCCACTTATAGTAAAGTAAAAAGGGGTACATTTTAACATAAGACAATCAAAACAAAAAGAAAACTTGACCAAATTTTTTTAAGATGAGAAATGTAACGAGAAACTTTTTAGCTAAGCATGAGAAAATACCCCTTCAGTTACTTTTCCGCAGAGTAATCAAAGTATTAGTAATGAGGCTAAAGTCACGACATATTGCTTGAATCTTTTTCAGACGCTACAAAAGTCTAGCTCGTCAATTTGATCGATTATTAAATTGATTAGGAAATCACGAGATTTACTTTCCAACATTCGCTTGATCTGAAAAAAATCAATTGACCTCTTCATTTTCTCTCAATTAATTCAAAAAATAAAAATAAGCACCTTGTTTCTCTCGTTGAAAGAGTTGATTTTAAGTCCGCAAAGAACCTGTTCTACGACCTGGAGAAAACGAGTTGTCAATTACCGAGTTAACGAAATATTAAAACTGGCTCACCTCAGGGTTTATGATAAGGTTTCTTTTGCAGTCACTTTCGAGAACATGTTGGACGACTGACTGCACTGAGGCTGGAAGGTCCGATAGACCGTCTAAAATGTGAAGCTTCTTTTGAAAAATGATATTACGGATGTGAATTGATTGAGTGGACCTGAGCAGTGATCCCGACACATCTGTTCGCAATCGACATCTTCAACTGGGTCAAGCAAGTCGGACATCTGACTTTGGAGAAGGTCAGTGACTTTGTCAGTAGATGAATGGTTTTGATCTAATGGTTTAATTAATTTTAAAAAAAGAATAACATCAAAGCAAATTACTTTGTATGAAAGGTTTGTGAAGAATAAGAGTTTCATTTCGATTTACCTGGTTTATCACCTATCCAAACACTTTTGGCTTTAAACTGAACATCTTCCAATGGTTGTTCCACGACATCTAAATACACCTCCCTGCCTAGAACAAACTTTTCGAGAATGTTGGAGTACGGATGACCATTGATGAAAAAGTCGCTCTATAATTATATTTGAATACTAATTTTTGACGTTCCTCGCCATTCATTTTTCAAGCAAAAACCTTGTCGAAAATTGCAAAATTGTTGGCCCCGTTGTCGTGGAAGAGTATGAACCCTTAAACAGAAATAATCTAACACTGATTGAAATTTATTTCTCTAAGTGAGTACCTATTCGAGAGTTTCTGTCCAGTTGTGTGATTCTACCCTTTAAATTATGAATAATGTTTTCAGTATCCATTTCGAATAGCTGATCATCCGAAAAATCCCCAGGCAGTACCTGCTTTGATAAACTTTATTTTTAAAAGTTCATTACTTCAAATAACCTAAATTTCATTTTTAATGCAAGGGAAAAAATTCAAGAAAGACGAGGGTAGCCATGTTTTTAGTGTACTTAAGGTAAAATTTTTGTGCAACCTGACTTGTCTCCTTCTCTAGTGGGTTACGCAGCTCTGATCTCAACATCTCTTTGGAACTTTGGGAGTAAAAATTGACAGTGAGCTTGATATCTGAAATTTTGCTTCCTTTAAGAAAATTAGAAAAAAGTATCAGTAGTCATAATTTACCAGACTTCTTTTTGTTAAAGATAAAAATATCTTTAAAAAAATTAAAGAAAACTCGAAGAGCAACTGAAACTTCGTTAATGCCTGTGACAACCAATAGCGCTGAGCGTATAGGTTCCGACCTGAAAACAGCAATCACAAGCTTTTATGGACAATTAACAAACCCAGATCATTCTTTTCTGAAATATGCTTAAACCTTTCATAATATGAGTTTTTGATGACAAATGTTTGATCGTGTGAAAACTTGGCGAAAAAGTAGATGAATAGCCCCCTCAAGAGGCATTCCTTGAGTTTTCGTTTGGCAAACTCTTTGCTCATAGAGGGCAGATAAAAAACCTAAAAATGGGTAAAATATATACATATGAATAAGTCTAAACTATTTGTTTTTTCTTTTATTTCCTCAGCTTTAAATAAATTAGTTGTGAACAAAATATTACTTAGTATGAAAATATATGAAGCCCTAAAACATATTTTGCAAATAAAACCCCCTTTTACCCGGTCTGCTTCAACTCGGAAAAGTTTGTCTTCAACTCGAAGCATTCCCCGAAGATTGAAATTTTTCTCTTGACTTTGGTTATAAACAAGGCCTAGTAGAAAAAAGTTAGAAAAGATGAGGACATATAGAACAACTGTTTACCTGAAATATTGGGCGGCATGATCATGTCAATGTTCGAAGGACAATTTTCGGAGAAAAATATCAACCGAGCTTTTAGGTCCTCAAGCGGTTCCTGTATCAGTCCGAGAAAGGTCAACCATTTTTAAATTATCAAGACAATTTATGAGTGAAGGTCAACTTCAGCTGTCTCAGACAGGTGTCAAAAAATACATACGTGTTTGTGCCCAAGAAAGGCAGCAAGTGAGGAAACATATTCCCTCAAATGATCCTCCATAGTTACATCCCTCAGGACATATTTGGCCACAACTGATTTCCAGTCGAATTTTACCAGAATATCGTACCATTCAGATTTTGGATTATGCCCCAGCTCTAGAGAAACGCCTGACAAAGAGTTTGAACAGGAAGACGAAAGTCTAGAATAAAATTTTCACATTCTCAATTCTTTTGAAGGGAAAAAGTCGAATTTTGAGCAATTATTTCATAATGTTGAAGTTCAAACCTCTTCTCCCTGCGGGGAGCTTTTCTCCTATGAACATCAAGTTTAACAGCTGCATTTTGTTTTCTCAAATAAGTTCCAGAAATGGCATCTTGTTTTAGGGCACTCTCAACACTTGTTGCGGAGTCAAAGGTGATGAAAGCAAAATTACAGGCCACATCTTCTGAGTTGCTCGGATTTCGTTTACAAATGGACATGTTCGAAATTTTTCCGAACCTGAGGACGAGAAATAGTTTTAAAATTGACCTGTTTAAACTATTTATTTTTACATGATAGTTTTTTTTTACTTAGCAAAGAGGTCCAAAAGATCATCTTTTGGCGTCTCCAACGGTATGTTATCAACAAATAAGTTAGCAAGGACTCGATGACGACTTTTGGGCCCAACTGATTTTCCAGGTGACTCCTGGCTAGAGCTGGCAGATTTGTGGCTAAATCTTCGGCTTCGGCTTCTTTTTTGCCTGATAAATTCTCCTTCTTCGTCATCTATCAAGACGTATTTTTGTGGTCGAAAACTTGCGCAGAGCTTAAAAATCGACGTTTTTTTACCTCTCAACTCTTCTGTAGAAGGCTCGTCCGAAAAAGCCACAGATTCCAACAAAGTAGTACTGTTCATATGATACATTTCTGGCTACGTCTGAGCAAAAGAATTCAACTTTTTAATGCCTCAAACACAAGAAAAAACTCAAAATGGTTTCTAGCAGGGTATAGAAAGGTTATCTAAAGAACATATCCTATTTTCCATGGAAGTTCATCCACATTTTATTCTTTGGAATTACAGCACTGGAGCTTTCTCTGGCTGTGGCATATGGTTAAGGCCACAGCCTAAGAACAATGGTCAAAGACTGGGGCTTCTGGTTCAGTTCTTTACAACACATTCACGCCAGATTCAGATTTTGGTAAAAGGTCTTAAGAAAGGACATAAGTTCCCAAATCGGATTGTCTTCCACGACATTCCTTCGATAACATCAGGTGAAGTTGCACGGATAAGTTACCAATGGTAATCCTAACCAGTGTCTTTTCGTTTCGTTTATTTAAACGCTCCATCGGTTACAACTTTACAAAGTCATAAATCTGCAAGATACTATTCTGAGCGAGGTCAAAGCAGCAGGTTTTCATAATATTTTTGGCAAGTAATTGAAAAAGTTTTAAGAAACGACTACCTAGTTTTCCAGAATCTTTTTAAGAATTCTGTCTGAATTTAAGTGAAAGGCTCTAAATAAATACTTACTTGGTAAGTGAGATTAATTAAGGAGCCCAAGGTAACCTGGAAGATCAAAAGTTGCTCAAAAGGAAGGTTTACATTGAAATTTATCACTTATCAGCACTGAATCTTTATAGGGCCCGCAGACCTGGCGTATAATTCAACAAGGCAACCACCTTGATTTTATGGTTGCTGGTTTTAAGTTTAATGCCGTCTTCAGCTGCTAAACAAACTTGCCGCCCGAAACGCTGATTCGCAGAAACCACAGAAAATTCGAAATCCGGGGCGGTGCCGGGCCTCGTGGTTCAAGGATTCGCGCAACCTAAGCTGGACATAGCCATTAGAGCAATGAGTTGGGGTATATAATTAATATTGAAAAAAAATAAAGTTCGCCTTGAGAAATTAAAGGCATATTATTTTAATCTGTCTTGGATTTTTGTGTCAATAATACAGTGTGCCTGGAGGTGTCAGCCGGTGTTTGACATAGACGACCGACACGTTATATAGAGCGTGTCTGATGCTGTGGTCTGGAAAGAGCGAGTGACTTGGGTTGAGAGATTGGTGAAAACCCAGTGATGCCCTTACCAATCAAGAAAAGTATCAATAATAAACTGTTTATTGATAAAACAGCAGATTTGGGGAGTAAAGGGATGGGGTGGAATTTGGGGGAGTGCAGGGGAGTGCAGGTGGATTTTGGAATAATGAGGGAAAGCTGCGGAAGTTGGAGGATAGAGATGAATGGAAACTTTTTCTTTAGAGCTTCTGGGTACTTTTTGACCTAACCCGAAGATTTTTTTTTACCTGACAGGATAAAAATTGAAAAATTAGCACTTTTGGGGAAAATTTTGCTGACCCAGAGAAAGCTGACCTAACCTAACCCGAACAGAGAAAATATTACCCAAATTGAACCGGGTCAAATTTTTTTGGCCCTTTCTTTTACCCAATATGCACGATCATTAACGTCCCATCTTTTCCCCATAACTTAACACTGTACCCATACACTCCCCTGCAATACCCCAAACTCCACCCCACCCCATCTCTACATCCATATCTCCCTCAGGCTGATTTTTATGTCTTACATGTCACAGGGGCTAGCCGTGGCCGAGTGGTCATGACATCAGGCTAGGCATCTGAGAGTTGGGAGTTCCAACCCTGGCAACCCCAATCAACTTTTGCCTCTGGGTAGCCTCGTCAACAAATATTCCCAACCTTTAGTGAAGAAATTCGCAAGGCGTATAAACTTAAAAGGATTTGAAAAAATGTATCATACTTTAATGGCCTTAATGCAAGAAGTAGGTTGCATTGGATTAAAATTTTATTCCTGCCATAAGTTCACATTTTTAGTGCTCAACTTTTATAAAAGCTTATGGATTTTTGGTTAAAAAACTGAAACAATTTTTTAAATACATATATGAATAGTGAGAAGGAAAGCTTTGAGAAGCTTCAGATTCAAACGAAATGAAATACTATGGTTTTTTTCGAGTAGAAAAATATTTTTTCATAATAAATATTCTATTTTTGGAGACAATTTGTAGGTAGGTTCCAACAAATACCAAATAAGACTTTTTTCACTTTTCATGGGGTTCTACGGTTTTTCCCGAAGTTTGAATTGAGGCATTCTTGCTTTCTCAATGCTGTACGAAAAATTTTCCCTCGACAAATAAGCTGCTTCCTTTTAGTCTTGTTGGAAAATCGGGTTCTGTTTGTGAAAGACACAGACTTATTTTTATTGGTTTCGAAAAAGTTGACTAGCGCCAATTTGAATTTAACGTTTTCTGTTCAAATGTTTTTTGTACTAAAATTCAATTTATTATCATCTGAAACTGAATACTAAAAATCTTTTTTTTGTCAACAATAAAAACATTTCTTTACAAAGTATTAAAATTATTAAATTTTTTGACCAAAAATCTGGCATGTATTTATGACAAACCCTGTGGATATCTATTTTTCAAAATATACTCTACATTTACATTGTAGTTAAAACTTTAATATTTCTTCTTGAAATAAATAAAAATAATATGTTTAGTTCGTTTTTCACTTTTTATATTTTTTAAAATTAATACTTTTCTTTTGATCAGTGTTTTATGTGCAACCCTGTAGTCTTGCTAGTTGAGCGTGGCGTCAACTTTCATCCTTTTTTCATCAAAACCCTCCTTCTTACTAAGATTGAGCGTTGGCTAGTTCAGAGAAAAATTATTTTCTAATTTTATATTGGTAGCCTCGAAACAACTTTGCCTCCAAAACAATAACAAGCGAAAATTCAAAATATATTGCCACTCAAAAGTGACAGATTCGTAAAGAAAAGAATCTTGACAGTTTGGAACAGAAGGAAAAGAAGATGGCGAAGCAACTGGATGAAGTTGCCAAAGTTCTGGAAAAGAGATTCCCCACTTTACGATTCATTCTCAGTTCTACAACGAGTCAGGCACGTTTTAATTGAATGAAAAATGGGTTTTGATCATGAAAAATAATGCTGAATTACAGGAGAACAAAGAAGTTCGTTTTATTGATGCATGGAATCCAAAGCCTAATACATCCACAGGGTTGACTTTCTTGCCAACTTTTCATGCAATCGTCATTCCAAGTGAAAATAATGAAACTGGTGAGAGATTTTAAAGATTAATTTTTTGCTTGCACACTTTCAAAAGTTTTGTTTCAACTTTCAAGGACATGATTATTTGGTTCAACTGATGACTTTCCATGGAAAAGTGATCCTAGAAGATCAAATAACAGTTGACGTTTCCAGTAAAAAGGTATTAGGTGTATTGAAAATCGTTTGGCGGATCCGATAACCATTTACCAAACACAGTATTTAATTTAAAAGTTTGATCATTGCTCAGTGTTGTCCAAGTACATTGTTTTAAAATCCCCAAAAAATTTCTCCAGAACCCTGTGCCCAGAGGACCAAGTGGATTTGACTTATTGCAAGGACTGAGTGATGGAAAATACATGCTTTGTGCAGGAGTGAGCCTAGTAAACAAGAAAAGGTTAATTCGATGCCTAAGAAGAGTGAAAGCAACTCATGTGGTAATCAAAAGAGAATTTTTAAAATTATTATGGATATTATATTTGAACTTTTTATGAAAGGACAAAGTGCGTAACTTTTTTACCCTTGAGCCTATTAACGAGGGCTCCGTGCTTCGATCAAGGAAATGCCTATTCTCAGTGACAGAGGAAGAAGATCTAGAACGAAGGCAACGAGAAGCTGAAGAGGATGGTAAGAAACTATAAATAATGATAGCAATCTCGAGAAGTAAAGACTCATACGATGTTGATTCGCGATCAACAACACCTCTAAAAGAGCCCTTCCACTGTTACCCTGCCTTGTTGATTTTTTTGTAATCTGGGCTTGAAAAATTTGTTGAAACCAAAAAGCTAAGATCTTGGTTTTCAGTCAGGTGCCAATGACCTCATAGTCGTGTGTATTAAAAAATGATTCAGAAAGAAGTAGAAATTTCAAATTCAATGAGTAAAAGTAAAATGAAATAATTTTATGATTTTTTTCAGCTTTAAATTCCATTGAAAATCCAAATGTTGAATTCGACGGTACTTTAAGATGTACAGAATGCGATAAGTTCCAGGTATGTTGCATTAATCTTTTTAGTTGACTTTATTTGAATTACAGATTTTTTTTATATGGGAAATATTGAGAAATATTTCATTTTTACGTTTTTAATTTTTTTTACAAAACTATTACTTTAATGCAAAACTTACGGCATAATATTTTCACTATTTAGTTCAAAATCCAACGCGTAAGGAAAGAGCTAGATGGAGATGAAGACCTGTTTAAAGAAACGGAAAAAGCCATTGAAGACGGTTCCTTTAAAGTTATGAAAGACGACAACCGGTGAGTACCATCTGAATAGTTACAAAACTTAAGCAATGTCAAATTGAAGAATGCTGTATAACTGATTTCGGCCAGAGACACGGGCATGTAAAGGCATAAATCGTGTGTTTGTGAGTTATGAACAATAAATGTTGCATCTTTCTAACTGTCTGTCTGTCTATCGATCTATCTATATACAAACTGCTTTTTTCAGTGCTCTCTTTTGGAATCAAACTGTCCCTTATACTGGAACCAAAATAGCTCCAATGGATCTCAAAAAAGAAATGACACAATTTATGGAGTCTGATGATGAGGTTTGAAACTTGCTCCAGCTTTTTTCCGAGTACTGTTAAAAAGTTTTGTTTTATAGGACTGGCAACCAGGAATTGCTAAGAGAAGTCGGATAAGAGCAGATGTGAAAGTTGAAAATGTGAGCCCTTTCAAAAAGTACTGAAAGTTTATTTATTCATAACATTGCTCCTTTTTTTGCAATTAGGTGAAAATAGAGGATGATCTTCCATCTGAATTTGCCATGACTTGCACGATTTGCTTACATACATACCCAAGTTTAAATAGCTTCGAAATAGATCAGGTTTGGAAAAAAAATCCAAAAAACACTAAATGTATAAGTGATATTTATTTTATTTACAGAGGCGTCATGCGAAAGCGTTCGATCTTCGTGTTCCAATCAAATGTCCTGTATGTGGACCATCAGGAGTGAGTATTTTTATCCTGAGATGACAATTGAGTATACTGAGTTTTGGAAAATTTTGTTTGAAGGAACAAATTGAGAAAAAAGACTTGACTGTGCACTTTAACGAACATCATCCAGAGCTTGGAACCTGTTGCTGTGAGTGTTTGGAAATTATGTCGCCCGAAGATGATAATCTCAGGAAACATATGCTGAAGAATCATAGTGAAGCTTTAAAATCCAAGTAAGTGTCTTATTTATGGTTACCATGGCTTGAGTTTCATGAAATGGAATGCACTATAGATGCCCGTTGTGTCCAACGACATTTACTGAGAAATACCGCCTCAAAGTACATATAAAACAGGTGCTAATTACAGTTTTCATGATATAAAAAGATGTTTTATTAACATGAAAATTTCAGATGCATGAGAAAACTCCCGAGGCTATTTGCGATCATTGTGGAAAGTTGTTTGGGCATCGCAGTCTCATGGTGAAACATAGAAGGCTAGCCCACGGAGCAAAAACTTTCATTTGCACGATTTGTGAAAAAGGATTCACTTCAATATTTGCATTAAATAAGCATCTAAACGTTCATTCTGGTCTAAAACCTTTCAAATGCGTTTATTGTGAGTATAAGTTAGCCTACTGAAAATGAAATTTCTATTGCTAAAATGCTTCAAATATTGTAATAATTCGAACCTTTCAGATCTTGCCGACTGACAAACGTATGGCTTCATGTAAAAAAAATGCACGGAAGAAAGGGAACTCATGCTGATGTAGAGGTTTTTGAAGACGAGTTAAAGCAAATGCAGGCCATGGAACTGGTAAAAATAATCTTCGCTTTAACAGATTAGTTAAAAAGATTTTGGATCAAAAAGCAATTCATTTTGTAGGACAACGTTCCCTACAAACCACAGGAATATGCAGAGGGGCTTGACCTTGATGAGGTTTACGTCCAAGTGAGCTTTTTTATTTTACTTTTGATTTTTCTTATCAATTTTCTTAGTTTTTTTAGATAACAAATGAAAATAAATTTAATGTTCAATTTCATAAATGTTTCTAGACTGAAGACATTCAATCAGAAGTCATTGCAGATGACGACGTTACAGAAATTGTCATTCAGCACATACAAGTAGGTCAAAATCGACAAAAAGCAAACTTTGGAAACACTTGTATCAGTGTCAAATTAACACACCATTATTTCTTTTCAGGAAGACGATTAAGGAAAATCATATCTTTATTTCTAGAATGGCTTTTAAAAAAAACATAAATTTTATTTTTAATTATCACAAATGAGCAACTAAAATCCCTCTTGGACTTGAAAAGACTTTGAGAATATTTAAATTAAAAGTAAGTCGTTTTTTCTCACATCTAGGACTTTTGTGTCATTTAAACATCATTATCTCTTACTTACATAATTTCGACATCATATTTTCCCTCCTCAAACCAGCATTAAATTCACTAATGTACTTTAACAAAAATCGGAAAATTTATAGTTTCCATATTTCTTTAAGAATGTCCTCATTTTATCAGTTTGCTTGTTCCAAAGGTTCTTATTGCTGTACGAGAGGCAAATTTGAATAACAGAACAGAGTGTGATTAACTTTTGTCACTTAAGGGTGCTTTTGACTGCCTTTGATTTCAGCATTCCTTTGGTTGGGTAGGGTTGATCTTTGAAATGGATTTTGGAAGAAGTTTCCATACTCTCATTTTCTTATTTTCACTCGTCAACCCACTTGACGTGGGGGTGGTTAACCTCGCTTTAAGAGGATTTTGCTCCGACGAGATGGAGGATATGGGACTAAAAAGCCACCAGTGGATGTGCTGATCAAAGGTTTGTTGTTCACAGCTTAAGTCTTTGCTGAATTTGTTGTTAACAGCTCAAAAGTCTATGCTGAATGTGTTATTCACAGCTCAGGAGTCTATTGCTGGAGTTACGGCCCACAGCTCAGAGTCTATGCTTGAGTTTTACTGCTCACAAAAGTAGATTTCATCTACCTTGTGATGGAGTATTTTCCAAAAAGTCTGGTTTTTTGGAAAGGTGAGTCCTCAGCACTTGTTTTCCAATTGAAAGCGGAGGGGGAACCTCTTCCAAGAAAAATACTCATCAAATTTTTCTCTCAGAGGACCCCAGCATTTGCTGTCTGGTCGAAAGCGGAACTCTTTCTAAGAATGTCTGCGAGTTACATTTTGTTGTTTTGGTGGTTAACCTCACTTAAAGAGGTTCTGGGGCGGTGTATGTGATGATCAAAGCTCAGGGAGTCTATTGCTGGAGTTACTGTCCATAGCTAAGAGTCTGTGCTGGATAATTACTGCTCACAAAAGTAGATGTTATCCAATCCAAAAGGTCTGTTTTTTTGAAAAGGTGAGTCCTAGGCACTTGATATCCAGTTGAAAAAGGAGGGGGAACCTCTTCCAAAAAAAACTAGCCCCGATTTTTCTCTCAGAAGACCCCAGCACGTGCTATCAGGTCGAAAGCTGAAGAAGAACTCACCTATCACAAAATTAAGTGAGTATCCTAAAGAACAATTGAAGAGGTTGTGTGACCGACAGGCTTAACAAAACATTTTCCATAGATACCTATGCGTTTGTTGTTGTTATAGAAAATGTCAAGTAAATATTTTTTGGTCTTTATGACTTTATTGGAATTTGAAATAAACTAGTTCTGAACTTCTGATGTATAAAAGGCAGTAAAAAGTGAGAAGCAGACTATAAAACGTACATATCGTTAAGAGGTAACTTCAATATTTCTTATTAAGGGAAAGTTTAATTGTAATGTAAGCAACGTTTCTATCGCGTCAATTTGAAACATATAGGAGCAAAAAAAATTCAGATCGTACCAGCAGAAGAATGTCTCGTGACTTTGTGTCTGAGGCTCGTGATTTGGATTCTAATTTTGGCGACGACGATAAGAATGATGTTCGAAGCAAAGAGCAACGCTTTGAGCGTCGAGAAAGAATTGCTTCCCAAGCCTCAAAGTCAAAGGCTCCCTCATCTGTGTTTAGTGAGGAGGCTGCCAGAGACGAGGGCAGGCGAATTCGGTATGGCAAAAAATAATCAAAAGCTGACTTCTTCTTATGGTCATACATTGGTTATTTACAGGATGCAGTACTTATCCCTGAATGCATATGACCGACACAAGCTGCTAGTAAATGAATATCTTCTCTGTTATGCAGGTGCCTCTGAAAAGGTATTTTTAAAGCATACTTTTTGACTCTTATTTGTATGAATAGAGTTAATTTGCCATCTTCAAATTGTTTTCTTCCTTAGGTGCTTAAGAGAAATGAAAGTAAAGATGTCACCGACATGGATGTTATAAGAAATAACCATCGGGTTTGTGCAATAATTAACACTCTAATTTCTCAACTTCCTTTGATTTATAAAAAACTTTTTTAGTTTTTATGGGATGAATCTGATAAAAATCTCACTTGGGAACAAAAGCTTGCAAAGTCCTATTATGATAGGCTCTTCAAAGAATACTGTATTTGTGATTTATCAAGGTAGAACCACACTTTTACTTTTTTCATATGATGTGTAATATTTTAAACTTCCACTTTTCCTTATAGGTACAAAGAAAATAAGATAGGTATGAGGTGGCGTACTAAGGCAGAGGTCGAGAGTGGTAAAGGTCAGTTTGCATGTGGTGGAAGGAAATGTGAGGAGTCATCAAAGCTTCGTTCTTGGGAAACAGACTTCAGCTATGTTGAAGAAAATGAGAAAAAGAATGTCTTGGTAAAATTAAGACTTTGTCCCGGCTGTTCGTACAAGCTAAATTATCACCACAAAAGGAAAGATGTTACTAAAAGCAAAAGAAAAAAAAAGAAAGAAAAAAGGAGGAAAAGCAAGCAAAGAGATAGTGATGGTTCTGACAGTGATACTGAAGATGTAAAAAGACTTAAAAAGTCTGAAAAGGAGGCAGAAGATGCAAAGCAAGCTTCAGATATCTGGAGTGCACCAGTCCAAATTGAGCAAGAAAAGTCAAGAACTGAAGACTTTAATGAGTATCTTGAAGACTTATTTATGTAAGAAAACTTGCTTCTTCTTTTTTTTAATATTGATATCCAAATGTGCTTTTTGTTGAATTATTAAAGATGATTTTTTTTAAATCCATATTTTAAAATTTCTTTGTCTTCTCTGATGATGCGCCTGCAATTTAACTTAGCTTATTCATTCCGAATTTCTAGAGACATTAACCAAGGGAATAACGTTTTTCCGCATCACCCTAACTTTATTATGTAAAATTTAATTATTTTGCAGATAAACCCATGAAAGTACAAACAAAATATGATAGATTTACTGCATTAACATGCCACGACATTAATAACACAAATGGTTTTAAATGAATCATGTTTGCGATGCACCGGAAAATCTGAACAATCGAACTGGAAAGTATCATATTTTTGCTTGAAATCAAAGATTCAGATTTTATTAAGAATCACTTTTTTGACTGTGAAAGATTCATGTTTTAAAATATATCTTGGTAAGGTTCTCATCACTTTTTTGAGCAAACACTTAAAATGGAGATCAAAATTGCGATATAAAAATTTACTCTCTCCACTTCACATGAACGTCGTCTGTCCTGTAACGTTGGGTAATGTTCGTCTTCTCCCAAGGTGTCAGTACACCAGAGCAAAACATCTGTGCGTTGATAAATTCAAGAACTTTACTGTCAACATTTTCTAAAATATAACTTGAAAAAGATTTCACCTCGTAACCTGCTTGGGCTATCATGGCACCATTGTCAATGCAAAACCTCATATCTGTTGCAAAGAGCTTAGCTCCCCGCTCTTTACACATTATATCCATCATTTCTTGCAATCGAAGGTTGCATCCAACACCCCCAACAATCAACACCTTAAAGAAAAACTACCAAGCTTGATATACATGATAAATAAAATAGAACGATTTCAAACCTCTTTTGATCCTGTATGCGCCATGGCCCTCTCTGTGGTTTCAATAAGCATTGCAAAAACAGTTTCCTGTGTAAAACAATGACAACTAATTAACATACGACATTAGAACAGCGTAAACTTTACTTGAAGTGAAAAGCACAAGTCAGCTGGAGTGCATTCTCCTGTCAAAATTGCATCATCGACATTTAGTTTTTCTTCTAAGAATGATAATATGCCCGAAAATGAGACGTCCATTCCTTTAACAATATAAGGTAACGGAATGTATTTTTTCCCCTCTTTAGCAAGTTGCTCTATGTTGTATCCTGGGCTTGGGTCATTTGACAGTTTCAAAATTCTTGCAAATCTGATATTGGAATTGATTCAAAAAAATTTACATTTATTTTGAAAATATATCAAACTTTTACCTGTCTAGGCAGTTACCAACAGCAATGTCAATAGTTTCTCCAAATATTCGATAATATTGTTCAGAATATGCTATGATCTGTGTGTTCCCACCGCTGACGTAAAGCACAGTTGGATTTTGTGCCCCTTGAATAAGCCAGTTTGTTCAACCTTGAAATAATATTTAAGATATACCGAACTTCTACTATTACCTGTTATCAACCTTCCCATTTCTATATGACCAATACAATGATTAACACCTAATATCGGTTTATTCCAGAGTTTGGCAAGGGTTCGAGCTACCACAGCTACAGAAACTAATGGCGCTCCCATCCCAGGACCTAAACATAGATAAAATTAGGTCTCTCTCTAAGTATAGAATAACAGTGTAA